>Ga0126381_100000870_pt1 | contig 32816 bp, 25 predicted proteins | sample PanSoiMetPlot_28_FD_96465 | JGI IMG/M metagenome (GOLD analysis project Ga0126381, IMG submission 96465) | Tropical forest soil microbial communities from Panama - MetaG Plot_28 | ecosystem: Environmental > Terrestrial > Soil > Tropical forest > Bulk soil | place: Panama | collected 2016-02-17 | reverse complement strand
GTGGCGCTGGCGTTACCGAAATCGTTGATGGCCGCAGCCAAGCCATTTGAGGAGAAGGCGTTTGAGCTGGACGAAATTACCGTGGGCGAATTGCAGGAGGGGATGAAGGCTGGGAAATTCACGGCGCGGGCGATCGTGCAGAAATATCTCGAGCGGATCGAGGCGATTGATAAGCGCGGGCCGGCGCTGAACTCGGTGATCGAGTTGAATCCAGAGGCGCTGGCGATAGCGGATTCGCTGGATGCGGAGCGCAAGGCGAAAGGGCCGCGCGGGCCGATGCATGGCGTTCCGGTGCTGATCAAGGACAACATCGGCACGGCGGACCGGATGATGACGACGGCGGGGTCGCTGGCGCTGATGGGCTTTACACCGGAGAAGGATTCGGGCGTGGCGCAGCGGCTGAGGGAATCGGGAGCCGTGATTCTGGGCAAGACGAATCTAAGCGAGTGGGCGAATTTCCGCTCGAACCATTCGTCGAGCGGATGGAGCGGGCGCGGCGGGCAGACGCGCAGCCCCTATTCACTCGATCGCAATCCTTGCGGTTCGAGTTCCGGGTCAGGAGCGGCGGTGGCTGCGAATCTTTGCGCCGTGACGGTGGGATCGGAGACGGACGGGTCGATCGTTTGTCCTTCGTCGGCGAACGGAGTGGTGGGAATCAAGCCGACGCTGGGGCTGGTGAGCCGGTCGGGGATTATTCCCATCGCGCACAGCCAGGATACGGCGGGTCCGATCTGCCGGACGGTGGGGGATGCGGCGATTCTGCTAACGACGATGGCGGGAATTGATGCGGCGGATGCCGCGACGGAGGCTTCGCGAGGGAAAGCGCAGGCGGATTATGCGAAATTTCTCGATCGCGGCGGGTTGCGAGGAGCGCGCATCGGAGTGATTCGGAAATTTTTCGATTTCAACGACGGGATCACGCCGCTGATGGAATCGCTACTCGACGTGATGAAGCGCGAAGGCGCAGCAATCGTGGATCCGGTGGAGATCGCGACCATCGGGAAATTCGACAAGACCGAACTCGAAGTGCTGCTGTATGAGTTCAAGGCTGATTTGAACGCGTATCTGGCGGCTGCGGGCGCGAAGGCGCCGGTGCATTCGCTGAAAGAGATTATTGAGTTCAATGAGCGGAATCGCGAGAAGGAGATGCCTTTCTTCGGGCAGGACATCATGATCAAGTCCGAAGCGAAAGGTCCGCTGACGGACCAGGCGTATCGCGACGCACTGGAATTGAATCATAGGCTGACGCGGGCGGAGGGGATCGATCGCGCGATGGACGAACATAAGCTCGACGCGCTGCTGGCGCCGACGGCGGGACCTTCGTGGCTGACGGATCGTGTGACTGGGGATCACGACACGGGCGGGAGTTCGTCGCTTGCGGCGGTGGCCGGGTATCCGAATATCAATGTGCCAGCGGGATTTGTTTTCGGGATGCCGGTGGGGGTTTCGTTTTTCGGGCGGGCGTGGAGCGAGCCGACGCTGATCAAGATTGCGTATGCGTTTGAGCAGGCTACGCAGGCGAGGAAGCCGCCGAAGTTTTTGGCCAGTGTGGAGATGGGATGGATGTGAATGGAAGGGCGAAGGACCGCGATTCGTGTGTGAGTGCCAATTCGTAAGCTGAGATCCTTCGGCTACGCTCAGGACAAGCCGCACTCCAAATGAGCAGTGCCTCGCGCCAAAGGCGGGGAGAAAAGAAAAAAAGCCCGGCGGGAGGTCTCGCCGGGCTTTTGATTTGAAGCGAAAGTTCTGACGCAGAGCTTACTGTTGTTGCTGCTGTTGTTGCTGCTGTGATTGCTGTTTCGCCATATCTGCTTTGGTCGCGTCCGTTGGTAGAGCCGTGCCGGGCTTCTGGTAGCGAGTGAGGTACGGCATGAACGGCGTGACTTCAAACGGCATCTTTTCACGAGCAGAAAGCAGCGGGATGGCTTTGGCCTTGAGCAGTTCGACGCGATCGCTCCACGGATCGAGCTTCACGCGCGCGCCAATGGGAAGCGCGGCGATCTGGTCGATTTTGGAAGGATCGAGATTGGGAGCCGAGCCCATCATCTGCCCGGCGAGGAACACTTTGTTGCCCAGGCGCGGGTTGATGAGAGCCGGCAGATTCTTCGACTGCGCGTCCATCTGCTTCAGGAAAAGGCCGGCATTGCCGAGCTTATCCTTGTAAGGAGACTTCTTGAGCAGCTCGTACGCTTTGTCGTTGGCCATCTTCACCTGTTCAGGACTGTCTTTGAAGGTGAAATGGCTGAGCGCTTCGACGGTGGAGACGTTGGTCATATCGTTGAAGCCCCACTGATCGGTTGAAGGCTTCGTGACGATGATGTCGGCCAGTTCCTGCGCGAGCATCGTGGCCAGGCTGGCTTCGTCGGGGAGCACGTCGAGAAGGCCGCGGCTGAGCACGATGGTGTGGCCGATCGAGAACATTTCCAGAGTGCCAGTGGTGAGCACGCGGCAGTGGACTTCGGGTTGAATGTCGAGATTGTTGGTGACTTCGAGGTTGTTGACGACGGTTTCGAGAACCTTGTCAATCTCTCCTGGAGGCGAGAGCAGGCCCACGCGTTGCAGGCGGTCGAGCACGTTGATTTCCGCCTGGTGCTGCCATTCGCGCTCAGCTTCGATCGGTGAACGATCCTGCGACTGCGCCACCTGATCTTGCACGGCGTTAGGCGATTCAATCGTCAACTCGCTGAATTCTTCCTGGCGGCCGACGTTCTTGAGGTTGTATCCCCACAGGCGCGTCTGCGATTTGAAGCGCACGTGGCTGCCTAGGAAATCTTTCATGTCCGATTCTTGGCTGAAGACGTAAGCGGGCAGCCAGAGGCCGGGCTGAACGTTCAAGCGCCAGCTGTCGAAGTGAAGGTTGAAGCCGTTGATTCCCGCGACGGGCGTGTAAACACCGTTGAAACGAACGATCGTGTAGCCCTGGTCTTCCGCCCAGATGCGGCCCTTGAAGCGGCCCTTGCCGGATTTCGGAAGGGGTGTCAAGTCGAACACCAGGCAGCGGACTTCGCCGAGGAATTCGCGGCGCACGTAGTCGATCTGGTAGTGCTGGCGGTCGAAGCCGTTGGTATCGATGTAAATCATCTGCAGGAAGCCTTCGGGAATATACGAGGACGTGAACCAGCCGCCCATATGCGCGAGAGGATTCAGATTGTCGAACTTGCCCTTGCGCCGGGCGAGCATCGAATTATCGACCACGCCCTTGGCGAGGTCGGCCTGGCCGAGGAAATAATGGTCGCGAACAGGAATCGCGCCCATCTTGTCGTCGGGCTTCATGTCCTGCACGTAGGTTTCAATGATCGGATTGTAGCGGCGAATGGTGGCCATCTCGTCGTGCTCGCGCGCAATCACACGGTCGATCGCCTGATCCACAGTGGTCACCGGACCGGCCGTCGTAGCGCCGGCCTGTGGGCGAGTCTGATCGGCGGTTTGCGTGGCTGATTGTGCCGAAGCTGCGCCTGCCACCGAGCCCATGAGCAGTGTTGCCAGGATGAATTTCTTGGACGTGCGCATTGCCTTTCCCCCTCTTCCTTCCTCAGTAAGCCAATGCAAAAGTGATGTGGACGATAGCTGGAAAATCTACCGCTTGACCCTCTTGCTGGGCCGGCTTGAAGCGAATCTGCTTCGCCGCAGCCTGAGCCGAATCATCGAGACCGTAACCGAGCCCCTGAACTACGCGCTGGATTTGAACGTTTCCGCCAGCGGTGAATACGACCTGCAACAAAACGTCACCTTCGATTTTCTTGTTCCGCGCTTCGTCCGTGTAAACCGGTTTCGGCTTGAACAAGATTTCCACAGGTGTCGTCTTGGCCGTGGTGGCTGCTACCGGCTTTGCCTTGGGTGCGGGCGCTGCTGTCGCTTGGTCGGCGAAACCCGACGACTGAACCTGACCGTGGTTGCCGCCTCCGCCTGAGCCGGTCGCAACTCCGTTACCAAAACCTGAGCTTGCGACTACTCCCTTGGATCCTCTTGCGCCGCCAGTGCCATTTCCATAACCCGGGCCTGCCGGCATATCATACGCGCCCTTGGCTGCGATGTTGGGCGAACGGCTGGTGTTTCCATTGGCCGGAACGCCGTTGGGGTCGCCGAATCCGCCGGTCTGAACTTCTTCGCGCGGCTTCCGCAGAGTCGGAATCGCGGAGCTACCCATGGACGGAATGGTCTGATCCGGGTACGCCTTTGCGACGTCTGGAGAGTCAGGAGCCTTCGTGTTCTTCTTGGCAGTGGCTGGTTTCGCGATCGGCGATGAAAATACCGGATTAATGATCTTGGGTTTCGGAGCCTCCACCGGAACGGGTTCGGGCTTCGGTTCAACCTTGGCCACCTTCACAGGGGCCGGCTTTACCACCGGCTTCTCGACCGGCTTCGGTTGCGGTTTCCAAGGTTCTACGACGGGAGCTTCGATCGGTGTGGTCCAATAACGTTGAACCATCTCCATCTTCTGCGGCAGGAGGAGAGGTATGACAAGTATGATCGTCAGCGCCAGGCATTCGATGCCGAAACCGGCGCCGAAAGAACCCCAGCGAGCTTCGCCGTCAGGAAGCAGAGATTCGTTGAATACTGCTCGATGTGTGACCCGCGCCATGACTATCTCCAGATACCTTTCCTCACTAGGATGCGCCGAGACAGAAGAACGGCGTCTATACTTAGTACTAGACTACGAGGCTGGGCGGAATGGGACTGAAGTACCATTCTATCCCCAGTCGTGCTGAAAGCGATAACCCAATGGGTGGGGCTTGCGTACTGATAAGCCCTGCCCTTCTCAGATTGGGAATTTGCACGGCCGTCCGCAACTCCCTTGCTGTAAGACCCTGGCTAGCACGTTTGGTTGCAAAGGCTGCCTGGCTGCGATGTTGATGGAACTCGGGGAGACGAGGTAGCGGCATAACCTGAGCTTCGAATGATGCGGTAATCGGTCTACCCTCGGAATACATGAAACCATCCAGAACCATGTTGGAAAACCTACCAGCGCCAGGAGGGCAGGGAGCTGGTATTACTAGAGCGATTTGAAGAAGCATCCGGGGGCACGGCTGAATGGGTCGCCATGCCCCGGAAGTGTGATGTAAGACTACGTTATTGCGTTGGCTCGACCACGATGAAGTTTGTACGCCCACCCTTATTGATGAGCAGAAGCACGGGCTTCTTCCCAGAGCTTGAAATCGCCTGGTTGTACTCCTCCACGTTGTGCACGGGCTTGTGATTCACTTCTTGAATCACGTCGCCGCGGCTCAGGCCGGTAGTGGCCGCTGGACTCGATGGATCAACTTCCGTCACGACGACGCCCTGCGTGCCGGAGGGCAGATTCAACTGCTGCGCGATATCGGCAGTGACGTTTTCTACGTTCACTCCTTCGAGCGCAGTATTGCCCTTGGCCTCTTCGCCTTCCTCTTTCGCGGACTTCTCCGGCAGTTCACCCAGCGTGATCTTCGTTTCCTGCGACTTGCCATCGCGCCAGATGGTGAGGTTCACAGGCGTTCCCGGCTGAGTCTGCGAAACGCGCAAGGTGAGCTGGTTGCGTGAATCCACGGGCTCGCCATTGAGCTTCAGAATCACGTCGCCCTTCCTCAATCCCGCCTTTGCAGCGGGCGTGTTCGGCGAGACATCGCCGACTAACGCGCCACCCGCTTGCTCGAGACCGAAGGCGCGCGCCATTTCAGGTGTTACGTCCTGGATGTAGACGCCCAGATAACCGCGCACCACTTTGCCGTGCGTCATGATCTGGTCCATCACGTTCTTCGCCAGACTGATCGGAATCGCGAAGCCGACTCCCTGATTGCCGCCGCCTCCGCCCGTCAGAATGGCGGTGTTGATTCCCACCAGATTGCCGTGCAGATCGATCATTGCGCCGCCCGAATTTCCGGGGTTAATCGAAGCGTCGGTCTGGATGAAGTCCTCATAGTTCTCGATGCCGAGTCCGCCGCGTCCCGTGGCGCTGACGATTCCCATCGTGGCCGTTTCGCCGATTCCGAATGGGTCGCCAATCGCGAACACGAGATCGCCCACGTGCAGCGTGGTCGAGTCGCCGAGCGGAAGCGTGGGCAAACCGCTGGCGTTGATCTTCAGCACCGCTACGTCCGTCTTCGGGTCCGTGCCGACGAGCTTCGCCTGGAATTCGCGCTTGTCGCTCAACTGTACTTTGATGTCCGACGCGCCGTCAATCACGTGGTTGTTCGTCAGAATCGTGCCGTCCGGAGTAAGAATCACGCCCGAGCCCAGGCTTTGCTCGCGTTCTGGCCGCGGCTGTGCTTGTCCAAACTGGTCGCCAAAAAATTGGCGGAAAAATGGATCGTTGCCGAAGGGATTCATCCCCTGCTTCTGCTTAACAACTTTCGATGTGTGAATGTTGACCACCGCGGGAAGCGCGGGCTTCAGCACGGAAGAAAATCCGTTCGTGAAACTACCTAGACTGATCGGCAACGCTTCCTTGGCCATCGGCACCGTCACCGGCGCCGCGCCTACCACCGCGCGGCCCGTCCACTTCTTGAGCGATGGCGCCAGGAGCCCGCCGCCAATCAGCGCCGCGAGCAGAATCACCGTCGCGGCCCATCGGCGAATTTGAATCGTGTCGTTCTTCATGGCTATCTCTTCCTTCTCCTTTGATCGTTCCTTTGAGTTCCTCTCGCCCCGGGCATGTCTCCCCGTTCTCGCGCGCGAGTGGTTATTTTATATCGGTACAGTGAGAATTAGACGCAGCTGGAGTCATTTTGTTATTCATGCCCGCGCCAGGCGCGAAATCATTAATTAGAATTATTCCAAACAAACGAATACGAGGCGAAACACGCAGTTTGCGCAGGCTTCGCCCTGCGAGGTTCGCGAGCGAATTGAAATTCGCGCTTCGTACGGATGCCCCTGGAATCGAACCGCTGCAGGTTCGTTGACGGCTTCCAACACCCTCACTAATATGATGCAGGCCCTTGATTTCGAGTTACCCGCCCGGCTCCGCCCCGTTCCTCTACCGGTCAATTGAACCCTAACTATTCTCGTTTCAGTGCGTCAAAGAAATTCTTGGGCCCCGTCTGAATCCGTCCTATTCTCTCCGTTCGGGACATAGTTTTGTGAAAAAAAGGAGCTGTTTCGAATGATTCGAAAATTGATTGCGTTTGCCGGCCTGTGTGCGTACCTGTTTGTTGTTGCGCGGCCTGCCCAGTCTGCCCCGGGCTCGACCGATGTCTCGTCACCGGCGAACGACGGCACCCTCAAGGCGCTCACGGCCGTGGCTGGCGCGGGCACCATGGATACGCACACCTATCAATATCTTTCAGAGCTGAGCGACGACATCGGCGCGCGTGTCACCGGCTCGCCGGAAGCCGCCCGGGCCATCGAATGGGGCGTTGAGAAGATGAAAGCGATGGGCCTGGAGAACGTGCACGCCGAGCCGTGGGAACTCTCGCGCGGTTGGACGCGGATTTCGGCGGATGCGGAAATTGAGTCGCCGATTCACCGCCGCGTGATGATTGACGCGATGGGCTGGGTGGGGTCCACCCCTGCCGGCGGCGCGGAAGCCGACATCGTGGAGGTGAACAACTACCAGCTCGACCAGGAGTTGAAAGACAACACCGGAAAATGGCGCGCCAAGGTTCTGCTGATTGTGCAGAAGGGGGCGAAGCCTAAGAACGGAATCGCATCGTTTGCAAGATTTGGCGATTTTCTGAAAACGGCTCACCAAGCGGGCGCGGTGGCGGTGATCGGTGGACAAGGCGGCAACAAATCCGAAGGGATGCATCTCGCGCATACCGGCGCGCTCGGGTTCAACACGTACTTTGAAATTCCCGTGGTGAGCATGGCCGCCGAAGATCAGGCGCAGATTGAGCGCTACATCGATCGAGGGAAGACGGTGCGGCTCAAGATCAACGTACAAAATCACGTTACCGACGGACCGGTTCAATCCGCGAATGTAGTGGGCGAAATTCGCGGAACGCAGAATCCGGAGCAAATCGTGGTCCTCGGCGGCCATCTGGATTCCTGGGATCTCGCCTCCGGAACCACAGACAACGGCTGCGGATCGTCCACGACGCTGGGTGCTGCCGAAGCGATCATGAAGTCCGGCTTCAAGCCGCGCCGCACGATTCGCTTCGTGCTGTTCACCGGCGAAGAAGAAGGGCTGCTCGGCTCGCTGGCTTACACAAAAACTCATCAGAGCGAGATGGCCAATCATATCGCGGCCGTAGTTCTCGATTTTGGGCAGGGGCCGGTGACGGGATTCCAAATGGGCGGCCGCGACGACTTGATCCCGCAAATGCAGGGATTCGCGGGAGCGTTGCAGGCGTTTGGAAAGCTGGAGGTGGACGACGAGCCCGAATTTGGAACCGATACGGGCCCGTTTATCCTGGAGGGCTTGCCGGGCATCAATTTGAATCAGGATTCGCCGGAGTACAAATACACGCACCACTCCGCCGTCGACACCCTCGACAAAGTGAAGGCCGATGTGCTCGACCGCAACGCCACGGTGATGGCCCTCACCGGTTTCTGGATTGCGGACAGGCCCGATCGTTTTGCGAGCCAATGGCCGAAGGCAAGGACCGCCCGCATGCTCACCGAAAAGCACGACGACGTGTTCCTGAAGCTTTTTGGCCTGTGGCCCTTCGGCAACCTGGGGAGCGATGCGGAGAATCAGAACTGAAATGTGCGCGCTTAGAGCCTTGTGCAGGCCAAGGTTTTAAGGGCGACATTCGTGGTAACTGGCAAGATGGGCTTTTAGCCCTGAAGCAAGTTTCAGCGAGGGCGTTCGCATGAAACTGAATCGAGTGTTTCCAGCCGGCGCCGCAGCAGTCGCCGCAGCCCTGGCTTTTGGCTTTGCGGCGCGCGCTCCCGCGCAGGAAAGCGCATCAGCCGCTCGCCCGGCCGGATCAGCGCCGCGATACCTCAATGTCGTCCACGAACGGCTCAAACCGGGCCACGCCGCAGCCTACGACGGCATGCTGTCCAGCATTCGAGGCAGCTACGAGCGCTTTAAGATTCCTGCCTCCTGGATCGAGTTGAAATCGCTCACGGGTCCGGACGAAATTCTCGCCCTCAATCTTGCTGACTCGTTTGGCGACTTAGAAAAAATGGGAGCCGGCATTGCTGCGGGCATCGCCGCTCACCCGGAACTGGCCGGTCTGCAGGACCGCCAGCTCGCGGAAAACACCACAAGCGTTACGAATTTCATTGCCGAGCGAGTGGATGCGCTGAGTTTTCACCCCGCCACTATCAATTTTGCGAAGATGCGCCTGCTGCACCTCACGGTCTTCCAGATTCGTCCGGGCCATGAAGCAGAATTCGCGGAAGCAGAGAAAGGCATCGCGGACGCTTACGGGAAAGTCGAGGGCAGTCCGGCATGGATGATTTATGCGGTGAATGCAGGCACCCCGGTGCCGGCGTATTTGATGCTCACGCTGCTCAGTTCATTGAAGGACGAAGACGCTGCAGCCGCGCGGCGCGCAGCCGCCATGGAGGCTGCCGGGGCAGCCGTGCAGCAACGCCTGCAGGAGATCGCGCGCTCGGCCTACGAGTCGATCGAGACGAACATCTATATTGTGAATCCGCATCTTAGCAACATGCCTGCGGATTTCACCGCCGTCGATCCGGCTTTCTGGACGCCTAAAACAGCACCGGTCGCTGCACAGGACAAACGGTAAGAATATGCAAGCGCCCGTCATCAGAGACCCAAACATTCTTGATGAGGAACCCGTCTTTCGCGGAACTTGGGTTCTGTTCAAGGTGCTGACCGATTTGGAAGGTGGCGCCACACTCGAGGAGTTTCTCGAGCAATATCCCAGCGTAGCCCACGAACTTGCAATCGCTGCAATCGAAGAAGCGCCTCAAGCCTGATCTCCAGGCTGGCTTAAGGCTTAGACGTCGCGATCTCCTCGTCACTTTTTCCGGCGCATCCTTTGCGCCAGTAGCGCTCCCATTGAATAGGCACAGGACGCATAAAAAAGGCATCGTGATCACGAGTTGATCGATGCAGTGATCTTCAGGACGGCATCCCCGGCCGAAGTAGTGCGATAGCCGAGATTGCTGTTCAAGCACCGACGTGTACGTGTCTTCGGGCTTAAGGTCGGGGAATTTCACAATTGCGCAGCACAGAATCAGAGAAGGAATCACCCAGACCCAGAGCATCGAGCTATTTTGAAAACGTCGGCTCAGCGCCCAGCCCCACCAAAACGCCAGCAAGACCTGGATTGGAAAGTAGGGCAAGTACAGCAAGACGCGATACATGTTGTGTGTTGAAGATTTCGGGATACAGAGGGTGCAGAGATCCAAAAATGAAAAATGCAATGGTACCGGCGCCGAAGCCTACGCCGAGCGTGGCCACTAATTCGTGCGTCAAGAAAACAAGTACCGCCTTTAACTTCAAATGGAGGATGTGCCCTCCGCGAAGCATCGCTTTTTCGCGTCAGCTAATCAGCCGCGCGATTAGGAATGCCGCGGCTGCCGCGAGTCCGCCGACGATTACCGTCTGCAATCCGCCGCGCAGCGGCTTCACTCCTGTGAAGTGTCCTTTGATCGCGCCAAAAACGAAAAGCGCCACCAGCGTCACCACCACGCTCACCCACAGCGCCGGCATCACTTCCTTCATCAATATGTAGGGCGCGAGCGGCACCAGCCCGCCGACGATATACGAGGCAGCAATCGTTGCCGCGCTCCTCGCGGCGCGCGCCGGGTCCGGCGCTTCCAGGCCCAACTCGAAGCGCATCATGAAATCCACCCAGCGCTTTTGGTTGGAAATGATCGCATCCACCACCGGCGCCATTTGCGCTTGCGCCAGCCCATACTCGCGAAAAACTTTCGCCACCTCTTCCGTTTCCACTTCCGGCAACTCCACCGTCTCGCGATATTCGCGATCGAGCTCGGACGCGTAGTGCTCGGAATCGGTTTTCGCCGCCAGGTAGCCGCCCAATCCCATCGCAATCGAACCCGCCGCAATTTCCGCAAGCCCGGCAGTGACGATGATCCCCGTGCCTTTCGCCAACACCGCCGCCGCGCCCGTCAGTCCCGCCGCCAGCGCAAATGGCACCGTCAGCCCGTCGGACATTCCAATCACGATGTCGCGCACGGCGGCCGTGGCAGTGAAGTGTTTCTCTACATGTTCGGTGGCCGGCAAATTTCGCTCCTTCGCAGCATCTTCTGAAATGCGAATGCCCGCAAAATCGTTTCGAGATTTAATATGAGGACGTATACCGTTGCGCCCGCTGAGGCGCGTATAATTATGAGGCAGGATAGGAAAATCAGGAGGTAGTTTCAATGACCACCACTTCTGGACAAGGAGCCGCTCCCCAGATGACTTTCACGCTGCCGCCTTTGCCGTACGCTTTCGACGCGCTCGAGCCGTACATCGACGCGAAAACGATGGAAATTCACCACGACAAGCATCACGGCGCTTATGTTACCAACCTCAACAAAGCCCTCGAAGGGCACGCGGATTTGCAAAAGCTTTCCGTCGAGGAACTGCTCGCGCAGATCAACAAGGTGCCCGAAAATATTCGCACGGCCGTCCGCAACAATGGCGGCGGGCACATGAACCATTCCATGTTCTGGAAAATTATGAAGAAGGACGGTGGAGGCGAACCGACGGGCGATCTCGCCAGCGCGATCACCTCCGCATTCGGCAGCTTCGCGGACTTCAAGACGAAGCTCGGCCAGGCCGCCACTACGCGCTTCGGTTCCGGCTGGGCCTGGCTGCTTTTCCGCGACGGCAAGCTCGTAATCGAGTCAAGCGCCAACCAGGACAATCCCATCATGGACGGCGGCAAGACGTTATTCGGCCTCGACGTCTGGGAGCACGCCTACTACTTGAAATATCAAAACCGCCGGCCCGAATACATCGAGGCCTGGTGGAACACGATCAGTTGGCCGCAAGTAGCCGAGAACTTCGCCCACGCCAAAAAGTAGCTCTCACTAAGTTGCCCTCGATTTGCTATCGCGGATTCGCCCCGGTGATTCGTGCCGGGGCGCGTCCGGCTTCACTATGGATGTGCTTGCGCGACTCTGTCATTATGTGCGGCGCGGCGGCACAACAAAAGGAGCTGCACGTTTGCACGCGAAGCGAATCCTTTTAATCCCGCTCTGGTTCCTCTGCGCCTTTCCGCTCGCAGCGCAACGGCCAGAAAAAAATCCCGAAGATCGCGCGCAATTCTTCCACGACATCAACATCGGCCCCAATGGCACCGCCAACGTCGTGCAATGTTTCGGCTGCAACGTGCACATTCACGGCCACGTTACCGGCGACGTTCTCACCATCGGCGGCAGCATTTATATTTCGGGCTCGGTTGACGGGAACGCCCTCGCCGTCGGCGGCCATATCGAATCGCAGTCGGGAGGCGAGTTGCGAGGGCACGCCGCGGCCATCGGCGGTTACGCCACGCAAACCGGCGGCGGGAAAATCGATCGGGAATCCGTTTCCACTCCCTACGCGATCGTTCCGGGACAATATCGCCCCACTGCGGTGGGCATTGCTTTTCTGATCGGCACAAATCTCGTTTGCGTCGGCCTTGCTTGTCTGCTGTTGCGCGAAAAACGCATCAACAACACCAGCTGGACGCTCTGGAATCGCACCAACATGGTCCTGGTCACCGGCGTCGTCGTGCTATTTATCGCTTGGGGATTCGAAACTCTCGGCGAGCATCTGGGGCGCGCGGAAGTTCCCGCGAATACGCTGCTCGTTCTGATTCTGGCCGTGCTCGGTTCGGCGGGCGCCACCGGGCTGGGACGCCTGGTCGCGGGAGTCGCATTCCCCAGCCTCAAGGCCATCACCGGAACGCTCGCGGGAATTTTTGCGCTCTCGATGCTCGAAGTCATTCCTCTGCTTGGATTTCTCGTTTTCGTGATCGGCTTGCTGCTCGCGCTCGGCGTGGCAATCGTCAGCGGCTTTGGCGCGAGCGCCGTCCCGTCCGCCGAAGAACAAGCCCACCCGCTGCAATAGCCGCTAGTGTGCCCAGATTTTAGGCCGGATCGTTTTCAAACGGATACACGTGCACCATCCACCCGAAAACTTGCGCCCTCCACACGCCGCCCCGCCTGCTCGCAAGCAGCTTCTGTTGAAATCGTTCCGCGTATTCCAAATTGTTTCCAATTCACCTGCTGCCACTCCGTTCCTTTTTGCGGTATGCAGAAATTCACGTGTTTGTGTGCCAACGCGCCACGTTCAACGGCACCCGTTCGTTCAGCTCTTCCTCTGTGGCCCGTTTTGGCGCCGTGTACATCGCGCCTTCGAGTTCGTAGCCGCCGTGTACCTTCTTATATAGCAGCGACGTCGGATGCTCCGGATGCAAGCCAAACTGCGCCTCGAACGCGTAGCGATAATTTGCAAAGTGATAGTGTTCCTGCGGCACATTCGGCAGGAAGATCTGAAAGCCCTCCGCCAGCGCCATTTTGTAATCGCGGTATTTCTCGATCGCCGGGCGCAGCTCTGTCAAAATCTCCGCCGCCCGCTTTTCATCCGCCGGATTCGCAGGACGCAAATCCGTCATGAACATGCGCGCTCATGTCCATGTTGTGGTCGGTCATGTTGCCGGACATCGCGTCGTTCGCCGCGCGCTTCCGCACTTGCTTCCTGCTTCTGCAGCGCCGCCCATTTCCATCCTGGCCATGCCGCCCTGGTCGCGATTCTTTTCGCTTTGCTCCTGCGCTCCCGCCGCTGTTGCGATTAGTAGTACAACCGCGATGAAAACAATTTTGACCGCTAATTTATCAAGCATTTGAAATATCTCCTGCACATAAATACGTTCCGCGAACCCGGAAGTTTCAATTCCGCACAAGCAGCTTTCCCGGCTGATTCAGGTGGACCATTTTCGTCGCGTCACTTTCCGCGCCTAGCGTCCACCTGGCGAACGCCTCTAATAAAAAAGGAGGCCCGTGTGCGGACGAGCCTCCTTCGCAGAGATGTAGCGGGGTACGCCTACATCTAATTAGCCCGAGGCGAGTCCCATCGCGCGCCGGGCCGTTAAGTCATCTAACCCTTGACGCCGCCAAAAGTTGCGCTCAAATCGAGGGTCCATCCAGCCGCGAAAGGTGCCAAGAATCGCGGCCGCCGCACGCTCGCCCTGATTCGCCGCACAGCAACTTTCATACCACCGCGCAGGTTAAATTTTCGTGTCCCACCAATCAATATTTCACCTTACGCACCCGCGCCACTTGACGCCGACTCTGAAATCTGTAAACTGCGATTTCGCCCATGGCGACTACGCCCAACCCGCTCGACGAGGCGCTGCAGGACTTCCAGTTCCCGCAGCGCGAAGCCGCATTTTTCTACGGCCTTTTCCTTCGCGGCCATTCCGCCGACGAGTTGCGCCGCGACATTCGCGTTCCCGCCGCCGTTCTCGCAAGATGGGATCGCGAATCCGAACGCCAGCCTGAGCTTCGTTCAGTTTTGGAACGCGTGGTTCAATACCGCCAGCACGTCCTCGCCATTTTCGAAAATCTTCTCTGCCACGATTCCACTACGCAACGCCTGCAATAATTTCGCGCACTCAGCCGCATCCCTTTCCTTGCTCATGGTCGCCGGGATTCCTGCGGAAAAATGCCCAAAATCGTCCGCGCCATTGCCCATTTTCGTCTTCATTACCAATTCACCGCGGTTCCGCCCGGTATTACACAACTATTACAAACACATTCGCATCTCCCTGCTAGTCTAATCCGGCACCGGGCCAATTGAAGAGACGGGAGAAGCGCGTGGCGATTCAACTCGAAGATCTGAAAAAGAAGCAGGCAGCCGACGATGAAATCAACTGGGTCACTGCTTCGTTCATGATGCTCTTCCATCTCGGCGCCATCGCCGCCCTGTTTTTCTTCACCTGGAAAGCGTTCCTTGTCGCTGCATTTTTCTGGTGGCTCGCCACCAGCGTCGGCATCGGCATGTGCTACCACCGCCTGCTCACCCATCGCGGCTACAAAGTTCCCAAGTGGCTTGAATACACGATGACGGTCTGCGCCACCCTCGCCCTCGAAGGCGGCCCGATCTTCTGGGTGGCCACTCACCGCATCCATCATCAGCACTCCGACCAGGAAGGCGACCCGCATTCTCCCATAGACGGAAAATGGTGGGCGCACATGGGTTGGATTCTCGTCGGCAAATCCATGCACCACGATACGACCACGCTCTCGCGTTACGTTCCCGATCTCGCCAAAGACAAATTTCACGTCTGGATCACGAAATACCACTACATTCCCATCACCATTCTCGGCTTCACGCTTCTCGCCACCGGCGGAATTCCCTTCGTCCTCTGGGGAATTTTCGCGCGCACCGTTGCCGGCCTGCACTTCACCTGGCTCGTAAATTCCGCCACGCACTCTTGGGGCACGCGCCGCTTCAAGACGCGCGATCTTTCCACGAACAGCTGGTGGGTAGCCCTCGTCACCTGGGGCGAGGGCTGGCATAACAATCACCACGCGCACCCGGTCTCCGCGCGCCACGGCCTCCGCTGGTACGAAATCGATTTCAATTGGTACGGCATCTGGCTGATGAACAAATTCGGCCTGGCTCGCGACATCTATCGCGTCAAGCTTTCCGCGCTGAAAACCTACACCGCACCGAGCCACGCGGAAGCCAACGCACCCGCGGTCGCGTCAGCCGCTTCGGCCGCAATCGCCGTAGCCGCCTCCGAAACCGTCTCCGCTTAGGCAGCACAGGCGTGCGCCAGTAGGTGGCTCGTGAAAACGACGCCTCTGCCAACTTTCAAACGCGGCACGATCATCGATGCTTGGCTCCCGCACGACATCGTTCCTTTCCGCCGCGCAAACCCTTCGCGGCGATTTCCCATGTCCCCTTGACGAGACTTCCTGCCTTCCTTCATTTGAAATTTGAAATTTTGAATTTTAAGTCGCAGTTTCTTCTCCGAATCGAAGCCCACTCGCTCGCTCGCACTCCCACTCGAGCCGCACGAGTGCTATCATCCCGCCGCAATGCCCCGCGCCTCCACTCCATCCCAGCAACTCGGGCGCTTCATGGCCAAGTACACGCCCAAAATCGCCGCGCAAGCCCGCAGCGCCCTCGCCAAAATGCGCAAGCGCCTGCCCGGCTGCACCGAAATGGTCTATGACAATTACAACGGCCTCGTCATTGGCTTCGGCCCCACCGAAAAACCGTCGCTCGCAATCTTTTCCATCCTCCTCATGCCCGACCACGTCACTCTGTGCTTCTTGCAAGGCGCAACTCTGCCTGACCCCAACCGCCGCCTGAAAGGCAGCGGCAACGTCGTCCGCCACATTCGCCTCGTTCCACTCAGCGTCCTCGACGATCCCGAAATCCGCGACCTCATCAACACCGCGCTCTACCGCGCCAAAGTCCCCATCAACCCAAAAGCCCGCCGCCAACTCATCATCAAATCCATCTCCGCCAAGCAACGCCCCCGCCGTCCCGCAGCGTCACCCGACCAGCTCCGTAGGCGCGGCAGAAATTAGCCCAGCCCGGAAGGGCTGGGAACAAAAATCGCGCGAAGCGTGTTCCTTTCGCGGTGCATTTTCCCGCGAGCCTCTATTTTTCGTGCCAAAATCGGCAAAACACGAGCCCCTCCAATGGACAGGCGAATTTTTCTTCCCCTCCGTGCTACCGTGCCCTGTGGCATACGACAACAAAATCGAGTATCAAATCGAGCCGCCGGCGGACGCACAAAGATCGGCGCAGGCGCGCCAAGGCAAGTTTGGAGTGCGAGAGCTGGCTCTCGCGTTCATACCGCGACGCTCGCCTAGCGCGCGCAGCAACACTTTTCAACTGCACACGTCTCGCCGCTCGCGTGCAGGAATAATCGCTGTCGCAGATGCGCCATCCATCAGCACATTTCTAACCGCAACAAAAAAGCACATTTCGCGTTTTCCACTCCACGCATCGCGAGTCGCGAATTACGGCTCACGGCTGACGCGACCCGCGTCGCATTCCGCAGTACAATCCCGCGAGGGCAGAATGCCTATCACTAGCCGCCGGAAGGCAATCGCATTTTTCGTCGCTCTGGGCGTGTGCCTCGTCGCGATCGCCGTCGCGCTCAACGTTGGCTGGATCATCCTCAACCGGCGCGAAGCCGTCCTGCTCTTCTTCGGCGTGATTTTTTTCGCCGCGATTATCGGCGGCATGATCGTCAACACCAGCTTCCTCGTCCGCGAAATTCGGCGCAACGAACAGCACGACAGTTTCATCAACGCCGTAACGCACGAACTGAAGACGCCCATCGCCTCGATCCGCCTGTACCTCGAAACGCTGCAGCGCCGCGAGCTCGACGAAGAGCAGCGGCAAAAATTTTATAAGCTGATGCTTCTCGATTCCGACCGGCTGCTCGGCACGGTCGACCAGGTGCTTGCGGCGGGACAAAGCGGCCACAAATCTTCCGGTGTGTATCGCACCGAGGTTGATTTCGAAAATCTGGTCCGCGAGTGTATGGACCTCGCGCGCTCGCGCCATCATCTGGACGCAACCGGATTGCGCTACGAGCCGGGCGCAAATGGCGCAGGTGCTGCGGGCTCACAATCGAATGGCGCGGGCATCAAAGTCCAGGGTGATCCGGAAGAACTTCGCACCGCGGTCTCGAATCTTCTCGATAACGCCATCAAATATTCCATCGGCAATGTGGATGTTTCCGTCAGCCTCGAAACGCCGGATGAAAAGCGCGTCGAGCTGAAAGTTCGCGATCGCGGCGTGGGGATTCCGGCGGACGAACTGAAAAGAATTTTCCGCCGCTTCTACCGCGTGCGCGGACGCACTTCCGCCCGCGTGAAAGGAACGGGCCTCGGCCTTTTCATCGTGCGCTCGATCGCAAAAACGCACGGCGGCAAAGTCTTCGCGGAAAGCGAAGGCGAAGGCCGTGGCACCACAGTCACCCTCGAGCTTCCGAGGAGCCGGTCGTGACGAAAGTTCTGATCGTCGAAGACGAAGCGCACCTCGCCGAAGGGCTCCGCTTCAATCTGCAAGCCGAAGGCTATGCCGTCGAAGTCACCGGCGACGGCGAATCCGCGCTGAAACGCTTGCTCGAATCGAATGGGCGCTTCGACGCAGTCGTTCTCGACGTGATGCTGCCGGGCATCGACGGCTTCGAAGTCGTCTCCGAGCTGCGCAAGGCCAAGAATTTCGTTCCGGTCCTGATCCTCACCGCGCGCGGCCGTCCCGAAGACGTCCTAGAAGGTTTCGGCGCCGGCGCTGACGACTATCTTTCGAAACCCTTCGAATTGCCCATTTTTCTCGCGCGGCTGCAAGGGTTGCTGCGCCGGAATGAGTGGTTGCGCAACAGCAAAGCGAGCGCGCCGACAACTGCGAAGGAAGCCGCGTCCAATTCTGCGAACGAGCGCGAAACGGTTTCTTTCGAGGGCAAGACAATCGACTTCGGCACGCTCGAACTTCGCACTGAGCGCAACACGATTCAGTTGACGCTGATGGAAGCCAAACTGCTTCGTCACCTGATTCGCAACAAAGGGCGCAACGTCTCGCGCAAATCCATTCTCGAAGATGTTTGGGGACTTTCCGAAGACACGGACACGCGCGCCATCGACAACTTCATCGTGCGCTTGCGCAAGTACATCGAAAAAGATCCGGCGAAGCCGCGCCATCTTCTGACGGTTCGGGGTGTGGGCTACCGCTTTGTGGCCTAGCGCGTCAGCGAACGCAGACGGCGGCCTCGAAGGAATCTTCTCGCCCAGCCGCCAAGCGATCCGGCTTCGATTTCACGAGCGCGAGAGCGCCGAGGCCCGCGACTGCAGGAAAGCATACCACCACGTAGCGCGGCTCGATGGTTGGCAACTGCGTGAGCAGCACGGTTCGAATCAGAAGGTAAGCAATGAGCACAGCGCATCCGGGATTCGACCGGTAGCGCCACGCGCCCAGCGCCGCGAGTGCAATGTACAAAAAATTCAGGAGCGCAAAAATCGCGGCGGCGCGAAATTCCTCCGGGTTCCCGCGCCATTGCTCGCCGATCGGCCAGAGATTTCCCGAATAGCGCAGCACGTCAACGCGCGGCGCGAACCACGTGGCGAATGCGCGCTCGACGGGAATCAGCACAAAGGTGCGAATCGGATGCGCAGCAGCGCGCTCGCGCGCGAGCGTCTGGAATTTGCGATCGAGGGATGGCGTCATTTTCAAGTCGCTGTTGTAAGCCGCGAGGAGATCGGCGACGCGAGAGCGTTCCGCTTCGGAATCAAACTCGGAGCCGGGCATCGCGTCCATCGGGATCGATTTCTTTCCGAGCGCCCAGGTGACGGTGTACGCATCGCGATTGCGCACCATCCAGGTTCGAGTCCACGCGTAGAAGCCGCCCGGCATGTAATCTCCCGCGGCTTGGGCGTAGCGCGGCGCGAGAAATTCGATGCGGCCCAGAGTTCGCGCGTTCCGCGCAGCCCACGGCGCGAGCGCCGCGAGCAGGCCGGCCGCCATCCACGCGCCGGCGAGTGCGAGCTTCGGCCAATCCGCCACGCGCCGCCAGCGAATACAGATCACAACCGCAGCGGCGGCGAGGACGAGTGGCGCTTCCGGCCGCACCAGTGTTCCGAGTCCGGTGATAAAGCCGGCGGCTGCGAACGCGGCGGCCAGTCTTCGAGCCAGAGTTTCTTGCCGGTCGGGCGGATGATTCAGCGCGTCGAGTGCGCGTCCACGGGCCGCAACGAGCGCAGGCTCTGTGAAAATCCACACGAGCGTGAGCAGCGCGAGTGTGGTGAAGAACGCCGCGAGAATCTCGGTGACGATCGCTGCTGTGTAGCTGGCGGTGAATGGACACAGCGCGGCCAACCACAGCGCAATTGTTGCAGCGAGAGTTTTTTTTGCGGCAGGCGCAATTCGTCCCGCGATCAGCGCGGCAAGAACGCAGGTGATCAGATCAATTCCAGCTTGCATGAGCGTCACCGCGATCCGGGTGCGGCCGAACGCGGAATAAATGACTGCGAGGAATGCGGGGTACCCCGGCATGCGCTGGTCCACGAGCATCAATTGGCCGTTGACGAACAGGCCGTAGACGCCGTGGTCGAGCCAATTGCGCGCAAGCTCTTCGTAGAATTTTGTGTCACCCGAATAGAAGGGAAAATGCGCGATGAAATACAGTCTCAGCGCGAGACCGCAGAACAGTGCCGCGACAAGATGACAGTAGGAAATGGGCAGCGTGCCGGCTCGCGCGCCCCTGGAGCTCGTTGCCATTCACTCCAGTTTATATGCGCCGGCGCATTTCGTCAGCGCAACACAGCCAAAGAAATGTTTAGGAGCTGAATAAATCAGCGCTGCGGTTTTTCATCGAGCAAGGCAGTCATCTCCATCACGCGCCGGTAGTACTGCTTGTGTTTCAGCCGCGAGGCCGCTTGCTCGTCGATAATAAAGGTGACGTCAGGATGAAGCTGAAGGGAAGACGCGGTGACGGAGGCGGTGATTGGGCCTTCGATGGCCTGCGCCACTGCCTCGGCTTTTGTCTCCCCGCTGGCCAGGATGAGAATTCGCCGCGCATCCTGGATAGTTCCAATGCCCATGGTGATGGCGCACTCGGGTATTTTTTCGCCGGGGATGAATGCCTTGCGATTGTCTTCGATCGTCTCGCTGGTGAGCACTTTCAGCCTCGTCCTTGAAGCAAGACTCGACGCCGGTTCGTTGAATCCAATGTGGCCATTGCGCCCGATACCAAGAATCTGCAAGTCGATGCCGCCCGCCTCGCGGATTTCCTGTTCGTAGGACGCGCAATACTCCTCGTAGTCGCCGGTAATCATTCCATCGGGAATGTGAGTTCTGGCTGGCTGGATGTTGATATGGTGGAAAAAATTCTCGCGCATGAAAAAGTGAAAGCTTTGCGGGTGATCCGGAGCGATGCCGAGGTATTCATCGAGGTTGAAAGTAGTCACGTCCGAGAAGTCGAGAGACCCCTCCCGGTAGATGCGAATGATTTCTGCGTACATCCCTAGGGTGGTGCTGCCGGTGGCGAGTCCCAAATTGACGGAAGGATTGCTCCGCACCGCGCCGGCGACGATACGCGCGGCCTGGCGGCTCAAGGCAGCAAAATCGGGTTCGAGTAGTACGAGCATGGTGTTTATTCCGCCGGGCGCGCTAACGGAAGCGGCGAATCAGCAAAGTGTGGCGACCCGACCGGTACAGGCCCAAGACGTAGATGATGGCTTTGCCCTTGTTTGTATAAATGAGCTGACGCATGCGAAGAAGCGGCGATCCCCGGGGGACGGCCAGCAGCTCGGCGGTTTTGATATCCGCCGCCGTCACGTCAATCTCTTCATCCGCATAGGCGAGCTCTATACCATACCGGTTTTCCAGCGTACTGAAGAGCGAGCCGCGCTCCAGCGATGCGGCGATTAGACCCGGGAATTCCTGCGCGGAAAGATAGCAACTTTCCAGAGCAAAGGGCTCATCGCCCGCTTTTCGCACGCGCTCAATCATGGTCAGGTGACTGGCTGCGGAAAGTGAAAGGCGCGCGGCAATGTCGGGTTCATCGTCGAGGACGCCCGAGGAGATGATGTTGGACTGAGCTACCAGACCGCGGCTGGCCATTTGCTCGGTGTAACTCATTAACTTATTGAAATGGATTTTCGGCGGGGCGACGTAGGTTCCAGCGCCCCGCCTGCGCTCCACGATTCCCTCGCGGGCGAGATCCGCAAGAGCATGTCGGGCCGTCATCAGGCTGACTTTGTGCAGCTTGGCGAGTTCCCGCTCGGAATCCACCACGTCCCCGGGCATGAGCTGCCCGTTTTCAATCCGCCGTCGAATCACATTCTGTATGCGTTTGTAAGTCGGCTGTCCGTTTCGAGCAATAGGCGTCATGAAGGCTCCGCAAATTTCGTGCGAGTCTGCCGGTGCAAGATTTCTGGTTGATGAATTTGCCCTCGATGGCCGCAATTACGCAACTGCTCTGTGAGGCGAGCAGAGCAGCCCGCTATAGAGCTATCTCTGACCGCTATCGAGCGGCTATCGAATGATTCTGCGAAAATCCTTATACAATGGTTTTTTTTCCTTGACAACAGTTACTTTGAGCTATATAGCTCTTTCCCAAGTACGGGGTGGAGCGACGCAGGCGATGGATTCCGTCTCTCCTTGCCATCCATTCGTGAGGAGGTTTCGATGAAGCTGCATTTGAGGTCCACCGGTCTTGGGAGGCTGCTCTCAGTGTGCTTAGTCACTCTATTGCTGGCCGTGGCGCCATGCGCCGTGGCCCAGGAAGTGACGGCGGCGATTAATGGGACGATTACCGATCCGAGCGGAGCGCCCATTGCTGGCGCCGCGGTGACCGCCACGGATACTGCGCGCGGGACAACGTATACGGCAGAGACCAATTCCGATGGGGCGTACTACCTGACGCATGTGCCGATCGGGACCTTTCAAGTGAAGGTAGAAGCGAAGGGGTTCCGAACGGCTGTGCGCTCATCCTTTGAACTCGTCCTGGACCAAGTTGCGCGGATCGACGTGCAGATGACGGTCGGCGCCGTGTCGCAGACCGTGGAAGTAAGCGGCGCGACGCCTCTGCTTCAAACGGAGACCACCGACATTGGCACTCATATCGATCACGTGGTAACGGAAAATGTTCCGTTGATTACGGGAAACTATAACAAGCTCACTTTGCTGACGCCCGGGGCCGTGGCCACGAATCCGGGGGCGTTTCTTTCTGGTCAAAACACTTTCCAGGTAGGCCGTCCCTATATCAACGGTAATCGTGAACAGACAAACAGCTACATCCTCGACGGGATCGACAACAATCAGAGCGACAACAATGAAGTGGCCTACTCGCCGAGCGTTGATGCGATCCAGGAGTTCAATTTAATCACTGACACTCCTTCGGCGGAGTTCGGAAATTATCTGGGAGGCATCGTCAATACGACGATCAAGTCCGGCACGAATGCGTATCATGGCAGCGCCTTTGAATTCTTTCGAAACGACGTATTGAATGCCAATGAGTGGAGCAACAACCTGACAGGTGTTCCCAAACCAGCCCTTCGGTACAACCGGTTCGGAGCGACTTTCGGCGGGCCGATAGTCAAGAACCGGCTATTTTTCTTCGTGGATTATCAGGGACAGCGCATGGACACGCCGTCCACGCAGTCTCTCCAGGTGATGAGTGCGGACGAGCGGATGGGAAATTTCGGTGAATTGTGCCCAGCAGGATTTAATGGAGCCGGGAGTTGCACGAGCACAGCCGCCGGAAATACTCAGTTGTTTATGCCGCAAGCGGGTGTAAGTCCCGCGGCCAGGACGCCGATTCCGTTCAACAACCTGACTGCAGCGGGGCTGACCTTGAGTCCAGCCGCCGTAGCTATCGTCAACTCGCCGTTTTATCCGATGGCTAATTCCGGTAACAGGTTGCAGTTTGCGCAGCGCATCTTAAACAATGCCGATCAGGGTGACGTGAAGATTGACTGGACGCCTACGGAAGAGGACCGCATCTTCGGACGTTATTCGCAACAGTCCGTTCGGAATCCGACCACCGCGACGTTTGTGCTGATGCCGAACGGTATTACGGACTTCACATATCCTTTGAAGAACGGGGTGATTGGCTGGACCCGGACGATCAGTCCAACGCTTGCGAATGACTTCCGGGTAGGCTTCAGTTATTTCCCGGTTAGCCAGGGTTTTAGCAACCCAACCGGGACGTTTGGTATTCCTTCGCCGAGCGACTTTCTTCCGTCCATTCAAGGTTTATTCGGTGGTGTGGCCAACATCGGTAATCCGCTCTCAGCGTTCAACACGTTTGCGGACACTGTGATTCAGGTTGGCGATTCAATTGTAAAAACGCGCGGGAATCATGAGTTTCACGCAGGAATCCAGTTCAAGAATTATCGGGATAACTTTCTCTATCCTGGTAATGAAGGATTGGCAGGCTTTTTCAATTTCAATGGGCAATATACCGGTAACGGCAGTACGTCCCTAGGTTCCGGGCTTGCAGATTTCATGCTCGGTCTTCCCAACAACCTCGGTATCGGCGAGGGAGTGGGCAATCGACACGTGCGGAATAATCTGTGGTCGGTATACGGGCAAGATAATTGGCGGCTGAGGCGGAATCTTACGTTGAACCTCGGTCTGCGCTGGGAACTCAACACGCCCCGCTTCGCTGCGGACGGTAACGCAGTGAATTACGAGTTATTCGGGGGAGACCTGATCACCCCTCAGATGAATAACCACGGTCTGGGCAAAGCTCTCTATAAGCAATACAACGGGATCACAAACTTCCAGCCGCGCATCGGCGTGGCCTGGCAGCCGGAGTGGGATTGGGCAAAAAATACGGTGGTTCGTGCCGCTTACGGAGTTTCCAGCTTCAATGAAAGCAATGGAGTCAACAACCTGCTGACGGCCAACCCGCCATTTGAGGTGGCGCATAACGTGACCTTCGCGCCCACCACTGATCTGCCCCCCAGCACTCTGGACCAGGGGTTCGTCGGTTTTCCTACGGGATGTACGCTTGCCCTGGCGATCGTCTTTGATCCGATCTGTTTTAAGGGTGTAAACATTCACGCTTTTAACGTGAACATACGGCCAGCGGTGCAGCAGCAATGGAACTTGAATATTCAAAAGCAATTCGGAAATTCGACAACCATTCAAGTCGGCTACCTTGGTGAAAACAATCAACACCTGAGCAACATCATTATGTTGCAACAGAAGCAATTGAATGCTGACGGTACGATTTCCCCCAGCCCGTTCCTGAATCCCACCTTACTCAGTGAAGTGGGACAGGCTCGATTCTCAACTTCCAACGGCATCAGCAACTACAATGCGTTGCAGATTATTTTTCAGCAACGCTTGAAGTACGGCCTGCAAGCACAATTGAACTACACGTTTTCCAAATGCTTGAGCGATACGCCCGGGTTCTTTGGGCAGTTCGGCGACAATGTGGCCACCGAGGCGCAGACAATTGCAGGTTGGGCCTTCCCGCAGGATCCCTACCACCAAATCGGCGACTACGGCCGGTGCCCGCAAAACAACAAGCACCTTTTCAACGGGTACGTGGTTTACGAGCTGCCTTTCGGGCACGGGAAGCGATATGGAAGCAACGTGAGCAACCTGGCAAACGTTGCAATCGGAGGGTGGCGGGTGAGTTCAAGCTTCGTCTTCCACACCGGATTTGCGCAGACCATTTTCGCGAGTAGCGACACGTCGGGGACCGGCGGATTTTCAACCCGCGCGGACTGCGTTCCCGGCGTGCCGGCGCGCGTCCCGATGGTGTTCAATCCTGCAAACAGCGGAGTTAGCTTCTTGAATCCCGCCGCGGTAACCACGCCGGCGCCGGGGACTTTCGGCAATTGCTCCGTGGGCGCGTTCGATGGCCCGAATTACAAGTCAGCTGACCTGAGCATAGCGAAACTGTTTTCTATAACTGAAAGGCAGTCGCTCGAGTTCAGGATGGATATGTCGAATTTCACCAACACCCCGATCTTCAACTTCGGCCAGGAGTTCAGCGGACAGCACACAGCGGGCGCGTCTAACTACGGGGAGATATTCACCTCGCAAGGAGCGCGCAACATACAGTTCGCGTTGAAATATAACTTCTAGAAACGAACGGCGTCGTTAGGCCACCCCCGGAGCCGCCTTGAAGCAAAGGCGGCTCTGCTTTATGGGAAGTTGCAAAGCCCGATTTCACAGAAGAGTTTGACTGCCATCAGCGTCTAGACGTTCAGCTGTATTTCATATTGCTTCCCGCAGAATAGATGTGAAATAAGGTTGGGGCCGATGAGTTTTACGCTGCTCGATTGGTCCGCAATTATTGGTTACCTCGCAATCACTCTCGTCCTGGGTCTCTACTTTCGTCGAGGTTCTGCCAAGAGCTCGGAAGATTACTTTGTATCCGGTCGTACTGCGTCGTGGTGGCTGGCCGGCACTTCCATGGTGGCCACAACCTTTGCAGCCGACACTCCCCTCCTCGTCGCTGGCCTCGTTTACACGCAAGGAGTGGCCGGCAACTGGATTTGGTGGGCCTTTCTGCCGTCCGGGATGATGACCGTATTCCTTTTCGCCCGGTTGTGGCGGCGATCCGGGCTCATGACCGACGTCCAATTCGCCGAGATGAGATACTCCGGCAAGCCTGCCGCATTTCTTCGCGGTTTCCGCGCCATCTACCTTGGATTGTTGATGAATTGCCTGATCCTCGGTTGGGTGACCAAAGCCATGATCAACATCGTCGGGACCACCCTCGGCCCCACGATGCAAAGCTGGGGCCTGCTCGAAATATTTTCCAGCGCGCTCACCCGAGTTTTTGGACCAGCATTTTCTGGAACCGATGGCAAGGCGCTGATCATCTGCATTTTCTTTCTGATTCCTTTTACCGGTGTCTACGTATCGCTGGGGGGCCTTTCCGGTGTCTTGTGGACCGATATGTTTCAGTTCGTCCTGAAAATGGGAATCGTGATTGCTATAGCGTATTACGCCGTTCGCGCCACGGGCGGAATGCAAGCCATGATCGATCAGATCGGCGCTCTGCGTGCCGCAAATGGAGGTTCCGATCCGCTGGCGTTTCTGCCTGATTTCTCCAAGGGCTTCACCAGCGAGACATTGTGGACACTTCCCGTCATCACCTTCGCCGTCTATTTGGGAATCCAATGGTGGGCTTTCTGGTATCCAGGTGCCGAGCCGGGTGGCGGTGGATACATCGCACAACGCATTTTCAGCGCGCGCGACGAGCGCCAGGGCCTGTTTTCCGTTCTCTGGTTCAATATCGCCCACTATGCGCTGCGTCCCTGGCCTTGGATTCTCACCGCCCTTGCCGCGATTGTTTTGTATCCCCGCCTTCAGCACCCCGAGAGCAGCTACATGATGATCGTCAACGATCATGTCCCGCACGCCCTGCGCGGAATCATCGTCGCGGGCTTCTTGGCCGCGTTCATGTCCACAATCGCCACACAATTAAACTGGGGCACCTCCTATATCGTCGAAGATTTTTACCGGCGCTTTCTCGTTCGCCGCGCTTCCGAGCGCCACTACGTTCATGTCTCGCAGCTCGTCACCATCTTGTTGGTGATCTTGACCGGCTACGTTTCCGCCCAACTCGCTTCGATTCGTTCCGGATGGCAGGTCGTGCTGCAAGTCGGTGCCGGGACGGGCAGCGTCTACATGCTGCGCTGGTATTGGTGGCGCATCAACGCGTGGAGCGAGATCTCCGCGATGATCACCGCCCTGGTGCTCACACTTGCGTTGCACTCGCAAGCACTGGCAGAAGCGGTGGCCGGGCGCGAAACAATCTTCACCGGGTCCGATACAGTGATGTTCGCAAAAGATGTTCTAATTACGACGCTCGTGACGACGATCGTGTGGATCATCGTCACAATTCTCACCGAGCCGGAGCCCGAAAGCATTCTGCTGTCTTTCTATCGCAAAGTGCGGCCGGACGTCACCGGGTGGAGCGGAATTGCCGCGCTGGCTCCCGAAACTCCGAGAACGCGCGACATAGGCCGTAATCTTTGGTGCTGGGCTTTAGGCTGTGCGATGGTTTACAGCGCTCTATTCGGCGTGGGCAAATTGCTGATTCATCATTGGCCGTTGGGCGTATTCCTCGTCCTGATTGCGACGATCTGTGCCTGGCGCATGGCTAAAGAGTTAAACCTCGAGCAATCCGCCGCGGGCTAGGTTTGAACTTGCAGGGCAAGAGTTGGCATCCCTCGCTCACTTTGGTAGGCTCCCATCTTCTTGACTCAGGAGACCCAATGGCGCCCCGGAAGTTCCTGGCTTTCGCGGTTTTCGTGTGCTTCGGATTTTCCGTATCGCTGAGCAGCGCGCAAAAGGACGACGCTTCGAATCAACTCGCGCACGACATTTTCAAACAGCTCGTCGAAATCAATACCACCGATTCTGTGGGCAACAACACCGTGGCGGCCGAAGCGATGGCCAAACGCCTGCGCGATACGGGCTATCCCGATAGCGACATCTTTCTCGGCGGCCCCAATCCTCGAAAAGGAAATCTCGTTGTCCGTCTCCGCGGCACTGACGCTCGCAAACCGATTCTCCTGATCTGCCATCTCGACGTGGTAGAAGCGCGCCGGGAAGATTGGTCGGTGGACCCTTTTAAATTCCTGGAGAAGGACGGCTACTTCTACGGGCGCGGCACCGAAGATATCAAGGACGGCGACGCGATCCTGATGTCCGCGATGATTCGGATGAAGCAGGAAGGCTACAAGCCGGACCGCGACATCATCCTCGCGCTCACAGCCGACGAAGAAGGCGGCCGGTCAAACGGCGTGGCATGGCTCGCAGAGAACCATCCCGATCTGATCGCCGCAGACTTCGCTCTGAATCCGGACGCAGGTGTTTTCGAGCTGCAGGACGGCAAGCGAAAACTAGTGGGGATTGAGGCTGCGGAAAAGACTTACCAGGATTTCGAGCTGAAGGTGACCAATCGCGGCGGCCATAGCTCTCTGCCTACTTCGGACAATGCGATCTATCAATTGGCGGACGGCCTCGCGCGGCTCGAGCATTTTCAGTTTCCGTTCGAGCTGAACGAAGTTACGCGCGAATATTTCTTGCGTTCCGCGAATATCCTGGGCGGCTCGCTTGGCGCGGACATGAAGGCGATTGTGCAGAAGCCCCCGGATGCAGGTGCGATCGCACGACTCTCCGCCTTGCCGTATTACAACGCGCGCTTCCGGACCACTTGCGTGGCTACGATGCTCGAAGGTGGCCACGCCAGAAACGCGTTGCCAGGCTTTGCGACAGCCAACGTAAACTGTCGTATTTTGCCTGGCCACACGGCCGATGAGACGAGGGCTGTCCTGGTGGATGCGCTGAAAGATCACGATATTTCCGTCACTGCGATTGTCTCGCGCGGAGCAGGATCGGAAGCGACAAAACCTTCGCCACTGCGTCCGGATGTGATGGGCGCGCTGGAAAAAGTAAGCGCGGAATTATGGCCCGGAGTTCCGGTTGTGCCGCAAATGGATCCGGGGGCGAGCGACAACTCGGTCCTTCGCGCCCGGGGTACTCCTGCTTATGGAGTTGTGGGAGTCTTTACGGATGTGGAAGACGACCGCTCGCATGGCAAGGATGAACGCATTCGGGTGACATCGTTCTATGGCGGCGTTGATTTCTACTACCGCTTTCTGAAGGCGCTTAGTTCGGGTCGTTAGGTCGGATCATTAGTCGGGCAATTAGTTCAGGTCAGTAGAATTCCAGAGGCCAATGGAATTCCAGGGAAAGACGACAACTAAATGAGCCTGATGCGCACGGCGATCTTGAAGGTTTCCGCGAACCCGTGGATGCGCAAAAACGCGCGGCGTTATGGATTCTTCCGGCGAACTGTCACGCGGTTCATGCCCGGTGAAACGATTGAAGTCGCTCTCGCGGCCGCGGTGCAACTGGCGGGGAATCGTATCGCTACCGTCGTCACGCATTTGGGCGAAAATATCGAGGATCGATCGGAAGCGGAATCCGTTACAAACCACTATCTCGACGTGCTGAAGCGCATCAGTGCGGCTGGTCTGCCTACCGAAGTTTCCGTGAAACTCACGCAGCTCGGCCTCGATCTCGATCGCGAATTTTGTTACACAAATCTCGCAAAGCTCATCGAAGCCACGCCGCCAGACAAAACGCTCTGGATTGACATGGAACAGAGCCCCTACGTGGACGTCACGCTGGAAATCTATCTGCGTGCCCGCAGAGCGTATGCGAATGCCGGTGTTTGCGTTCAGGCCTATCTGTATCGCACGCAGAAAGACCTGGATTCGCTGATTGCCATTGGAGCAGCTGTCCGTCTGGTGAAAGGCGCGTACAGCGAGCCGGCCGAAATTGCGTACCCGCGCAAGAATGATGTCGACACGAGCTTCATGGAATTGGCCCAGCGGTTGCTGAGCCCGGAAGCTCGCCGGGCAGGCGTGCGCGCCGCTATCGCCACGCACGATCGCGCGTTGATCGCAAGCCTGATCGAATGGGCCGCTGGGCAAGGAGTGGCGAAAGATCGCCTCGAATTCCAAATGCTCTACGGTATTCAACGCGACGAGCAACTGCGCCTCGCGCAAGAAGGTTGTCGCTTCGCCGTCCTGATTTCGTACGGCACGTTCTGGTATCCGTGGTTTATGCGACGCCTAGCCGAGCGCCCCGCCAACGTGCTCTTTCTCGCCCGCAATTTTTTCGACAGTTAGTCTCCTCTCGTCGCCGGAACTGAACATTTCGCTACCGCGTTGCGTACATCTGTCATCGTCCGAGGTGCACCGATGAACAATTTGTGGCAGGACATCCGCTACGGACTCCGCATGCTCGCAAAGAGCCCCGGCTTCACAGCCGTCGCTGCTCACTCTTGCCGCGGGCATCGAGGCGAACACCGCCGTTTTCAGCGTCATCAACTCTTTCTTGTTTTCTCCCTTGCCGGTGCGCGATCCGGACCGCTTCGTAGTCGTCGCCTGCCACGACACGAAAGACCAAGACCCGCATGAGATTTCGCAGCTCGGTTTCAAAGACCTCGAAGCGCAGAACAATGTGCTGTCGGACATGACCGCCTATTTGATTCAGTTCGGCGGCCTCAGCGCGGATCACCGCAGTGAACGCGTTCTCGTCACCTATGTGGAGGGAAATTACTTCACGTCGCTTGGAATCCAGCCGTTGCTCGGCCGCGTTTTCTTACCTTCGGAAAGCCAGACGCCGGGAATCAGCGAGAGCCTACTGATTTCTGTTTTCGGTGGGCTCGGCGGCGCTGCCCTCGGTCTTTATCTGATGAGGTGGATCGAAGCGATTCGTCTTCCCGGTGACTTTCCGTTGCGCACCGATCTTCCGTTTGATTGGCGGATGTTCGCCTATGTGGCATCGATCGCCATCGCCGCCGGGCTGCTGGCAGGGCTTGTGCCGGCGTGGCGCGCTTCGAGGGTAGACCTGAACGAAACCCTGCGCGAGAGTGGGCGGTCGCTTACCGGGGCGCCGGCCAGACTCGAATTCGAAACGCGCTGGTGATCGCGCAAGCCGCGGGTTCCCTGGTTGTGCTGATCATTGCCGCACTTTTCTTGCGGAGCCTGGAACACGCGCAGAAACTCGATATCGGACTCAATCCCGATCACGTCCTGAATCTCACGATGGACGTGCAGCAGATGGGACTTGATGAAAGCCGCGGAAAAAATTTCTATCGCCAGCTTAACGAGCGTATTCGAGCGCTTCCGGGAGTGGAATCGGCGAGCTTTGCCTACTCGGTTCCCTTGGGTTATTACAGCCAATGGAATGAAGTATGGAAGGAGGGCCAGGAGGGAGTGCCGGAAAGCGACCTGCCCCGGTTTCCCCATAACAAAATTGATTCTGCCTACTTCGCCACGATGGGAATTTCGATTCTGAAAGGAAGACCGATCGACGAGCATGACCAGAGCGGGTCGCCGCGCGTGGCCGTGATTAACGAGACGATGGCCCGGCAATTCTGGCCCGGGCAGGATCCGATCGGCCATCACTTCCGTTACGGCTCGAGCCAGGTGCCGGAAGTAGAAGTGGTGGGCGTGGCGCGCGACGGAAGGTACGCATTTATCGCCGAGGATCCGCGTCCCTACTTTTATGTGCCGCTGGCGCAGGACTATTCTTCGGTTCGTGTACTGCACGTGCGCACGTCCGTCTCTTCAGTCACGCTGACGCGAGCAATCGAAGACCAGGTGCATTCGCTCGCTCCGGATCTGCCGGTGTTTGACGTGATGACAATGCACGATGCTCTTCAGGGCGGTAACGGCTTCATGCTGATGCGCCTTGCCGCTCAATTTGCGGGCGCGCTGGGCGGATTGAGTCTGTTGCTGGCAGTTGTGGGCGTCTACGGAGTAATTTCTTATGCAGTCAACCAGCGAATTCACGAGATTGGAATTCGAATGGCGCTTGGAGCGCAACGCGAGAGTATTCTTGGCCTCGTGATGAGGCAGGGACTGAAACTTGTGGTGATTGGACTGGCCGCCGGCCTGGCAATTGCGTTATCGGCTACGCGGATTGTGGCGAACCTGCTGGTGAATACGGCGGCGGTCGATCCGATCGCATACGCGCTGGCCACTTTGCTGCTCGTCTCGGTGGCCGCATTGGCTTGCTACATTCCGGCGCGGCGCGCCATGCGAACGGATCCGCTCGTGGCACTTCGATACGAGTGAATTTCGAATCTCTAGGGTCGTGCTTCACCCGGATCAGCCGCCGGTTGAGCCGCCGGCGATTCGGGCTGCGAAGCAGGCGCGGGCTGCTGAGCGGCGACGTGGCGAATTGATTGCGGCTTCCGCTTTGACACCGCGGCAGCCGTCAGTGATTGATTGACGGTCAAGATCGTATCGCCGTGAACCACGACGCGGAATCGCCTGTCGCTGGCCTTGATGGCCGGAGTATCTTTGTGAAATCCGGTCAGAAAATAAGGATAGCCTTCGAAGTTTTTCGTGTGCTCGTTGTCCGGCTGTTTCACCGCGAAGTTGAGCGGGATACGTTCGCCGTTGGTGGCCATGATGTCCTGCATAAACCAGGCCACAACTCCTGAGCCCCCATGCGCGCCTACCGGCCGCACTGCGAGAACGCGAGCGCGCGCTTCCGAACCGCGCACGACGATTGGAACGCCGTCCACGACGAGATCCTCGGCTGCTTCCATTTCGACGATCGTTCCTTCCTGCACTTCTTCCGAGGAAACATTGCCCTTCAGCTCCACCTCGAATGCAGTGCCGTCTGGAATTTTGACGTCAACGCCCTCCGGAATCCTTTGTGCGGGCAAACCGGTTGCGACGGGCGCCTGCAGCATCGCGAGGACTACTTTGTCCGAGACGCCCGCGGCGCGAAGCCGTTGAATCGAAGGAGGCGTCATATCGAAAGCGCAAGGATTCGATGAAATTTTCTTCAGCAGGAAATCCGAGCCGGGATGCATGGCATGCATAGACAGAATATCGTCGGTGGTGAGCGCAGAAGCCGGCGGCTGCGGGGCGACGGGTTCAACGGGCTTAGGATCTTCCGTCAGGCCAAACGTATATACATGTTGCCGGGGTGGTGGCGCGTCGGC
>Ga0126381_100000869_pt1 | contig 32836 bp, 27 predicted proteins | sample PanSoiMetPlot_28_FD_96465 | JGI IMG/M metagenome (GOLD analysis project Ga0126381, IMG submission 96465) | Tropical forest soil microbial communities from Panama - MetaG Plot_28 | ecosystem: Environmental > Terrestrial > Soil > Tropical forest > Bulk soil | place: Panama | collected 2016-02-17 | reverse complement strand
GTCGGCTTCCAGCTCGCCGAGAGCCTCCGTGTTCACGAGCGCATGGACGGCCGCGCGGCGCGGCGCCGTTCAATCGAGCTTCTTGAGCAGGTTGGCATCCCGGCGGCGGAGAGCCGGCTCACCGCCTACCCGCATCAGCTCTCCGGCGGCATGAACCAGCGGGTGATGATTGCCATGGCGATCGCCTGCAATCCGCAGCTGCTCATCGCCGACGAGCCGACGACCGCGCTCGACGTGACGGTGCAGGCGCAGATTCTCGATCTCCTGGTCGCGCTGCGGCGCGAGCGAGGCATGGGGCTCATCCTTGTGACCCACAACATGGGGGTGATCGGCGACACCGCCGACCGGGTGCTGGTGATGTATGGCGGGCAGATCGTCGAGGAGCAGAGCACGCCGGCCCTGTTTCGCGCGCCGCAGCATCCCTATACGGCGGCCCTCCTTGCAGCACGGCCCGAACGCGCCTCGCGGGGCCGCCTGGCAACAATCCCGGGCGTGCCGCCCGCCCTCGAGGCTCGTCCGAGCGGCTGCCTGTTTGCGCCGCGCTGCCCGAGCGCGACCGCATACTCGCGCGCGGTCCGACCTGAGCTGCGCGATTTCGGCGACGGCCGGGTCCGCTGCCATTATCCGCTCGGCGATCCCACCCGCGACGCCCGCATCGCCGCGGACGGACCCGTCGGCGCAAAGCTCGCGCCGTGAGCGCGCTCGTTGTCGCAAAGGAGCTGGAGCGCACCTACGCGGTGGGCGCCGGCCTTTTGCGGGCGCGGGCGCGGCTGCGCGCGGTCGGCGGGATTTCCTTCTCCATCACGGCAGGGCGCACCTTGGCGGTCGTCGGCGAGTCGGGCTGCGGCAAGTCCACGTTGGCGCGGCTCGTCACCTTGATCGAGAAGCCGACCGGGGGAACGCTCACGCTCGACGGCATCGATGCGATCAACCCGCCGCGTGCAGAGGCGCGGCGGCTGCGCCGCGCCGTGCAACTCGTGTTCCAGAACCCGCACGGCTCGCTCAATCCGCGCATGAAGGTCGGCGCCATCCTGGAGGAGCCGCTTGCCATCAACACCGATCTGCCGAAAAGCGAGCGGCGTGCGCGCGCTCTCGACATGATGGCGAAGGTCGGACTTGTCCCGGCGCATTACGCACGCTACCCGCACATGTTCTCCGGCGGCCAGCGCCAGCGGATCGCGATCGCCCGGGCGCTGATGCTGCATCCAAAGCTGGTGGTGGCGGACGAGCCGGTGTCCGCGCTCGATGTCTCGGTGCAGGCGCAGGTGCTCAACCTGTTCATGGATCTGCAGGCCGACTTGGGGCTTACCTATCTCTTCATCTCCCACGATCTCGCGGTGGTGCGCCATATCGCCGACGACGTGCTGGTCATGTATCTGGGCCTGGCGATGGAGCAGGGGCCGCGCGAGCGCATCTTTGCGCGCCCGCTGCATCCCTATACCCAGGGGCTGCTGGCATCGACGCCCGGCCTTGCGGATCGCCGAAGCCGACATACCCTCCCAAGGGCGATCTGCCGTCGCCGCTCGATCCACCGAAAGGCTGCGTTTTCTCCACCCGCTGCCCGCATGTCGCCGAGCGCTGCCGCGCCGAACGGCCGCGTGCCCGGGCGATCGACGGGCGCGAGGTCGCCTGTCACTTCGCGGAGCAGTTCCTAGGTGAATAAGGGCGCCCACACGGGGCGCCCTTGCGAAACCAGCGACCCGTGTCGTGTCACTCGGCCGGGGTAGGCTGCGGCACCCCTGCGGCGCCGGTCTCGCGCGGACGGCGGCGCATGGTGAACGAGATGAGCACCGGCATCGCGAGCAGCACGGTCGGGAACTGCAGCATGAGCCCGGCAATGATCGAAAGTGCCAGGGGCTGCTGGATGCCGGACCCTGGACCGATGGCAAGCGCCAGCGGCAGCAGCGTGAAAATCGCCGCCAGCGTGGTCATGGTGATGGGCCGCAGGCGGTTTCGACTCGCCTCGCGCAACGCTTCGTGCGGCGGCATATGGTGCGCGAGCTCGGTGAACTCCGAGACATAGAAGATCGCCATCTCGGTCGAGATGCCGATGATCATCGTCATCCCCATCAAGGCCGTGATGTTGAGCTCGACCCCGGTCACCCACAGGATCATGAACACCGCCGTGGTGGAGAGTAGCGAGGTCCCGATGATGATGAGCGGCAGCCAGAACCGCTCGTACAGGAAGGCGAGCAGGATGATCTCGGCGATCAGCGCCGCCACGAACACCTTGGCGAGGCCCGCGAAGGCAATCTGCTGCTGCTTGTAGAGGCCGCCGAACTCGTATTTGACGCCGTCGGGTATCAGCCCTCCCGTCTCGAGCGTCTTCTGAACATCCGCGATCGTCGATCCGAGGTCGCGCTTCTCAATGCGCGCGGTCACGGCGATCATCTGCTGCAGGTTGGCGCGATGGATTTCCGGCTGGCCGACCTCGGGCGCAAGGGTGGCGACCCGATCGAGCGGAAAGATATGGCCATCGGAGGCGCGGATCGGGATCTTGGCGATGTCCTGGTCCCGGCGCCGCAGGGTCGGGTGGAGCGAGACCCGGACCCCGATGGTCTTGAGCGGCTGGGTCAACTGGGTTGCGACATTGCCCTCGATATAGTCGTTGAGCTGGGAGGTGATGTCCTGGGTGGTCATCCCTTCCAGGGAAGCCTTGACTGGATCGATCGTGACATTGAGCGCGTCGCCCGCCAGCACCACCCCGGTTTCCATCTCGGTCACTCCTGGGATGACCTGGACCGCATTGCCGACCCGCTTGGCGGTCGCGATGAGCTTTTGCGTGTCGTCCCCGAACAGCCTGACCTCGATCGGCTGCGGAACGGCGGTCAGGTCGCCGATCAGGTCTTCCATCAGCTGCTTGATATCGACATCGACCCCCGGGACATTGGTTTGAATCTTGAGGAGCACCTCCGCCATGACGACGTCGATCGGGCGCCGGGGATAGGGCTTGAGGCGCACGAAGAAGTCGCCGACGTTGGGCTCCTCCACGTCGATGCCGCCGAGCCCCATCCCGGTGCGGCGGGAGAAGGTCTGCACTTCGGGTGTGTCGTGCAGAATCTGCTCGACCTGCTGGACCTCGCGATTGCTTTCGCTCAGCGAGGTGCCCGGCAGCGTCATGTAATCGATGATGAAGCCGCTTTCGTCCGCCTTCGGCATGAAGCCGGTCGGCACGTTCTGGTAAGCGAAATAGCCGACGACCAGGATGGGCGCGTAAATGAGCAGGAGAAGCCACGGGCGTCTGAAAACGCCGTTGAGCAGCCTGCCGTGGGCGCTCACGAACCAGCCGCTCCGGTCGGCGCCTGGATCATGCCAGGTCCGGAAATTGATGAGCGCACGCGACAGGAGCGGCACCACGAAGGCGACCATGGCCCAGGAAATGGCGAGCGAGGCCGCCATTGTAATCGCCAGCGTCTTGGAGAAGGCGCCGGTGATGCCGGTGAGAAATGCCAGCGGAACGAACACGATCGCGGTTGCAATGCTCGAGCCGGTCAGCGGCGGCAGGAATTCCTTGCCGGCCGGAAGGACTGCTTCGCGCCCGAGCGGAATGTCATCGTAGGTGCGTTCCAGCGCGCCGGCGCGGCGTGCAATATGCTCCACCATCACGATCACGTCGTCGATGATAAGCCCGACTGCGGCCGCTATGCCGCCCAGCGTCATGATGTTGAAGCTCTGGCCCGAGACCTGGAGCAGCAGCACCGTGGTCAGCATGGTGGCCGGGACCACGATCACGGCCACCAGGATCACGCGCCAGCTGCGCAGGAACATGAACAACACCAGACCCGACAGGCCAAGTCCGATGAACACGGCGTCGCGCACGCTGTTGAACGACTCGACGACCAGCGTGCTCTGGTCATACCAGTTGGCGACATTGACGCCGGCCGGCCATTTGAACCCCGCCAGCTTGTCCCGCACCAGCCCGGCGATCTGGACCGCGTTGCCGTCCGGCTGCTCGTAGACCTGGAACAGGACCGCATTCTTGCCGTCCTCGACGACCCGAACCCATTGCGGCACCACCCCGTCCTTGACCTCGGCGACGTCGCGGATGCGTACCACCGAGTGCGAGTCGGTCTTGAGGACGATGTCCTTGACCTGCTCGGTCTCGGTCAGGTTCGAGTTCGACATCACGATGTAAAGCTTGTTGTGGTCCTCAAGCTTGCCGGCGGCCTGCAGCACGTTGGAGCTCGTGAGCGCGGCGACGACGTCCGACAGCGACAGGCCGTAAGCGTCGAGCTTGTGCGCATCGACATAGACCTGAACCTCGGCGTCCGATCCGCCCACGATGTCGACCTTGGCGAGGCCCGGCACAGTGGTCAGGAGCGGAATGATCTGGAACTTCACCAGGTCGCGCAGCTCCGGAATCGAGACCGTATCGGAGGTGAGCCCATAGGCGATGATCGGGAAGACCGTCGGCTCCATTCTGCGGGTGACCGACTTGGTGTCCTTGGGCAGCGACGGCATCACGTGGGAGAGCGCGGTGTCGACCTGCAGGGCGGCTGCGGTCATGTCGCGCCCCCAGCCGAAGTCGACCGAGACCTGCGCTCCGCCCCGGCTCGAGCCGGACGTGATTTCCTGCACGCCGGGAATGACCCGCAAGGCCTCCTCGACCGGGCGGGTGACCTGCTGGGCCATCTGGTCGGCGGGCCGATCGCCGGAATCGAGCGTCACCTGCACGCGCGGAAAGGCGACCTGCGGAAACAACCCGACCGGAAGCGAGGTGGCGGCGAATGCGCCGGCAACGGACAGGGCGAACGCGACGAACAGGATGGACTTTGCGTGGTATTCAACCCATTGAACAAAGTTCATCACTCTTCCTCTTCTTCTTCCTCCTGCGGAGCCTCTTCAGGCCGCACCTCGTCGCCGTCATCAAGCTGATAATTTCCCTTCAGCACGATCTCGAGCTGTGAGCTGATGTCCCCCTCGATGACGCTTTGCTTTCCCACCGAGCCGAGAACTTTCACGTACACCCGCTTGGCGTGCTTGTCGTCGATCTGCCAGATGAAATCGCCCTTATCCTTGTGGCCGACGGCATCGCGCGGCACTATCCAGCCCTGGAACTTGCCGACCACGATTCCGGCCCGGAAATTCTCGCCCGCCAGCACGCCGGTCGTCGGCAGCTCGATGATGGTGGGGACCAGCCGCGTCGTCTTGTCGATCGCGGCGCCCACTCGCTTGACCTTGCCGTCGAGCGGCTTGCGGTTCGGCAGCAACGATTCGAGAATGACCGGCAGATCGGGCTTCACCTGCTCGACGGCGGAAGGCTCCACGCCGACGTTCAGGATGATCTGGTCGGTACGCTGCAGCGTCATCAGCGCCGCGCCGGCCGAGATCCGGTCACCCTTGTTTACCGAGATCGCCGAGACGACGCCATCGAAGGGCGCCAAGAGCAGCTCGCTCGGCTTGATGGAGCCGATCTTCTCGAACATGTCGAGCTGCATCTGAGCGTCCGAGAGGTCTTTCTCCGCGCCCTCGACGTCGTCGCGGGTGGCCAATTGCTGCTTGAATAATTGCTGCTTGCGCTCCAAGGCATGCTTCTTCAGGCTCAGCGTCGTCTTCGCCATCTCGTAGGCGATGACGGCCGCCGGCGAGGCGCCGAAGTCGAGCAGCGTGTCTCCCATCTTGAACTGATCGCCCACCTCGACCAGGATGTCGGCGACCTGCCCATCGCGCTGGAAGCTTGCGGTGACGGTCGCGCCCTGGGTGGGCGTCGCCTGGCCGTAAGCGTAAACCACTTCGGGGATCGAGCCGCGCTTTGGGTCCTGGACCTTGACGAGGGCGAAACCTCTGACTTCGTCCGCATTCGCGGGGCCGTTCAGAAAGATCAGCGACGCAAGCGCGCCGCCCAGCAAGCAGCGAATCATCGAATTAGTTCCTCGTAACCGGCCGGCGACTTGCGAGCCAACATCTTGCCCCCCGAGACGATCAGCCACGCGTTCGCGCTATCCGGCAAGCAGCAAATCATCGCAGCAGCTCCTGATAGGCGGCCTCGGTCGGCATGCGGGCACGCGGCATGCCGGCGCCGATGAGGGTGGCAATTGCGACCTGCTGCTCGAGCAGCAATTGCTCGAACTGGAGCACGGTCCTTTTTTTGGCATAGTTCGCCGAGATGAGGTCAACGTAGGCTCTTTCGTCGATATTACCCGCGTTCATAGCATTTTGGGCCTGATTGGCGAATCCCTGCAGGACGGGCAGCTCGGCCCGCTCCTCCGCCAGCTGCCGGACGATCAGGCGCTGGGTGGCGAGCGAGGCGAGCACCTCGCCATGGGCGGCCTCCAGGCGGGCATTGAATTCCGCGCGCAGCTGCTCGCGCGTCGCCTTCTCGATCGCGACGTTGCCCTGATTGCGATCGAAGATCGGCAAATCCATCGTGAGGTTCGGCCCGAATGTGCGCACATCCGAGGTGTCGCGCGAATAGGTCGGCCCGAAGGTCAGGGCCGGGAACTGGCCTACGATGGCGCCGCGGAATTTCTCGTCCTGCGAGCGGTAGCCGAGCTGCAAGGCGATCAGGTCCGGCCGCCGGTCGGCCAGGTCTGCGAGCGCGGCCATCACGGCCTTGCTGTCGACCTGCAGCACCTGCAATTGCGTCTGCAGCGGAACCATGACCTCTGGCGCAAGGCCAAGCAGCGCATCGAGATCATGCCGCTTGTCCTCCAGATCGCGCTCCAGATCGTAGAGGTCCTTCTGAGTCTCGTTGTAGGCCGCCAGATCCGGAGCCACCGTGGAGAGCGTGGCATTGCCCTCCGAAAGCGCGCGCCGGCCGCGCTCGAACCGGTCGCGCAAAGCGGCGGTCCAATCCATCAGAACCTTGCGCTGCTTCTCTAATTCCACGAGGTCGAAGACCAGCAGGCGCGCCTTGCCGATCAGCTGCCACTCCTCCCACAGGATGCTGGCATCGACCTGCAGTGCGGCCGCCTGGGCGGTGCGCAGGCGGCCCTGCAGCGTGATCGATTTCTGGATGTCCTGGGTGATGCCGACCGTAAGGGAGTCGAACAGGGCGACCGGCGGGTTGAGCAGGAAGCCATAGCTGACGTTGAGCGAGGGATTGGGCAGGAGGCCGGCTTCCAGGACTTGGGCCCGCGCCACGCCGCGCTGGGTGCGCGTCGCTTTTAGGTCTGGATTGTTCTCGACCGCCAGCACCGCGATGTCGTAGACGCTGAGCGGGCGGTCGATCCGCACGCCCGTGTGCTCGAGCTCGGAAAGCTTGTGCTTGAGCTCGTCACGAGTCTTCAAGGGAAGCGCCTGATAGCTCGCGCAAGCCGCAAGCAGGAAGCTCAGTGCGCCACCGACGCAGCACCACTGCGCTGCCGCTCGGATCGCCGTTACCCCGCCAACCCCCATGACCCACAGCCCCGCCACAAACACCAATACGAACTCGCCCCTCGGATCGACGAATTCCAAAGGCAAAGCGCTACCGTATCGGTCCCCGGACGCGAGTCCAGGCGTCGGTGTGGATGGGTCAAACTTTGGCAGCACGTGTAATCAAAATGTCACTACGAGCCCATTACCCCGATGATCCCGAAGGTGTCCCGACGCCACCGCTAGTCTCCCCCGCGTGCACAGCCCCATTCTCCCCACGGCCCGGTAAGAGCGAGGGGACCTGCGCCTGAAGGGTGATGAGTAACCGGATCGACATCATGGGAGGCCCGCACGACGCGGGCCTCCCATTTGTTGGCTCAGTTGAGCTGGGTTCGCTCCAGCACCAGGATCGAGAAGGTGTCGGAGATGAAGATCGCCGGAGGAGCTTTGCCGTTTGCCCCGGGCGTTTCCGGTTTCGTGGACTCGGGCGCCACCAGATAGACGGTGCCCGTCTTGGGATCGACCGTCCCGGTGCGCGCATTGACGCGCGTCGAGACCGTCTCGACCAGATGGTAGGAGTCCGGGCTGTCCTGCTTCACGACCGACAGGGTCCCTGCCGTGCCGTTGGGAGACATGACGAGCTTCTCGTTCGGGTTCCAGAGCACCGCGTCGGTGTTGGTCCCAATCGGAATGGTGGTGATGGTTTTGCCGGCCTTGGGGTCGACCACCGCCATCACGGGCTTGGTGCCGCGGCACGACACGAACAGGCGATCGCTCTTGTCCTCGTAGTACATTCCGGTCGGCGCCTGGCAATCGACCGGCCAAGTGGTCTCGAGCTTCTTGGCCTTCGCATCGATCACGCCGATCTGGTTCTTGTCCTGCAGCGCCACATAGACGCGGCCTTTGCCGTCGGAGAAGAAGAACTCGGGCTTCTTGGTATTGGCAAGCTGGATGTTGGTCGAATCGACCTTGCCGGACACCGGATCAAAGAACGTGAACGACCCCTGCTCGCCGTTGTTGACGTAGGCCATCTTGGTCACCGGCTCCCAGCCGACGCCGTCGGTCGGATACGGGACCTTGATGTTCGACTTCACGGCGAGCGTCTTGAGATCGAACGTCGTCACGTTGGTGAAATCGCCATTGTCGCTCATGCCGATGCCGAGCTCTGGCGCGATCGCGGCACCGTTCGTCCCTTTGGTGTTCTCGACCTGCTTCACGGCGCCGGAATCCATGTTGTAGACCCACACGCCGTCATTGCGCCGGCCGATCAGAACGTTGCGGTTCGCCGGATCGACCGAGACATGGTCCCAACGAGGGTTTTTGCCGGGCAGCGCAATCACTTTGGAAACGCGGTAGCCGACATAACCGCCCTGGCTGTAAGCGGTGCTGACCATGGCGGTGCCGGCGAGCAGGGCGCCCACCGCCGTCAAGGTCATTGCATGCAATCCGAATTTGGTAGTCACTTTCATGACTGCCTCCTCCCATTCTGTTGTACGCATCCGCGGGGTGCGTGATGTGGTTGGCGTTTGATCGGCCGTGGGATTCCGCACGGGCGATTGATCAAAAGCTTCAAGGAACCCATTGATAGAATATCGAAATGCATTTTCAGAGCAAGCGCCAAGGCAGGCAAATAGCAGTTTTCGCCGGCGTCGAGTGCAATGCCTGTGCGACAGAAAACTCCATATTTTGAAGCACTTACGCATTTGTCCCTTACAAAAATGTAAGAAACGAAAACCGGCCAGCCCTCTTAAATCGTGATCAGAAGCGAGTGCGACATCGATCACAAGCAAGCGCGGAAATGCGCAAGGACGCGAAGGAAGCAGCGTGCGGCGTAGAATGGCAGCGCCAATGTGTAGTGCCCGCAACGATATCGGATCCAGGTCGGGGCGAGCCCGAGCCGTTGCAGCCGCTCGACATAGGCCTGCGTCTGTTCGGGAAGAAATACGGTGTCGATCTCGCCCGAGACGATCAGCAGCCGGTCGAGCCGTTGGCTCAGGCGCGCCGCAAAGCTCGCCGGGCTGATGATCGACCAGGCGGCGCGAACCTCCTCGCGGCTGAAGCGCTGCTCGAGGGCGAGCCGCACATGGGAGGTCGCGGTGCCGGTCCAGGCCGCTTCGGCAAAATCGTCGGCCATCAACACGAAGGCGGCGGCGTGCACGCGCTCATCGTGCGCGGCGACGATGGACGCGATCGATGCCCCGATGCTGACGCCCAGGATTCCGATCCGGCGGTAGCCTTGCTGCTCGAGCCAGTCGAGGCAGGCGCGCGCATCGAGCACCGCCTGGCGATTGGCGGCGATCGTCAGCCCCAGATTCTCGCAGGCGAGCTCGCGCGCAAATCCGGTGCCGGGGGTGGACCGCTCGTCATGATAGGGCAGGCTGAGCTGCAGGCAGGTCACCCCGCAGCGGGCCATGAGCCGTCCAAATGACGCGCCGTCCGCACGCGCCGCGTTCCAATAAGGAAGCAGCAGCACGGCGCGGTCGCGTTGCGAGGACTCGTAAAGTCGCGCGCGCGCCACGCTGTTCGCCCCCGGCACCGCCGTCAGGCTGTCGAATGACAGCATCGGGCCCTCTCGGCGGAATTCCGGCCGGTCGGCGCGGGTGAAGAAGGCGTCGGCCGCCCGCAGGTCGCCCTGCACCCGGGCAAGGAGCAGCGACAGGTCGCCCGTGCCCGCCGTGGGTTCAAGGAATTCGAGACCGATGTCAGCCGTGCCCGCAAACTTCAGCGGCGCTCCCGAGGCCGCCAAGGCGCGCTCGCGCTGCTGTAAAAAGTTTTGCCAACCAAACACGGTGCGCAAATCAGAAATCCCGGAGCATTGCGATTGCCTCGATTTGCGTTCATCGGCCAAGCTTGGCCCGTCCTAGTTGGTCCTCGGCCATTCAGGTCTTCATCCCCATGTCGGCTCCAGCGGGAAAGCGGAAATCTTCCGCTCAATCAGACCATTACCGGGTTTGACCCGAATGCGACATCCTTCGGTTTCAGTTTGAAGGCATGGCGAACCGCTCGGTCGTTCGCCGAAAACCAATCTTATGGTAGAATTCCATGGTATCCATATTGAAGGACCACGCCGAAACTTCGAACATGGAGACGCCTCGCTCTCGCGCCCACAGTTTCGATGCGTCTATCAAAGACCGGCCCACGCCATGGCGCCGCCCGCCTGCGCCGACAACCAACTCTTCTATTTCCACAAATCGCCTGGCATCGCGGACGATGCTGACTGGGACCGATCTCTCAACGCGAACTATGAGTTCGCGACCGAATGCGGCGCTCCCGGCTCAGGCTTCGCCTAAAGCCCCGGTGAGCATGCTGGTGACGTCGGCCTTCGGCCGTTCGCGCAGCAGCGTCTGCCCGCTCACCATGTAATAGACGGACTCCGCGATATTTGTGGCGTGATCGCCCATGCGCTCGAGATTCTTGGTGCAGAAGAGCAGGTGAATGCCGAGCCGCACGGTGAACGGGTTTTCCACCATGTAGGTCAGAAGCTCGCGGAACAGGGAGGTATAGAGCCGGTCGACGTCCTGGTCGCGGGTCCACACGTCGATCGCCTTGGCGGCATCCCGGCGTGCAAAGCTGTCAAGCACGTCGCGCAGCTGCGCCAGCATGAGGTTGGCCATGTGGCTCACTCCCTGCAGCGACCGGCGCGGCATCTCCTCGCCATTGATGGCGATGATGCGCTTGCCGATGTTCTTGGCGAGGTCGCCGATCCGCTCGAGCTCGTTGGCGATCCGCAAGATGCCGACGACCTGCCGCAGGTCGACCGCGACAGGCTGGCGGCGGGCGATCGTCGCGACCGCCCGTTCCTCGATCGCGCGCTGCATTCCGTCAATTGTTGCGTCGGCGCTGATGACGCGCCAGGCGCGCTCGCTGTCGCGGGTCGTCAACGCCTCGATCGCCTCAGCGATCTGCCTTTCCGCAAGCCCGCCCATCTCCGCCATGGAGCGGGCGAGATCCTGCAGGTCGGAGTCGAAGGCTTTGGTCGTGTGCTCGGGCCAGGCCATGTCAGGGAGCGGATGTCCATCTGCATCGCGGCGAAAGGGGCCGTGCGAAGCGATTTGCTTAATCTATGGTCATTCGATGACTCTGCGATGACGGGCGGGGCTGCAGCGGGCGCCGGAGTACTTCCGGCCGCGGCACCGGCCAGCCGCTGCCGCGTCCCGGGTTATCGACTTATCCACCGGCCCAAAGATTCTACTGGACTCCGCCGATACTTTATCGGGGAATCACCTGAACGGGATGTTTTGCCGCCGTCCAGTCCCACCGGCGACAGGGTGTCCGTTTCGGATTGTGCATTCCGGATCACGTCGCGTGCGATTTGAGTGTCGACACTCGGCCGGCGGTATCAGCGATCATCGTGGAGTTCGCATTGGCTGACATTCTGGTTCAATGTCCGCGCACGGGCGCTCCGGTGCCGACCGGCTTGAAGACCGAATGGGTCTTTCTCAAGAGCCTTCCCTGCGTGGCGGTGCCGCTGCGCTGCCCGGCCTGCGGCCAGGTGCACAAGTGGAAGCCCGATGACGCCTGGATCGGCTCGGCGCGGCCGCCAACCGGTCCGGACTTGCTGAGGACGGGGCGGGCGCCGATGCTGGCGGCGGCCGCCGCTGGCGCGGCAAAGACGCCCGAGTGCGACTGAGCGGCCTGATGCTCAGGCCGCGCTGGCCGCCGCCACGACGACCGGCTCCGCCTCCTTCTCAATCCTGTCGACGACCGAGCGATCCGGGTCGAGCCAGAAGGCCCAGACCGCGGCACCCGCCACAAGCAGTGCCGCTGCCAGGATGAATGGAGCCTGCCAGTTGCCGCCTTGGGCCAACGCGCCAAAGACTATGGGCGAGATCGCACCCCCAATATTGCCGGCCATGTTCATCATTCCGGACACGGTTCCCGAATATTGGCCGCCGCAATCCATCGGCACCGCCCAGGAGGGACCGATCGTGCACTCCAGAAAGAACATGGAGGCCGTGAGGCAATAAACCGCCACATAGGCATCGTCCGTCAGAGCCGCCGGGACGATGAATACCGCGCAGCCGAGCAGGCCGGTGATCGCGACCGACCGTCGGCCGATCCTGGCGCTGCCGGTCCGTTTCGTCAGCCAATCGGTTGCGAGACCTCCCACCGTATCGCCGATCACCCCGGCCCACAGCGGCAGCGACGCGAGCAGCCCCACCTTCAGCAGTGTGAAGCCTCGAGCGTCCACCAGATAGGACGGCAGCCAAGTGAGGAAGATGTAGAGGCAGTAAACATAGGTAAAGTAGGCGCACATGATCGCCCACATGTTGGGAGTACGCAGCAGCCTTCCCCACGGCGGGTCGAAGCGCCAGAGATACCACCAAGTCGCCCCGATCAGCCCCGCGGCGATGGGAAAGAAGACAAAGGGGCCGCCGAAAATCCAGGCAAGTCCCATAGCGATCAGCAGCAGCGGCGGCGCAATCGCCGCGCCGAGCGGCACGCTCTGCCGCGTTGTTGGAGGCGGCTTGATTTCGCCTTTGAGGTCAGTGCCGCGAATGCGCTCAAGCTCGTCGCGGCTCACCAGACGGTGCTCCTCCGGCAGGTTCCGGTAGGTGAGCACCCACCAAATCGACCAGATAAAACCGATCGCTCCGCAGATATAGAACACCGAGCGCCAGCCGAGCGGCGGCAGCGAAATGAATGGCAGCCCCGGCAATTGTCCGCCAAGAATGATGAACACTACGATCGGTGGCGCGATCGCGGCGCCAAGACGGCTTGCGCTGTGGGTGAAACCTTGCACAAAACCGCGCTCCTGCTGCGGATACCAGAGCTGCATGGCTCGCGTGGCGCTCGGAAACGCGCCCGCTTCACCGACTCCAAACAGGAACCGCACCACGAAAAACGAGGTGAGGCCGGTTGCGAACGCGGTTCCCACTGTCATCAGCGACCAGTACAGGACAATGGCCGTCAGCACGAACCGAACGCCGAAACGGTCGCTGAGCCAGCCGCCAGATACCTGAAAGACCGCGTAGCCCCAAACGAAGGCGCTGAAGATAACGCCCATCGTAGCCTGATCGAAACCGAACTCCTTGCGAATTTCCGGCGCCGCTGTCGAGATGTTGACGCGGTCGAGATAGGTGATGAGGTACATGAGGCATAGCAGCCCAAGGATGTACCACCGGCCGTAGCTTGGGCGCGCTTGCGTGGATTGCGGCATGGTGATCTCTCCCCGCGTCTGTTTTTGATTTGGCAGCCGACTGTGTGCATTCTCCGAGTACTTGCGCGACCTGCAAGGGCGAAATTCAGTGCGATCGACGAATTGCGACAAAACGCCTGTTCTCTGCCGCATTGCAGCGACGCCATGCCGCACTGCAAGGCCCTGGCTGTGCGGGTCTTTCCCGCGCGGGGAATGTCACACGCTGGTGAGGGCGGTGCTTTACTGTTCGAAAGTGTGACCGCGCTATAAGGCGCATGCCGCACATTTCCGCTAATGCTCGCCGGCCGGAACGGTGGGAAGCTGCGGCAACAACGCGTTGCTTCGAGGCCAGCCGGGAGGTGTCCATTGCATCCGCTTGCCCTTCCTTTCACGCCGCGTTTCATCGTGCTGACATTGTGCGTTGCGGTAACCGCTCTTTGCGTTGGCGCCGCAGCGGCCCAGGCCGGCTGGCTCGCCCCCCTGTCGGTGCCGATCGCGCTGTTTGGCGGTCTCTCGGTTCTGGGCGTCCACGATCTCGTCCAGAAGCGGCATGCGGTGCTGCGCAACTATCCGATCTCCGCCCACCTGCGCTTTCTCCTGGAGGAGATCCGCCCGGAGATGCGGCAGTACTTCTTCGAGAGCGAGAAGGACGGGATGCCGTTCAGCCGCGACAAGCGCGCGGTCGTCTACCAGCGCGCCAAGATGCAGCTCGACAAGCGTCCCTTCGGGACGCAGTACGACGTCTATTCGGACGGCTACGAATGGATGCGCCATTCGATCGCGCCCAAACCCGTATCAGCGGAGTCGTTCCGGCTCGACGTCGGCGGTCCGGATTGTGCCAAGCCTTATTCGGCTTCCGTATTCAATATTTCGGCGATGAGCTTTGGCTCGCTTAGCCCCAACGCGATCCGCGCGCTCAACGGCGGCGCCAGGAAGGGCGGTTTCGCGCACGACACCGGGGAGGGGGGCTTCAGCCCCTATCACCGGGAGAACGGCGGCGACATCATCTGGGAGATCGGCTCGGGCTATTTCGGCTGCCGCAATTCGGACGGCTCGTTCAGCGCCGGCAAATTTGCGGACGTGGCGGCGAATCGGCAGATCAAGATGGTCGAGATCAAACTCAGCCAGGGCGCCAAGCCGGGCCACGGCGGCGTGCTGCCGGCCGCCAAGGTAAGCCCGGAGATCGCCGCCATCCGCGGAGTTCCAGTCGGAGAGGACTGCATCTCGCCTTCCCGCCACACCGCGTTCGCAACTCCGATCGAGATGATGGAGCTCATTGCCGAGATGCGGCGCATGTCCGGCGGTAAGCCGGTCGGATTCAAGCTTTGCGTGGGCCATCCCTGGGAATTTCTCGCGATCTGCAAGGCGATGCTGGAAACCAGGATCTATCCCGACTTCGTCGTGGTGGACGGAAAGGAAGGCGGCACCGGCGCGGCGCCGCTCGAGTTCATGGATCATCTGGGGATGCCGATGCGGGAGGGGCTGAACTTCGTCCACAACGCCCTGACAGGCATCGGCGCGCGGGATCGGATTTGGATCGGCGCGTCCGGCAAGATCGCCAGCGCGTTCGATATTGGCCGCGCGATGGCGCTGGGCGCGGATTGGTGCAACGCGGCGCGCGCCTTCATGTTCGCGCTCGGCTGCATCCAGTCGCTGAGCTGCCACACCGACAAATGCCCCACCGGGGTAACGAGCCAGGATCCCACGCGCTCGCGGGCGCTGGTCGTGCCCGACAAGCTCGAGCGCGTCTACAATTTTCACCGCTCGACCTTGCAGGCCCTCGCCGAACTCACCGCGGCAGCCGGGCTCGACCATCCCAACGAGTTCCACCCGATGCATTTCTGTCGCCGGATCTCCGCCTGCGAGGTCAAAACTTTCGCGGAGCTCTATCCGGCGCTCAAGCCGGGCGAGCTCATCGCGGGCACCGATGACCCGCGGTTTGCCGAGGCCTGGAAGATGGCGCGAGCGACCTCATTCCATGTGGGCCTGTGAAGGGGTGGGCTTCCGGAATGCCGCGCACACCGCGAGCTAGCCTCGTTTTCCCCAATGCCGGCGTATTGTCGGCGCAATTGCGCGGCAAGCTGCAGAACAAACGCAGGCCTTCGCGGGGGAGCTAAGCCGGTTCATGGGTGACAAGTCGGGGGATGGTCGTTGCCAGGGGGCTCCCCCCGTGTCGGAGCACCTTCGCGCGGTCGGGACCGGGTCTGCGTGCGCGCTGCTGATGGTCCTCGGGGCGGCCTTGCTCCTTGGCGCATGCTCGTCGGGAGCCGATTCGAGCTTCTCGCTCTTCGCCGAGCCGGGCAAATACCAATTCCACTCATGCGACCAGATCGCGGGCGAAATAAAGCATTGGTCGAGCCGCGAGCAGGAATTGAAGACCCTCATGGACCGCGCTGACCAGAGCGCCGGAGGGGCCGCGGTCGGGATCATCGCCTACAAGGCCGATTACGTGGCGGCCGGCGAGGAGCTCGACCTGCTCAAGGCTACAGCCCACAGCAAGAAATGCGATCAGGCGGCATCGTGGCGCAGCGACGGCGTCATCCAATAGATGGGGCGCCTCGGGGCATGATCCCGAAAAAACCTGCCCCCGCGAAGGCGGGGGGGGGTGGACACCGGTTTCCCGGCTGCACGAAGCCTTGGCAAGGCTGATCAGTTCGCTCGATGCTTCGGCGGGCGAAGGCAGGCCGGAAAAGATCATGCTCCCACTCTAGGTTTCCTTCCAGCCGTAGAGCCAGTCATAGTGGGCGAGGAGACGCTCTCCGCTCACCGCCGCGAACGTAATCGTGCGCAACAAGCCCGCCGCTCCCGGCATGTGATAGAGCGCGCCGGTGCGATGCGCGGCGCGCTGGGTTCGCGCGGTGCGGGCAAGACGCGCCCGCTCATAGCGGCGCGTGGCGGCGGCGGCGTCCTGCTCGGTCTCGAAACACTGCCCGAGCACGGCGGCATCCTCGATTGCCATGGCGGCGCCTTGGGCGAGATAGGGCAGGGTCGGATGAGCGGCATCGCCCAGTAGCGTCACCGGCCCGCGGCCCCAGTAGGGGAGCGGCGCCGAATCATAGAGCGCCCATTTGAGCCAGCGCTCGGGGATGCTCAAAATCTCGCGGATCGGCCCGCGCCATGACCGCGCGTCAAAGCGGGAGAGAACCTCGCTGCGGTGGACCGGCGTGCTCCATCCCGACTCGCGCCAATCGTCGCCCATGATCGCAACCACATTGATCAACCGCCCGGCCTTGACCGGGTAGTGAACCACATGGCCGCCGCGGCCGAGCCAGAGGCGGACAGCCGGCGCGCGCAACTCCAGTGCCACCGCGTCGGCGGGAACGAGCGCGCGCCACGCGCTGCGGCCGGCAAAGCGCGGCGGTTCGCGATGGCCGAGCCGTCCGCGCAGGCGCGACCACAGGCCGTCGGCGGCGATGAGGGCGCCGCCGTCCTCTTCGACAGTTCCCGCGCGCGAATGGGCCGCCACCGTCATTCCGCTGCCATGGATCGCAAAGTCGTCGACCCGGGCGCCAAGGCGAAGCGTGACGGCTGGATGGGCCTCGACCGCCTCGCGCAGAGCGGCCTGCAGGTCGCCGCGATGAATGATCCAGTAGGGCGCGCCATGACGTTGCTCGGCCGCGGCGCCGAGCGGGATGCGGACGAGCACCCGCGAGCTGCGGGCGTTCGTCACCGTGACCTCTTGCGCAACTGCAAGATCGCGTGCGAGACGCTCGCCCAAGCCCAGCTGCAGGAGAATTCGCGATGCATTCGGAGACAGCTGGATGCCGGCGCCGGTCTCTTCCAGCTGCTCGGCCTGCTCGAGAACGACCACGCGCAAGCCCTGCCGTGCGAGCGCGAGCGCTGCCGTGAGGCCTCCGATCCCCGCTCCCGCAACAATCACGGCGCGCGAGGAATCCACGTCTTTCCTCCCGGGCGGGATCCCGTTGCGCTCAGGTCCGCCGATCCGCGCCCCTCATGCAATCTGGGTCTGCGGGAGGGCGCATTCCGGCGGCCGCGCGGCGTGCGGATCGAGGCTCGGGTTGTGGCGAAACAAGGTGGAGCAATAGGGACAGATGGCCTCGCTGGCGCTGCCCATGTCGATGAAAATATGCGGATGATCGAACGGCGGCAGCTCTCCCACGCACATGAATTCGCGTGCGCTGATCTCGATGACCGGCACGCCGGCCGTGTTGTGAAAGTGGGGAATGATGTTCTCCGCCATGCGCAAGCTCCGCTCCCGCGTTACCTCAGTTTATTTACAATGGTCTCGGAGGTGCCTGCAACTGAGTGTAAGTCCCTGAAATTGCGAATCGAACTCCCTTAAGCAGGTTCGGCGCTCGCCTGCTTGCCCGATTGCGGCCGCATTCATTTTGTCGCCTGAGCCCCTATATGTTGGGTCGGTCGGGAGGGGGTGGAGGAAAGTCGTGATCAAACCGCGGATCGCGCGGCCCTTGGGCTTGGCAGTCGCCTTCATGCTTGCCGGGCTGCTGACGGTTCCGGCGGGCTTTGAGGCGCAGACCCTGATCTCGCTGCAGGATGATCCGCCCGCCTTGGCGCACCATATGCTTGACCTGAGGCTCGATGCCCCGGCTGCCAGGCGTGAGATCGAGGCTGCGCTTGCGAGCGATGATGCCGAACTCGCCGAAAGCTTTCTCGAACTCGCGCGCGACCACAACGTGCCGGTGGATGCCGCACTGGCGCAGCGGGTCGAGGATGCGAACGCGCTTGCGGCGACCAGCGCGCGCGCCGCGGGTAGTTTTGCCCGCGGCCTCATTACCGGCGAACCTGCCGACATGGCGGGCCTGGCGGGCACGGCGGTTGGCGACCTGTTTGTGTTCGGCGACGTGCGCGATGCCTTGCGCGAGGGAACCCGGCTTGCCACCGGTCAGCCCGCCGACGAATTGATTCTCGGCCTTGCCTGCACTGGCCTTGCCGTCACGGCCGGTACCTATCTTTCGGCCGGCGCGGCGGCGCCCGCCCGGCTCGGGCTCACCGTGGTCAAGGTCGCGCGCGCGACCGGGCGCATCAGCGCGCATCTCGCGGAATGGGTCGGCCGTTCGCTGCGCGAGGTCCTCGACTGGCCGGCGCTCACCCGCGCGATCTCGGGCGCCACCGGGCCCCTCGTCGCCATCCGCGCGGCCCGCGTGGCGGTCAAGGCCGACAAGAGCGCGGAGCTGCTTGGGTTTGCGAGCGACGTCGGACGCGTGGAGCGCAAGGCCGGGGTGCAGGCTGCGCTCGACGGCCTCAAGATCGCGGAGGGCCCGCAGGAGATGACGCGGATCGCCAAGCTTGCGGAGAAATATGGAGGCAAGACGCGCGCGGTGATCAAGCTGCTCGGGCGGGCTGCAATTCTCTTGACCATGAGCGCCGTCAACCTCGCGTCCTGGGTGCTCGCCGCGATCATCACCGTGCTCGGCTTCTGCTCCTCGTGCAAGCGCGCCGCCGAGCGCGCGACGGAACGCTACCTCCAGCGCTGCAAGGCGCGGGCGAGCCGGCTGCAGGCGAGCCTGGAGCGAGCAAGGCTTGAAGCGAGCCTGACTGAGGCTGAAGCGGGCCCGTTTCTATCGCCCGCAGGCGCATGAGCACGAAGGCGTTTCCGAAAAACGATGCTGCGCTTCCGACACGACGAGGTCGAGCTTGCCTATCTCGACGAAGGCGAAGGCGAGCCGATCGTGCTGGTGCATGGCTTTGCTTCGACGGCCGTCGTGAACTGGGTCCACCCGGGCTGGTTCACGACTCTCAGGAACGCTCGTCGGCGCGTCATCGCCCTCGACAATCGCGGGCACGGCGAGTCGGCCAAGCTTTATGATCCCTCCGAATATCACAGCTCCATCATGGCGGAGGATGTGCGCGCCTTGCTCGATCATCTCGATCTCGCGCGCGCTGACGTGATGGGCTATTCGATGGGGGCGCGCATCGCCGCCTATCTGGCGCTGCAGCACCCGCAGCGCCTGCGCAGCGTTGTCTTCGGCGGGCTCGGCGGCCATTTGATCGACGGCATCGAGATTCCGGCAGCCGTCGCGGATGCGCTCGAAGCGCCCTCGCTTGCCGAGGTAACCGATTCGGTCGGCCGCACCTTTCGCGCCTTCGCGGAGCAGACCCGCTCCGACCTCAAGGCGCTTGCCGCCTGCCTGCGCGGCTCGCGCCAGACCTTGACGCGCGAGGAGATCGCGAGGATCGCAGCCCCGGCCCTGGTCGCGATCGGCAGCAAGGATACGGTTGCCGGCGGAGGGCAGGAACTGGCGAGCCTGTTGCCCCAGGGCCGCCTGCTGGACATCCCCGGCCGCGATCATATGACGGCGGTCGGTGACAGGGTCTTCAAGCAGGGGGTCCTGGCGTTCCTTGCGGAGCCGCCATAATCGCCGCTCGGCCACTGGAAGCCCCCCATGTGGACGCTGGGCCGTTGCGCATATCGCGCATATAGTAAGTAGTAAGATCGCCCATATAGTAAGATGGTCGCGTTCTGTTCGCGGAGAGAGTTATGGTTCAGCATCAGGCCAAGGCCAGGGGCGCGCTCGATACCCTCGATCCCGTCTGGGCGCGCATCCGCTCGGAAGCCGAGGACATCGTTCAGCGCGAGCCCGAGCTTACGGCTTTCATCTATTCGACCATCCTGCACCAGGACAGCCTCGAGGCGGCGGTGGTCCACCGCATCGCCCAGCGGCTCGATCATCCCGATGTATCGGCTGAGCTGATCCGCCATGCCTTCGAGGACGCGCTGGAGAGCGATCCCTCGATCGGCCAGGCCTTCCGGGTCGATATCGTGGCAACGGTCGATCGCGATCCGGCGACCGACCGCTGCATTGAGCCGGTGCTCTATCTGAAGGGATTCCACGCGATCCAGACCCACCGGCTGGCGCATTGGCTGTGGCAGAAGGGACGCAAGGACTTTGCCTATTACCTGCAGAGCCGCTCTTCGGCGGTGTTTCAAACCGATGTCCATCCGGCGGCGCCGATCGGCCGCGGCATCTTCCTCGATCACGCCACCGGCCTGGTGGTGGGGGAAACCGCGGTCATAGAGGATGACGTCTCGATCCTGCACGACGTCACGCTCGGCGGCACCGGCAAGGAGGACGGCGACCGCCATCCCAAGATCCGCCGGGGCGTGATGCTCGGCGCCGGCGCCAAGATCATCGGCAATATCGAGATCGGCCATTGCGCGCGGGTGGCGGCGGGTTCGCTCGTTCTCAAGCCGGTGCCGCACAACACCACCGTCGCCGGCGTGCCGGCCAAGATCGTCGGCGAGGCCGGCTGCCCCGAGCCGGCGCGCTCGATGGACCAGATTTTTCACGGCATGGATATTTGAACCAACGAGAGGTTACACCCGTGGACGTCCAGGAAGTCAGGAAGCTCGACGCTTATCTCAAGCGACTGTTCGGCAATGCGCGCATCCGCGTGGTGCCGCGGCCCAAGAAGGAAGACTCCGCGGAAGTCTATGTGGGCGAGGAGTTCATCGGCGTGCTGTTCGTCGACGACGAGGACGACGAGCGTTCCTACAATTTCCAGATGGCGATCCTCGGCAGCGACCTGGAGTGAGGTCGCGGCCGGTCACCTGGGCGTTGGCGCCGGGGACCGCAGGTTGCCGATCAATCGGTCGATGCCGCCGGCAATCGCGTGCCAGTCGTCGAGCCAGTCGCGGGGAAAGCGCGCCGTCAGATCGGCCCCGTCGATGCGGCGCTCGTAGAGGCAGGTGCCCGGGGTTGCGCCGTCGCGAGTGCAGCGCACCAGAAAGCTCTCCGGCGCGGCGGCATCGTAGATGAGGTCCTCGCCCTGGTAGGGCGATCCGTCCCGGAATGCGAGAACCGCAAGCCCGGGGGGCCCGGCGACCGGCTCGGCCGAGGCGTAGCGCGGATAGATGCTTTTGACGCGGTCGACATGAGAGAGCGTGTCGCCAGCAACCGCGATGGTCAGGAAGATGCGGTCGGCGATCCTGCGTGTTGCCGCGGGAGCCTCAGCGGGGGGCGGCTTGGCGGCGGCATCGGCAGGACTGAGCGAGGGCCAGAGAAAAGCGAGATCGACGCGATCCTGGGCACCGCCCCGGCGCTGGACCGGGACGCGGATCGCCGCCGGCGGGATGTTGAAGGCCACGCCGGCAATCGTGATGGGAAGCGACGGCACGTCGAGCGCGACCGGCGGCGCCGGCCAGCGCGGCCACAGCACGTAGACGATATAGACGGCTGCGGCGGCGACGAGCGCTACCAGAATGAACAATGGAACAGCGGGGGCTTCGCTGGCGCGTCGCAAGCGGGCCTCGGCGCCTGCGCGCCCTGTATAGCGGCTGGTCATGGCTGCAGGTGCGGATCTCGAATCAGCCGCGAGTATGCCACGCCCCCGGCAGGAGGCACGGCCCCCCGGAACGCCCAGCGTTAACGATTACTTAAGGATATGCTGGCTGCGGCCGCAGCGCTGCGGCTAGCATCCGCTCCCTGTCAGGGAGTGCGCCCATGGCGGCGGAAACATTGCAGTCCTTCTTTGCACTTGCCATCGGGTTCGCGTTCGCCGGCATGCTGACCACCGGTTATCAGGCGGCGACCGATCGTCCGGCAAGCTTCCGCCTGCTGCAGCGCGGGCCGCGTCCGCTGACATTTGCGGCGGTGCCGTTCCTGGTGTTCGCGGCGCCGTTCATCATCGTGCGCAACCTCCTGCTTGGGCCGCGGATCGAGGAGCTGCGCTTCCCGACGGTCCTGACCGCAACGATCCTGGCCGGCCTCTGGAGCCTGATGTCGGGGACCGTGGCGCTCTCGGCGCTGACCGCACTCGGCGTATTCGCCTGAGCTTCTTGGCCAAGCCGCGATCCGCATGGCAAGTTCCGCGCGCGAAGCCGCTCCGGCTTATTAGCGGAGCATGATCTTTTTCCGACCTGCCTTCGCCCACCGAAGCAGCGAGCGAAATGATCAGCCTTGCCAAGGCTTCGCGCAGGCGGGAAACCGGTATTCGCCCCTGCTTTCGCTTTTTCGGGATCATGCCCCGCAACAAGGAGCGCGACATGCCGATCTTCGAGCTTGACGGCCAAGGGCCGCAGCTGCCGGCCAACCGGCGCTATTGGGTGGCCGAGACCGCGACGCTCATCGGCCGGGTCCGGCTCATGACCGATGCCAGCGTCTGGTTCGGCTCGGTCCTGCGCGGCGACAACGATTGGATCGAGCTCGGCGAGCGCACGCAGATTCAGGACAATTCGACGCTGCATACCGATCCGGGCTTCCCGATCACCATCGGGAGCGACTGCGTGATCGGGCACAATGTCGTGCTGCACGGCTGCAACATCGCGGCGGGAAGCCTGATCGGCATGGGGGCGATCGTGCTCAATGGTGCACGGATCGGGCGTAACTGTCTGGTCGGTGCCGGCGCACTGGTCACCGAGGGCAAGGAATTCCCGGACCATTCCCTGATCGTCGGCGCGCCCGCGCGCGTCATCCGCACGCTGGGCGAGGCAGAAATCCAGCAGATCGCACGCGCGGCCGACGGCTATGTCAAGCGCTGGCAGCGCTACGCCGCGGGACTGAAGCGGATCGGTTGAGGACGAGAAGCAGAAGCCAGATCGTCCAGGCCAGCAGCGAGATGCCGACCCCGAGCGAGAATCGGGCCGGAGAATAGACGAGCTGCAGGCGGTGGTGGCCGGCCATCAGCGGCACGGCGCGCAGGACGTAATCCGCGGGCATGAGGCGATAGGATTGCTGGACGCTCCCCGGCAATGCCTCGACGTGCCAATCGCTGTCGTAAAGGTCCGTGATGATGAGGAGCGCAGGCTGGGCGGTGTCGACCTCGATCGAAAGGGCGTCCGGTGACGCCGACACCAGGGCCGCCGAGCCGGCGGCGCCCGATTGCGGACGCGGGTCCGGTTCGCTCTCGAGCAGCGCCGTTCGCTGCGGATCGAAGGATGGATCGCGCAGCGCGGAAAAAACGGCGTCACGCCCGTCCCGCAGGAGCCATTCGTTCACCAGCAGGAGGCGGGGAAGCGGAGCCGTATCGGCCTCCAGCATCTGGAAGCCGTCGTTCGATGGGATGAAGGCGTAGCGAAAGCGCAGGATCGCCAGGAGCGGATCGATCCTGCGGATCGGCAGATACTGGGTCGCGCGATCGGGATCGCCGCCCTGGCTGAAGGTCATGAATTCTGCATAGCGCCGCAGCACGGCGGGGTTGTTGCCCCACAGGTCAGGGACGCCGAGCAGGAAGCCGTTGTTGGGCCGCCACAGGTCGAGCACGCGATAGTCTCCCGCATTCGCGGCCACGAACTCGTGCAGCATGTCGGACATGGCATCGGACAATCGCGCGGTCGCCACTTGCCGCTCCGCAAATCCAAGTATTTCCAGCAGCAGGATGGCCGGCACCAGGTATCGCAGCGGCGGCCATCGTTCGGTCAAGGAGATGGCGGTTCCTGCCGCCAGAAGGATCGCTCCGGCGAGCATCAGCGAGGAGCCGGCATGGGCGCCGGCCAAGCGAACGAAATCCGGCTGGGAAAAAATCTGCGCGGGCAGATAGCTCTCATGGCTCTCCGCCACCATCCGGACGAGACCCGCGATGGCGTCGGGCCTTACGATCAGCAGCGCGCCCGTGCCGATCGCCGCGATGCCGGCCAGCGCACCGATCCGGGCGGGCACGCGCATCGGCGCTTGCGCGCGCAATACGGCGTCGGCGCCTGCGGCAATGACGAGGACAAGAAACAGCGTTGCCGGAAAGATGAACTTCGACCACCCGCGAAAATGGCCGAAGCCCGGCGCAAATTCATAAAAAAGCTTGAACACCGGCTCGATGTTGACGCCCAGGGCGATCACCAACAGCAGGGCGGCGACCAGAAGATCAAGGTTCGCCTGCCTCCGATTGCGGTTGCGCATGAGCAGGGCGGTTGCCATCAGCAGGAGGCCCGAGGCGCCCACGAACAGCGACATTTCCCAAAAATAGAAGCGTCCCCAGTACACGGGCGTCTGCAGCTCGCCAAAGAAAGAAGGCGCCAGCGCCGTGATGAGATTTTCCGGCGGAAAGCTGAAGGTTGCCGCGAAGACGTATTCGAGCTTTTCGCGCCGGATCACGTCGACCGACGCGGTCAGTCCTGGCAGAAGCTGCGCGGCCGCAAGCGCCGCCGCGCCGGCATAAGCGATGAGGACGGATGGCAGCGCCCGCCCCCGCGCCTCCCGATCGAAGGCCGCGAGCACGATCGCCTGGGTGCCGGCCGCAACGGCAGTGAAAAAAACATACTGCACCTGGCCGGCGAGGATCTGGAGGCAGATCGCGGCGCTCGCGAGCAGCAGGGCACGCCGGCCGCCGCCTCTTGTCCATGCTTCAAGCCCCAGGAAAATCCAGGGAGCCCACGCCATGGCACACAGGTTCGAGAGGTGGCCGGCATAGAGATGCGGAAACACCGCGCCGGTGAACGGGATGGCCAGTCCCGCAAGCGCGGCCGCCCAAGGATGCAGGCCGCGGCTCGCCGCCCAACGCTCCATGCCCCATCCGAGAATGATCAGGTGCAGCAGGACCGAGAAATTCAGCCCCGGCGCCAGCGGCAGAAACAGGAATGGAAGATTGAGCGGGTAAAGCACCGCCGGCTCGAAGGCAGTCAGGAACGGCTGCCCCCCATAGGTGAACGGATTCCAGAGCGGGAGGTGTCCGCTGCGCAGCGCATCAGCCAAAAATGCGCGCCAGGCAACGAACTCCGAGGTCATGTCGGTCGAAGGCGCCGACAGCAGGAGGTCGGGAGGCAGCAAGAGCGCTGCGGCCAGCGCCAAGGCGGTCATCACGCCTGCAACTATCGCGGCGATGCGGCCGCCCTCTGGCGAAGACATCACCGCGATGGGTTTTTGCTCAATCGGCAACGTGGTTAGGTTTGGCAAAGGGCTGGTCCACTGAGAAAGCCGGTTCGGCCCGAGTACGGCCGGTGGGCTCGATCCGGATTTCATAGGGGATGCCTGCCTCTGACAATTCATTTCTCAGAGGCACGACGACCTCGACGCCGGCATCGCGCGCCAGAGCGACCATGCCGGCGGTGCCCTTGCCGCCAGGGAAAGCCACCACCAGATCCGGCCGCCCCTTTCTCAGCATGCGGGCGTTGCGGATCGGGCCGGCCGCGCGCCCGTAGATGGTCCAGCGGGCCATGTAGATGCGCGTGCGGATGCCGCGATCGCGCGCCCATTGCTCCGCCATCGTGTCCGCACCGCGCGCGCCGCCGGCGATCAGCAGCGTAAAGCGGTGCTGCGCGTGCAGCCGGTCGAGCGCCGCATCGAGCGCCGCCCGATCATCGAAGTCTCTGCCGCCGCAAACGAGAACCCTGATCATGCCGCACGAATCGATGAGCGTCTCCCCCGGGCGCGTTTTTAAGCGCTGTGGCGGCGCGTGCAACCTGTTACGGAGCGGTTGCGGTATCGCCAGCCAGCGCAAGTTTCGAGAACCTCAATAAGCATATGAATTTCAGAAGTGCGACCGCCTCCGGGGGAGAGTAGGGCGAAGGTGAATCAAAGCGATGGCCTTGAAGCAGGCGATTTTGCGCATCAGCTCGGGAGTATCATTTTCAAATGCGGGGTCTGGAACGGCGCCCGAGCCGGCACCTGTCCTTCGACTTCTGGCCTGAAAACGCAAACGGCTTCACGCCGTTCACGACAATTTCGCTATTGAAATTTAGAATTCACACGGCAAATTCTTGTCATCATTCTCATACGTTGAACCGGGAGAAGACGGAATGCCACCTAAGCTCGCCGCGCTCCTCGCCGCCGCTGGGGCCTTTTGCGTCCTGCTTTCTACGTTCTTTGGCATAACCCCGGTATCAGATTGGTTGATCTTTGCGGCGCAGCTCTTTTTTGCCGCCGCGATTGTCATCTTTGCGGCCTATGTCATCGCCGGAATCATCCGCGATGCGAATGCCATGTAAAGCCGCGACTGGCTCAAAGCCACTCGCGGCGCCAGTTGTGTTGGTCCTTTTGTAAAGACGCGACTGCGCGCCGCGAGTTGCGGGTGCCAGGACGTAGCTCGGGGTCGCCTTCTGTTAAGGCAACCCCGTCCCCTTCATCGTCCTCGCATCACTTCGGCACCTTATGACCATTGGCTTGGAACTGCACGCCGAAGGGTGAGAGCTTATCGGCGCCACCCTTCGGACTGGTATGGCATTTGGTGCAGGGCAGCTTGGTCTCCTTGCTGTAGGCCGGTTTCGCCTGAGCCTGGCCAGACCCAACAAGGGCGGTCGCGCCGGCAACCAATATGGCGGCGCTTGTGCCGATCGACAGGCAAACGGCAGCCGCTCCGAACAGTTTGGACGTCCTCAGAGTCTCCTTGCACCTCATGAGCATCACCCGGTGAAGCCCCCACACACCGGCGCTTGAAAATTTATCTTATCGCCGGGACGGCGCAAGGGCGCCCGAGCACCGGAATACGGCGTGGTAAACAACGGCGCCTGAGCACCGGAATACGGCGTGGTAAAAATGTCACAAACGCCTCCATGGCCTGTGAACATCTGGTGCCTTTACTCTTGATTTGCAGGCCGATCAGACAAAACATGCTGGTGGGGAAATGATGCGCAGGTCACCGTATCATGGTGCGTGCGGGGGACGAGCCGGGGTGCAGAAACATCAAGCTCGCTGCAGCGAGCTTGATGTTTCTCCTGCTTGCCTCGGTCGGCATCATTTGCGGCTCGCTGGGCGGGGCCGTCGCATTGGACGGGGGAAGCGGCTTGGAGAGTCGCGACGACCCCGTCGAGGAGCTTCGCCTCTATGCTCAATCGATGCTCGGCGCCGAAGCGACTGCGGGCAAAGATTTCGACAAAAAATATGAAGGACCTGGCGGCATCAATCTCAACGTGATTGCTGCAGGCTTCGGGGCGCCGCCATGGGCCGATCTGGTGAAAACCGATGGCAACTCCGTCGTGGAGTTGCGCAACTACGTTCACCAAGTTGGCTTGGGGCAACCTGAAGCGGTCGCGGCGGTAGGGGGCGGCGATCGAGCATCCGGCGGGATCGCTGGCGACAAGTCCGGCGAAGATCCGCACGCCGCTCTGCATGCCTTTGTCCGACAGCACGCGGTCGCTTCGCAGCATTCGAGCACCGGGGTGTTGAAGCTGGCGACGGCGGACAACGCATTCGATGCGTTGCGCGAGTTCTTGCAGAAGCGCGGCAGCGCGCCGCCGCCAAGCCAACCGTCACTGCCGGCGGCTCCAGCCGCGAGGCCTTCGGCATCAGAGCCGGCCGTGCCGTCGAGCGTTGTAGGATCGAAGACCTGCCTTGAGTGTCATTCCAGCCAGGCCGACACATTCGGCTACACTCACATGGGCCGCCTGGTGAAGGTGGGCAAGCTGCAGTGCGAAGACTGCCATGGCCCCGGTTCGGCGCACTTGCAGGCGGTTGGCTGCGCAGCGTGCCACGGCGACGGGGGCATCAGCAAAAGGGCTGGAATCCCAAGCCTCGCCGGGCAGGAGCCACAGTATCTCCTCGGGGCGATGAAGGCCTACATCAACGGTCAGCGCAAGCACGCGCTCATGAAAGCGCTGCTCTCGCGGTTGGGCGACGCGGAGCTTAACGACATCGCGCTTTACTACGCGCGGCAGAGCCCTGCCCGCGCGCAGACACCGCCCGTCGGCGATCCGTCGGCCGGCAAGGCCGCGACTGCTTTGTGTTCCTGGTGCCATGGCGAGCAGGGTGTCACCAGCTATCCCGGCTGGCCGAGCCTTGCAGGCCAGGATGCGCAATACCTCGCCAATTCGCTCAAAGCCTACAAGGACGGATCGCGCAGCAAGACGATCGCCTGCGCGGGGTGTCACGGTGACGGTGGAGTCAGCAGACGGCCAGGAATACCGAGCCTCGCCGGCCTCGACCCGGCCTATCTCTTGTTGGCCATGAAGGGGTACCTCAACGGTCAACGCAAGCATCCTCTCATGAAGGCGCTTCTGTCGGGGGTCGGTGAGACGGAGCTCAATAACATCGCCCAGCACTATGGGCGGCAGGTTCCCGCCCGGGCCCAGACCTCAGCCGCGGGCGATTCCTCTGCCGGGAAGGCGGCGAGCGAAGTGTGTGCCGGATGCCACGGCGAGCAGGGAGTCAGCGAAAATCCGGAATGGCCGAGCCTCGCGGGCCAGGAGTCGCAATATCTTGCCGACGCGCTCAAGGCCTACAAGAACGGAGAGCGCGGCGATGAAATCATGAAAGGCATGGCCTCGTCACTTGACGAGCGGACCATCGCCAACCTGGCGGCCTACTATGCTGGCCTGCGTCCCGCGCAACCCCATGCGCCGGGCGGCGCCCAAAGCCCCGCGGTCAATCGCGAGCCCGTCGTCGTTCGCAATGGGCTCGTCGCATCGCTTGATCTGCGTACCATCAACAATGTCGCAAGCTATTTCGCAAGTCTTGCTCCCGGCCAATCCAGGACCGCGCGAGACGCGCCCAGGCATGTCCCGGCGCTGGTTCTCAAGGCTGCGCCCGTCGGTGGACGCAGCCTGGGCGGAATCATTTCCTTCCGCAGGGACGACCCGTCACGCACTGCCGAAGACAACAACAGGATTTGTCTGCGGTGCCATGAGCGGGGCCAGCGAACAAATTGGCACGGCAGCGTGCACGAGGAGCGCAACCTTGCCTGCACCGAGTGCCATACGATCATGAGATCCGTGTCGGCCCAGTACCAGCTGAAAACCGCGTTCGAGCCCGACACATGCTTCCAGTGCCACAAGGACCGACGCGCGCAGATGTTCCGCCCCGCCCACATGCCGGTGCGCGAAGGCAAGGTTGTTTGCTCGGATTGCCATAACCCGCACGGCAGCTTCACCGAAGCGCTGCTGTGGGAAGTTTCGGTCAACGACACCTGCTACAAGTGCCACGCGGAAAAGCGCGGGCCGTTCCTGTTCGAGCATGCGCCGGTGCGCCAAAACTGTCTGAGCTGCCACGACCCACACGGCTCGATCAACGAGTTCTCACTGAAAATGTCTCGGCCAAGGCTGTGTTACGAATGTCACACGATCGGTCATGGACAGCAGGGACCGGGCACGGTCTTCACCATGAGTCGAGCGTGCCAGAACTGCCACACTCAAATTCACGGCAGCAACAGTCCTGCCGGCGGCGCTCTGCAGCGTTGAGTTGATCAAAGCTGAGCCTCGCAAGATGTAGCCACCTGTTTCGCGACGGAGCCGGAGGCGATGTCATATTGGCGCGGATTGGCTCGAGCCGGCATGATCGGCGCGGTCTCAATCGGGGCAGCGCTGCTTTGGACCGGCGCACTTGCCCAACAAGGGTGCTGCGAAGGAGGACTGGCCTCCGGCGCGAATTGGTGGACGAGCGGAAATTTCACTTCCGATCAATGGCCCGCCCTCACCCCGGCCGGCGCACCGCCGCCCCCCGGCAAGTGGCCGACCAAGGCTCCTCCGCTACCCGATTCCGCTTGGTGGACCCATGGCGCAGTTGAATTCGGCGCACGCGATTTCATCAATAATCCGGACCCGAACGGCTCATTGTTCGGGAACACCAGCACGGGCGGTTATGTCTTTCTCGGGCAGAACAGCCTGGCAAAGTACTACGAGTACAGCAGGATTGCGCCGGGGGCGTTTGGCGGCGGCCATGTCGCGGCCGGCAGCCGCGACGGGACCTATGGCCTCGATCTTTGGTCCAACAATATCGGGTACGGCGATCAGAGCTACCTGCTGAACGCTTCGAAGATCGGCGAGCATTATCTCTCTCTCGGCTGGGACCAGACGCCGCATTTGTACAGCACCAGTGCCTCGACCCCGTATTTCATGTTTGGAAGCAACGCGCTGGCACTGCCTGCCGGCCTGCCCAGCAAAACCGCGACCGACGCGAGCATCATCGTACCTTTTCTGCATCAAACGGACGTGGGAATCGAGCGCGATACCGCTGCTGCCAAATATCGATGGACCCCGACCGACGCCTGGGACGTCAGGGTCGATTATTCCCACATGGATCGGACCGGGAGCCAGGTCCTCGGCGTGACAGGCTTTTCCCCGGCGGTCGGCGGTGTGTTCGTCAGCCCCACCCAGGTCGCGGCGCCGGTGAACGATACGACTCAGAATTTCGGCATGAACGGAGAATACGCCGGCATCGCCCCCTGGGGCCAGAGATACACGTTCAAGGCGGCCTATGCCGGGTCGCAATATACCGATAATATTTCAGCCAACATCGTGCAGAATCCATATTGCACGGGCACGACGGCGGCGAGCTGCGCCGTTCCAACCCTCAGTCCGTTCGCTCAGATTTCGACGCCGCCGAGCAATCAGGCCCACGGCTTCAGCGGGACGTTCGCCGCCGATCTGCCGCTTCGGAGCCGTTACGTCGGCACGGTCAACTACACGATCATGACCCAGAATGCGGCCTTTCAACCGATGACGGCCAATCCCAGCGCGGTTGCCTCGCCGTTCGCGGGAGGGGCTCTGTGGAACAGCACCGCCGCGCTGCCCGCAACCAGCCTGAATGGTGAAATCAATACGGTTCTTACGAGCAACACCCTTACCAGTCAGATCACTCCCGATCTGAAATCGAAATTGACCTACCGCTACTATGGGTTCGACAATGAAACTCCGCGAATTATTTTTCCAAGCTGGGTAGGCTATGACCAGACCGGTGCCTTCACGAATGGAACGATTTCGAGCCTGTCGATCGGCTACGCAAGGCAGAATGCCGGTGCGGCGTTGAACTGGCGCCCATCCGAAGAATGGAACTGGAATGCCGAGTACGGTTATGAGCGATATAACTACGCCCTGGCCGACGTCGACGTCACGAACGAGAATTCGGGAAAACTGTCTGCTGACTGGAAGCCGGTGAACTGGTTTACGCTGCGGGCAAGCGGGTATTACAGCGACCGAACCTACCTCAACTACAACTATCCCCTGTTCGTACAGTCCATTCAATTTCCCACCGTGCCGGGGTTCGCGCCGACCACGTTCGACGGCTGGTTCTACTCGCCTGCCTATCGGCAATTCATGTTTGACAGCAGGCACCGGACCAAGGCGCAGCTTCTTTTCGACCTCGTGGCGTTTCGTGGCGTCACCGTCACCCCAAACGTCAAATACCAGGATGACAACTACGACGTCGATCCATCCACCCAGTCAGGGATCAATCGCAGCCGCTCGGTGAGCTGGGGAATTGACATGGGTTTTGTCCCCAGTCGCAATCTGTCATTCACCGTTTCGTACGAGTCGGAATATTACAATCAATCTCTTTACAACTACACGAATGTGGCCTCCAACAGCGCCTCGCCCGGCAACTGCTCACCCGGCGCGAACTGTCTGATCCTCACCTCCGACAACCAGCATGTGAATACCTGGACGGCGGTCGCCAATATTGCCGCCATACCGAACAAGCTCGACTTTGATCTGCGCTATGCGATCTCGGATGGTGTCGATGCGCAGCGGCTGTTTACGGCCTCGCCCGATGCCGGATGCACCAACTGTCAGGGCCAATTCCCGAACAACACGACCTTGTTCGAGCGCTTTGATGCGACTGCGATCTACAAGTTCGACCCTTCCTTCGTTCGCCGAATGGGGCTTGCGGGGGACCTGAGAGCAAAGCTGAGATATACCTGGGAGCGCAACAGCGTGACCAATTGGCAGAATGACCCGCTCGCGCCGTTCACAAGCACGCCGGGTCTCGCGGACGCGATCTGGCTCGCGTACAGCAACCCCAATTACAACGTACAAATGATTGCTGCGTCGCTCATAGCGTTCTGGTAACGGATCAGGGTACGCTCCGCCGGGTACCGAAACACCATTTCCAGGCCTGCGTGATCGCCTCTCGCGATCGATCACATTTGACATAGATCAACGGCGAGTGAGCGCACGAGAGTAGCGCATGCTGCCGGAGGTCGGCCGTCAGGCGCGGCAACGATCACCATCAGTCGCCGGCAGCGATCACCACCGGCTCAATCCTCGCCTGCAAACAGTGGAGCGGTCAAAATGAGGCTCTCATCAAAAATTCTTGTCACGTGCTTGCTTGGCGCAGGTCCGGTTTGGCTCGCGGGTTCCGCTTCCGCCGTCCCAATCGGGTTGGGGCTGGGCCTGAAGGACGCCGTCAGCTCGAACGTGGAGACCGTACGCGCGGTCGGTGCCGGCCGCGTCGGTGCCGTGGGTGCCGGCCGCGTCGGTGCTGTGGGTGCAGGCCGTGTCGGCGCCGTGGGTGCAGGCCGTGTCGGCGCCGTGGGTGCGGGCCGTGTCGGCGCCGTGGGTGCGGGCCGCGTCGGTGCCGTCGGAGGGCCCGGTTATGCCGGCGCCGACTGGGCAGGCCGGCCTGGCTGGCGGCCCGGTTACGGCTTGGCGGCCGGGGCCGTGGTGGGCGGAGCACTTGCCGCAGGCAGCTACTACGGATCGAACTACTATGATCCGGGCTACTACGGATCGGGCTACTACGGATCGAACTACTATGATCCGGGCTACTACGGATCGGGCTACTATGGATCGGGCTACTATGGATCGGGCTACTATGATCCGGGCTACTATGGATCGGGCTACTATGG
>Ga0126381_100000868_pt1 | contig 32841 bp, 19 predicted proteins | sample PanSoiMetPlot_28_FD_96465 | JGI IMG/M metagenome (GOLD analysis project Ga0126381, IMG submission 96465) | Tropical forest soil microbial communities from Panama - MetaG Plot_28 | ecosystem: Environmental > Terrestrial > Soil > Tropical forest > Bulk soil | place: Panama | collected 2016-02-17 | reverse complement strand
GGAGAAAGCTCTCCGCCGTCCGGAAGGCAAAAGCGCTGAGGGCTGCGCGATCAGCCTCCTGCTATTGTCTCCGGGCACCCCGACCCGCGCCAAGCGCAAATGGTCTGTCGTTCGGAATTCTTACTTCGGAACGAAGATCGAAAACGACTGAGTACTTGTCCCACCGCGGCGGTTCTGCCCAATCACTGAAATAGTATGCTGTCCCGGCTCCAGCGCTTCCGTGAAATGACGGAAGGTGCCGTCGGGAGCAATATTGGGAACCGGCTGGCCGTTTATAATCAGGGCAGCGCCCGGTTCCGTTTTCCCGATGATTTCCGCGACCCGTCCTACGATCCTGGTGTCGGTAATCTCCAGGACCATTTCCTGAGACTTGCCGCGGGCCACCAGGGAGAAACTGAAAATGTCGCTGACTTCGCTCGATTGTTTCTTGGCATCCGTGGCCACCACGGCCCAGAAATAATCGCCCGCATCCAGTCCGGCGATATCCATGCTCGTCCCGGTGATGTTCTTCTTGTCGAACACGGTTCTTGTGAACAACTTCGTGGGACTGACTCTTAGAGTATAGGACACTGCGTTGGGGACCGGCTTCCATTCAAAGTGTACTGTAGCACTCCTGGGATTTTCCGTGATGATGGGTGCCAGATTCAGCGGTTCGACAAGGTCTGGCGGTGCGAGCACCATAGATCTTTGAATCGCTCCCGAGTTAGGAATCGTGGCCTTCTCATATTGAGCGAGGTCAATTCGTTCCTGACCGCGCTGCACCTGCGCGCTGCCGCTGGCAACCACGACTTCGCTTTCCTTCGTCGACGGATCAAACTTTACGCCGACACGGCTGTTGGAATGCAATTGTGTGGTGGCGTCTTCGGATTTCACCGCCGCCTTGGAATCCGGCGATCTCAGCATCGGCGTCGCCAAATCCACTGCCCCGGTCTGGATGCTAACGGTTACGCTGGTTGGGCGGTTGTTGTCGGTGGCGTTTTCCTCAACCGTAATCAGGGTATCGGGCTTGATCGTGTAGGACGTTCCATCCGCGAAAGAAATGCGCGCGTCACTGTCGGAGCCCGTGCGTACCAGGTCGCCCTTGTCGAGCGAAGTGCTCAGGGTGGCGTCCACCCATTGCACGGAGCTGACTTTCTTGACCTGAACGTGACCGTCAAGATTTACGAATTTCGCGCGCTTTTGATCGGCGCTGACAGGATCGGCTTCGGGATTGCCAACACTTTTGTCGAGCTTGTTGATGACCGCGGAATAAAGATCCGGCTTCGCGATGTAGATCCCGCCAAAAATAACCGCCAATCCTAGCAGCACGTACAGGATTACGGTTTTGTAGGTGACGGTGGTCCAATAGACTTCAACGTGCGGAACCCTTTGGTGCCGGGAGTTTCTGGGGTCGCTGGGGGATTGTATGGTCACGGATTCGAATCTCTCGCAAAACTCCAAATTTTGAATGTAGCACAGCGCGCTTCGGGCACTCAGAACCGCGCAGCCGCCCGTAGTCAAACAGCAAATAGCATGTAGGAAAGTGGTCGGGCTGGACGTTCGGGAAATCGGCCCTGCACTTCGGGACAGGTCGGCGCGCAGGCAAAAAGTTTCAGTGCTTCGGTCTGACGAAAAAGCGCTGCTTATCCATGGAGGCGGGCACGGCGACATCGAAAAAACCAACCATCATTTCGTCGTGGGTTTGTTCTCCCCAGCGGACTTCCGCGCTGGGATCCGGATTGTGCGGGTTCTTTGCGGAGTTGTCATACCACGCCACGGCTTGCAATTCCGTTCCAGCTTTCAGAAAAAGCGGTTGAGCCAGGCGATAGCTCATCTGCCAGTGAAAGTGGTAATTCACGCGCAGCAGCGGCGCGATCTCGTAGGGCGGTTTGCCATCTGAACCATGGTTCTTTTTTTCGCGAATAATGTTGTATTCGAAGCGCTTTCCCCGCAGATGCATGTGCGGCATGAAGCCGAGCAAGATGGCATCGTTCGGCAGTGTTCCTCGCGCCTCCACGCGAAAATCCGGGTCGCCTGGGGGGATCACGAAGTGGTCATTCGTGAGTTGCAGCGTGAGCGCGCGTTGAAGCGGCAACTGCCTTGAAAAAATCAGTCCGGCGGCGGTTTGGTCGGAAGCGACGCGGCCATTGGTGGTGTAGTGCATCTGAAAGACAAGGTCGGAGCCTGCGGGAATGAATTTAGCCATGTTTGCGGGCCATTGGTCCGGCGAACTACCGGGCGCATAAACGAGCAAAATATCGCTATCGGTCCAGCGCGCGCCGCGGCGGTCATCGGGAGCCGTTAAGGTTGAGGCCGTAAATGGAGTTCCCACGGGCGCGTGCCGTAGCCATGGCGACTCCGGCGGGCGTATGTAAACCACGGCGTGATGAACGTTCGAACGCAATCGGGGAAGGACTTCTGCCATCTGCACCCAGCGATCCTCGGCGAAATGCGTGGGTACAATTTCATAAGTGTATTCAACCTCGCCGCCAGCGGGCAGCGGCACAGCCTTCGGCATGGTCAAAATTAGGTCTGGATTCGGGATACTCCAGCTTTCGGCCCACAAACGAGGAGGCGGCGCATCTTTTTTGTCACCAGCCGGAGCGCCTGCTTGCACCCAACCCGAGAGAGTTGCGATCTCTTTCGAGGTGAGTGAAGGATCGTTTGCAAATTCCCCGACCGCAGGATCCGCAAACCACGGCGGCATCGATTTCGCTTCCACGTCCTGGCGAATCGCGACGGCGAACCGCCGGGTTTGTTCGTACGACTCGAACGGCATCGGCGCGATCGAGCCCGCGCGGTGGCAACTCTGGCAGCGTCGCTGAAGAATCGGAAGAACGTCGCGATAGAAAGTGGGAGGCTGTGGCTCTGCTTTTTCTTGTTTAAGAGGATTCCCAAACAAGTGCGGCAGCGCTGTGCACGCGAGGATCGCGCACAGCATCACGGCGGGTTTCACGCGAAAAGGCATCACCGGTCGCTTGAGGCGCGGCGCAAGCATTCCACAGCCGCGGCGCTCCCAGTTTACTATTCCAGTGACTCCGCCGGCCCTTCTACGTCCCGCGAGAATCATCGAGACGAAGACTAACGCTGGCGAGCCGCAGCCCGGCGTACCGGCAACTCGGACTTGTCCGCGACCGATTGCATTTGAGACCCGCCCCGCTATCTCTTATAATCTTGAGTTTGTCTAAGGACTTGGGGGAATCATCGGATGGCTGGAAGCGCAAACGACAAAAGCAAACTGGGGTACCGCATCCTTCTGGGAGCGGTGGTCCTCGTGTTGGGCGGCAGCATGCTGCTGTACTTGGTTCCGCAGGGGCCGGCCACCGGCGGGGGTGGGCTCTCCTCAGACACCATAGCTAAGATTGGAGACCAGTCGGTCACCACTCAGGACATCCAGCAGCAGCTTAGCCAAATGGAGCGTGCCAATCAAATCCCGCCCCAATTCAGAGGCATCGCCGCCCAGCAGATTCTGCAGCAACTCGTTCGTCAAAAAGAACTTGAGTACGAAGCCAAACAGCTGGGAATCACGGTTTCCGATCAGGAGCGCGCCGACCGCATAAAAATGTATTTGCCCATGGCTTTCAATGGCGGCACCTTCATTGGAATGGACCAGTATACGCAGCTCGTCCAGCAGCGCTTCCAGCTTCCGGTGGCTACTTTCGAAGAGCTGGTCCGCCAAGGCCTGCTTGAGGAAAAATTCAGGAAACTGGTCACCGATGGGATCAGCGTGGGGCCCGAGGAGCTCAAGGACGAATACCGCTTCAAAAACGAAAAAGTGAAGCTCGATTATGCGCTCATCAAGCCGGAAGATCTGGAAGCGAAGATTGCACCCACGGATGCGGAAATCAAGGCGGTGTACGAGAAAAACAAGTCCAAATACCAGGTGCCCGAGCGGCGCTCCGTGCGCTACGCGCTTCTGGACGTCAACCAGCTTCGCCAGACCCTGCAAATTCCCGACGACGTGCTCAAGCAGCAATATCAGGCCAATCTTCAGCAGTATGAAGTGCCCGATCAAGTTCACGTCCAGCACATTCTCCTCAAAACCGTAGGGCAAACCGACGCGCTGGTCGAAGAGACAAGGAAAAAGGCCGAGGATGTCCTTAAGCAGGCCAAGAAGGGCGCAAAGTTCGACGAACTGGCGAAGAAATATTCCGAGGACCCCGGGTCGAAGGACAAAGGCGGGGACCTAGGCTGGATTCGCCATGGGCAAACCGTTCCCGAATTCGATAAGGCCGCGTTTTCCCTGGCGCCCGGGCAGATTTCCGACTTGGTCAAGACGCAATACGGCTTTCATATCATCAAAGTTCTCGAAAAACAGAACGCGCACACGAAGTCTTTTGACGAGGTGAAGGACTCCATCCGCACGCCGCTTCTCTTGACCGAAGCCGACAAGCAGGCCAGCGATACCGCGGACCAGTTATCCAAAGCCATCCGGCAATCGAGCAAAGGTTCTTTGGATGACTTGGCCAAGCAATACCACCTCACCCTCGGTCAGACGCGGCCGGTTAGCGCCTCCGACCAGATCCTCGAGCTTGGCAGCTCCCCAGACGTCAAGGATGAGATCTTCCGTTTGCGCCCAGGCGATTTGAGCCTGCCCATCCGCACCGACCGCGGCTATGTGATTCTCTCTGTCAAAGATAGATTCGACGCGCACCAGGGCACTCTAGAAGAGGTGCGCGACCGCGTGATCACCGATCTCAAGAAAGAGCAGTCCGTCCAGCAGGCAAAAAGCAAGGCCGACGAACTGGAGAAACGTGTCAAGGCAGGCGAGAAGTTCGACGCCGCTGCCAGGGCACTGGGCTTGGAGCCGAAAACAAGTGATTCCATCTCCCGGGATGGCTCCCTTCCTGGTGTCGCCAGCGGCAAGCAACTCGGCTCCGCCTTCAATTCGAAGCCAGGCGACGTGGGCGCTCCAATGAACTTGGGGCCGAATTGGCTGGTTTACCGGGTGGCCGAGAAAGTCGAGGCCGATCCCGCCAACTTTGAAGCCCAGAAGAAGCAGTTGACCGAAGAATTGCTGCAATCCAAGCGCGAGGTAGCCTTTGAAGCCTTTCGTTCGGCTCTTTCCGACCGTCTGCAAAAAGAAGGCAAACTGAAAATGAACCCTGAAAAGCTGAAGAATCTTGGTAGCCTTACTTAGTCTAAATTACACAAAATAAACAGCTTACTTGATTTCTGGCACCCTCTTGCCTTTCTCCACACACCCCGCTACCCTATTTGTGTATCCAAGCGAGTTCGGTTTTAACATTAGTTGCCTGGAATCCAGGCTATCTCGACTACATTAGGAACTTCTGAACGGCTTTCAGAGTCATCGGAGCCCCGCAAAGGCGGGGAATGACTCCTGAGATCGGTGAAACTTCGATGCCTACTCGAATTGCATCCTCCCGCAACGAATACCGCTGCAGTATCGAACGCAATCAGTCGGGCAAGTATTGCGTCCGGCTCCGAGTGTATTACCCACGGCATGCCTGGTCGCTGAACGTCTACTTCCTGGCTTCGTCGTTCGACCGCGCCATGAAAAGGCTCGAAGAAGCCTTGGATTTCCTCCAGCGGCAGGAAGACAAGCTGTGGTTCTGGGGAGTCGAGCGCGCCGAAGACATGGGCTTTTCCGCGGAATTCCTGAAGCAGGCAGGCATGCGCCTCGACCGCCGAAATGACTTCCCCAAGAGAGCCACCAGCGTCACCCTGGCTCCCGAAAGAGAAGTGCCCGCCTCGGTCCTCGGCCCTATGCGTCGCGGTCTGGCCGAATCGGTCGACTTCGTCCGCGCCGCCGCCGCGGGCGACTGACGCGGCTGTTCTGTTCCGGCTTTTTCGGGTGGCCTACACTTCCGGTTCTTGATTTTTCGACTCACCCTGCCCGCCCCATCCTTCCGCTTTCTGCTTTTGCCTTCTGCCTTCTTACTTTCCAGTTTTTAGCGGTGCAGGCGGTTGGGGTTCGCGGATCAGGAGGGGGAAGCGGGGGAACGCGAAAGTGCCGGAGACGTCGTCAATGATGTTGACCTGGCAGAGGTACAGGCCGGGCTTCAAGGCTTGGAGGGGCACATCCATCTGGAGGACCACGGCTTTGCGCTCGGGAGCCGCTACTTCGTTGGTCACGACGGGCTTTGATTCGTAGACCTTCACGCCGCCTTGCAGGAACTCGATGCTCGTCAGCACGCGGACGCTGTCCTTCGCCGGCTTCGCGGCCCCAGGTTTAGCGGTGGGAGCGGGCTGGGTGTTGGCGGCACTCGACGGGCCCGGACCGTTTGCGACCGGGGGAGCAGCCGGGGCGGGATTCTTGCCCTTCGCCGCGTCGTAGACCTCGTATTGCAGGTAGAGATGCTGGTCCGCCGTAAAGACATGCGTGATGTTCGGCACCGTCTCCATTTGATCCCGCACCAGAGGATTCGGAGCGCCTTTCTTATTCGCAGCGGGAGTCCGCAAGCTGCTGAGCACCACGGAACTCATTTTGAGTGGCGCTTTCCGCAAGTCGGGGACCTGCACATCCATCTCGAATGCGCCCATCTTTCCGGTCTGGTTCTCGCGCACCACGAATTTCAAGTGATAGCTGCCCGGAGCGAGCACGAACCCGGTGTTGTACTGCACGTTCTTGCGCCGCACTTGCTGCGTGCTGTCCACGGCCAGCTTCACCGTGTCTCGCAAGTGGCCGACAGGGAATTTGTTGCTCTCGAGCACCTGGCCGATGATGTCGATCGTGGCGTTGTCCTTGTCTTTTTCCGTGACAAACGGGATTTGCGACCCAGGAATAACCAGCGAAACGGCAAGGTAGTAGTGCGAATCGTCCTGGCGGAAATAAGCCGCTCCGGCGTACAGCGGCACGTCCACCTGTGAAAGCTGGGCCGCCAGTTCGTCCTCGAGTTGCTGCTCGCGGTCGGCTTTATTCAGGTGCTCGAAGTCACGATCGGTGTAATACCCGGAGCGGTATTCAAGCTTCAGATCGGCCCGGTTCACCTGCACTTTCAAATGTCGATATCGGCCATCTTTGACGAAGTTGTTGCTGACGAAACCCAACAGGTAATACGCCGAAGTGTCTTTCTGCACCTGGGAAAAGATGCCGCTGAAGTCGTTCGAGTCAAAGAAGGCCTTCCCGCCGGTGTCAGACGAAAGCGTCGCCAGCGTTTCCTGCGACGAGGCGTTGTTGTTCAAGTCGTTGAGCACGGACGCCCCGGAATACGTCGATTGACCGTGTAAGCTGGCTGTTTGCGCTTCGCCGCCCGGGGGAAACGCCTGGAGCCCGCGGATGTCCATGGAATAGATGGACACGTTGGCTTTCACCGCCGCAGCCGTGGCAGCACGCAAGGCCGTCTGGTTGTCCATGCCGGACTGGCTGATGCCGTTACTGAAATAAATGAGGCTCTTTTTTTGCGAGAGCTTCCCGAGCGACTGCATCAAGGACTGCAGCGCCAGCAGCTTGCGGTCGGCGCTGAAGGTGTTGTAGTCCGTGTCGTCCGCGGTGAACGAGCCGCCCGTCTCCGCGGCTCCTTCGGCGCTGCCCGTAGCGCCGCTATCGAATCCCTGGCCCTCCCCGGAGGTGTACGAGGAAAGCGCCGCCATGATTTTGGTCTTGTCGTCGGTGAAGTCCAGATCCACGCGCATGTTCGTGGCCAGCGAGACCAGCGCCACCAGATCCGCTGGCTGCATCTTGGAGGAGACAAAACTCTTTGCCGCATCCACCGCGCGGTCGATTTGCTCCGGGTCCATGGCGGAGAAGTCGAAAAAGAACAGCATCAGCCGACGGTCGCGCGCGTCCAGCGTGGGAGCCGCTTTTTTTCCGGCGCGCAAGAGGTTCCCCTCGCCTGCCGCCCCCGAAACCGTGGCCTCCGCAGCTCCTGCGGTCAAAGGCTGATCCACGTTTTCAAAATCAAACGTGGAGATTTCCTGCTTCTTGCCGTCTTCGAGTAGCGTGAAATCTTCTTTCTTCAAATCGCGAACAAGATTTCCTTTTTTGTCCCGTACCACCACGTTCACGAGCACCAGTTCTGTGGTTACCCGAATTGGTCCCTGGTTCGCCGAAGCTGGCGCCGGTGACTGCGGCGCCTGTTGGGCCGACAGCGGAATCGCGGGCTGCAACAGCAGCGCCCCTATAGCCAGCACCGCAAAATCTTGCCTGATGTTTCGCATATTCATCGCTCTTCAGAACCGGAAGCGCGCCGTCATCGTCACGCGCCGCATGCTGCCTGTTCCCGTCACTTCGCCAAAAGTGAGCGAGTTCACTACCGTATTGATCGACGTGAAATGGACATTGTTGAACACGTTGTTGGCGGAGAACCGCAGGTCCAGGGCGCGCGATTCCTTGATGGTGATCGTTTTGTTCAACGACATACCCAGCGCGACTTGCCCCGGTCCCTCAATGATGTTCCGCCCCGCATCTCCAAAAACCGAGCCGTTGGGAGTGGCGCAGGTGCTTGGGTCGCAAAAGGCCGCCTTGTTGAACCATTCGAGAGTAGTTGGATTGCTAAGCGCTATCGCTTGTCCAGAAACGACGTTGGCGCGGAGTGAACCGCTCACGCCGCGGCTGATGTCCAGGCCGCCTCCCAACACGCGTGGCGTAAAGTAGAGTCCCGAACCCACGGTGAAGTCGCCGCTCCATTGCCAGGCGTCGAAGATGTGTCCCCAAGCGCGCTTGGGAGCAAAGTAGCGGTTTTCCCCAATCGGCAGATCGTAAATCCAGTTCCCTGTGAATTTGTGGCGCTGGTCGAAGCTCGAAAGCCCGCGGTCAGCGGAAATATCGAACGGATTTTGGGCCACCACGCCGCCACCGCCGCCAATCGACGAAGCGTCGTCAATCGATTTCGAATACACGTACTGCCCGCTCAGCCCGATACCCTTGGCCGTGCGTTTGCGAAATCGCACCGACGCAGCGTGCAGAATGGAATTGCCTTCGGATGACTCGTAAAGGAACGGCTGAGTGAGAGCCGAGGGGGGCGAGGGCAGCGCTCTTTCGATATCCAGGCGCGTGCCCTTCGCTCCGTTGTATCCGGTGTTCAACACCACGCCGCCGGGCAGTTCGCGCTGAATGTCGAAGTTCCAGATTTGCACATAGCCCAGCCGATAGTTGGGATTCACGGCGAAGTTGTTCGTGACCGTTCCCGAAGTCGTCGGGAATCCATTGGCCAGCGTGAGAGCGCTTCCGGAGGTTAGAGCAGTGACATCGGTCGCATTGGTTGCCGCGTTCGCGAACGGCGGCTGAAACGCAAAATTCTGAATCATCGCTCCATACTGCGCGAGGTTGTAGTTGATGCCGTATCCCGCGCGGACGACGGTTTTCTTTTGCGGTTTCCACGCGATGCCCACGCGCGGCGCCCAATCGTTGCGGTCCGGCCGAATCAGCGAATTCGGAAAAGCCCCGTTGTAGGGGCCCGTTCCGCCCGGCAGAACTGGAACACCCGCCGTGAATCCCGGCGCCACGTCCAGATTCGCAATCTGGTTGTTCGCTTCCGTGTAAGGACTGTTGTACTCATAGCGCAGGCCCAGGTTGAAAGAAAGACTGGACCGGAACCTCCAATCGTCCTGCACGAAGAAATCATAGGAATTTGCTCGGAAGTTATAAGCACTGGTCCCGAACTGCAGTGAAGTTTGCTGCGGAAAGCCCAGCAAGAAATCCGCAAAGTCATATCCGGTGCCGGCAAGTTGGCACGGGTTAGGGCCCGGACAAGGCAGACTGCTGCCGGGCGGCATGCTGCCGACAGGCGTGTACTCCCCCGTCGAATACCCTGTAAAAACGAAGCTTCCTTCGCCGTTTCGCGCCGAATGAAAGCTTTGCAAAATACGCCGGTAATCACCGCCAAACCGGAGGTTGTGCTTTGCGTGATTCCACGAAATCGTGTCGGAAAGGGTGTAAGTCTGATCCAGCTCGCGCCGTGGAGTCGGGTCGCTCAGTCCGCCAAACGAAGTAAAGCTGATTCCGGGCAGGCCCCAGTTAAACGGGTCGGTCGAAACTCCATTGATGCCCGCGAGGCCCGCAACGTTCGTCACCCCAGAGTATAGGTTCGTCGTCGCAACATGGTTGTGGTTGTAGTTCACGCGGAAGTTGTTGGTCGCGCGGCCTTTGCCATAAACCCATCCCGCGCTCGCGTTCAAGCCTTGCGTACTGGTGCCGCCGGCCTCAGACGGGAACGGATTCACCGTGTTGGTTGAGCTGCGCGCCCAGTTCATGCCGAAATTGATGTTGTTCGTCGCGCGCCGCCGGCCGCCCCCGCCCCCACCGTCCCTGGAAATGAAAAAGGGTCCGCCGCCCGGTCCCCCAGTTGCGTTGAAATTATGGACCAGGCGGAACATCACCATATCCGAGCTGCTGCCTGCCGAAGTCACATAGTGAAAATTCTGCCCGAGGCCGTTCGTGGCCATATTCGGCAGGGGAATGTAATTCAGCAAAGTCTGCGCCGATGTTGAGATCGACGTAGGGTCCAACACGTTCGGGCTGCCGTTGAACTGATATTGCTGTCCGGTCTGCGGGTTGAAAATCTGCACCGGCTTGCCGTCGTTGTAGGTTGCCTGGCTAAAATCCCCATTGCGCTCGAGTTGCGTTGGCACCGTGGAAAATGCGTCGTAAGGATTGCTGCCCCGCGAACCGTTCCACCCCCCAAAGAAAAACCATTTGTTGCCGCCGTGAAAAATCTTCGGGATGTTCAGCGGCCCGCCCGCATTGAAACCAAAGTGCGCCTGGTTGTAACCCGCTTTTGCGGAGGGGATTCCCGTCAGGGAATACGGCCGCGCATCGAGTCCTGAATAATCATCCGTGTAATAAAACACTCCGTGCGGCTGATTGATGTTGAAGCCGCGCGGCATCTTCATCATCACAACTCCTGGACCGCCGAATCCGCCTCCCGGTGGCCCAAACGCTCCGCCGCCCTCCCGCTGCATGCGGTCGCGAAATTCCTGAATGCGCTGCTGCAGCTCCTCTTCGTTGCCCATGCCGAAATCCTGCGTGCGGCCTTGCGCGCCGCTGACGCTGACAGACTCCGTAGGGCCTTCGGCGCCGGCTCCGTTCAACGGCAAGCCTCCCACCTCGGCGTTGTTCTGCCCGCCGCCGCTTCCAATGGCGCCGCCGTCGCCGTTCGCTGCGCCAAACGAAGAAAGCGAATTCTCCATGGCTAGGCTCTGAAAACCGCGCCCCGCTGCGGCCAGCGCCGTCAAGGCATTGTTGGACTGTTCCTGCCGCCGCGATGCGAGCATCAGCTCCGCGTCAACTTTTCCAGCGGGGTTCTCCGGGTTCAGCATCACTTCCTGCGTGAACGCCGCGAATCCCATGAACTCGATGCGCACGACGTATCTTCCGCGCGCCAGCCCGGAGAGACTGAACTTGCCTTCCGAATTTGTCGCCGCAAGATACTTTTTTCCGGTCAGCGTATTCGCCGCCGTCACCGTGACGCCCGGCAGCGGCGTCTTGCCGCTCTTTGCCGACCCTGATCTCGAACGTAACGGGAGCTGCAGCGGGTGGAGTCGCTGGAACCTGCGGCCCAGGAACAGGCGCCGTCGTGTCCTGCTGTTGAGCGGGCACCGGAGGGAGCGGCGTTTCCTGTGCGTTCAGCCCACTCGGATCGAGCGCCAACAAGACTGCGCCGAAACAAAAAATGAAGATGCTGCGCCCCATCAATTTCAAGACCAGTTTCAAATCGAAGACTCCCCGATGAATCTTACTGCTGTGGAGGATCGGGCTTCTTGTCGCCCTGCGGCTTGACCACTCCCGGCGTCATTCCCATTTCCTGCATCCGCTTCCACTGCTCAGCCCCGATGACCATCACCATCTTTGGCATAAACGCGTTGTTTTGCACCCCGCCACGGACGAACACGTGGTCCCCCACCTGGATATCCGCCATCGTTACGCTGTCGCGCCCCTTGCGGAGCGAAGTCTCTTCATTCAATTCGAGCGTTTGCGTTACGTTGTCGGGCCGCAGCACGGTAATCTTCGGCGCATCCACGGATTTCACTTCGCCGAAAATGAAGTCTTTCCCCAATTCGCCGCCGCCCATCATCATCATCCCGCCGCCGGGACCGCCCAGGCCTTGCCCGCCGGCCCCTCCGCCCGTACGCCCAGCAACGAGCACAGCGGTAAGGTCCTGCTCCCCGCTCCCCTCCGTGCGGATCAGAACCATGTCTCCCACTTTGAAGTCCGCGAGCTTCGCGCTTTGGCGGTCTTTACGGTATTCGGTCTTGTCGGTCAGCTTGACGCTGACGCTGGCTCCATCCATCCTCGTCAGCTCGAGCGAGCCATCCTTGATCGCAGTAATCTTTCCCGCTACGCCCCGGCCACGCCAGTCCTCCGGCCGTTGTGTTTGGCCTGCCCCTTGCGAGGAGGCGGCCCCTTGGGCGAGGGCCGGCAAAGCGGCCAGCAAAAGCGCCAGAATCCCTAGAGATAAGGGCGATCCGCCCCAAGTCCTGTTAAACCATTGTCTCGTATGCATCCTGCGTTCTCCTTGGCGGACTTCCCCCATCTTCAGACGTGCCCGCCGGGTCAAAAGTAACCCGCCTACAAAGGCATTCTCCGGGCAAAATTGGCCCTGTTTCTCTTTCCTCTCGAATCGCTCCAAAGTTCCCTAGAAGCCCGTCGGGTACCAACAAGTGCCTAGCGTCGGCCCTCGCTGCTCCCTTGACAGCGCCGGTTCTCTCCGCCATCATGCAGGCAATTGCCGGGAAGCAACCCAAAAAAGGGAATCGCCGCCACTTGTAAGATTTCCTCTTGTTTTTGTTTCCCAGGCCAAGCGTTCTGACCCACCGCATTTCTGCCCAGCCTAGGAAAGGAGAAAAAATGAGAAAGCAATTTGTTAGAACGGCATTGGGAGCGATTATCGTACTCCTGGGGATCTCCCTCGCTGCGGCTCAGGCGCAAGCTCCGTCGACGACGGAATCCAAAGCTGACCAGGCGGCGCAAGCCGCGAAATCCAAGAAAACGGCTGCCGCTTCCTCACTGCTCGATATCAACAGCGCCACCGCGGACGAACTGGACGCATTGCCGGGAATCGGAAAAGCTTATTCGCAGAAAATCATCGATGGCCGCCCGTACAAGATGAAAACCGACCTCGTTCGCAAGAAAATCATTCCCCAGGCGACCTACGACAAAATCAAGAACATGATTATCGCAAAGCAGGCCAAGGCTGAGGCAGACGCTTCGAAAAAACCGTAGTTGCTTTTTTGCTAGGAAGGGGCGGTTTGTTGCCGCCCCAATTTGCCTTCGCAAACCATTCTACTTTTCGCGCAGAATCACTTCGCCTTGGCCGACAAGCTGGTCGTTTAACCACAAGCGGTATTTGTATGTCGCGGCTTTGCTTCCGGGGCGCGGCGGTCCGCTGAGCAGGCGAATGCCGGACGGCGCCTGAAACACGTTCGAGGAAAAAGGGCAGCGGTTCGCGTCAAACTCCACGCGCAAATTTCCCGCATCGGAAATCCAGGACACCTGGTCGCCGGGATCAAGCACCACTGCTTGTGGAATCAGTCCTACGAGTACAGGGCGTTCTGCCATTTATTCTCACCTGTGTGCAGCCTAACCACTTGCGATTGTACGGGCGCAGCGCCGCTGGCCCACGCGCTGAAAGCGCGGTTCGATCCGTGGATTTGGGACGGCGCCTAAGCCGTCCCTTCCCTTGAGTGTCACGAGACAATAGCACATTCCACCAGGCAACTTCCTACGCCGACCGTCGGCGCGAGCCGTTCGAAAACGAAGACCTCGATTTCTAGCAACCCCACTGTCCTTCGGTACATCTCATTTTATGCGACCTGTACTTCGTTGCGCTTGACCCCTATTCGAGCGCACCCGTACACTGAAGTTGTAGGTTTGAGGCGCGAGGTTCTGGCTGAATCTCAGCTTGCGAATGACGCGATTCAAGAGCGCCTTTATCGAAGCGGAGGATTCTGCCGGATGGCTTCTATCCCACGGTATCTGACTATCCCGTTGCCGAATGGCTCGCGGATTTCGATTCTTCACTCCCTGCCTTTTTTCCTCGTGCACCTTGGCGCACTTCTGATTTTCTTCATTCCTTTTCATTGGTATTACGTTGTCGCCACCTTGGCGGTACTGCTCGTGCGCATGTTTTTCGTTACCGCCGGTTATCACCGTTATTTTTCGCACCGCTCGTTCAAGACCAGCCGCGCGTTTCAGTTCATCATCGCGTTCATGGCCATGTCTTCCTCGCAAAAAGGCGTGCTTTGGTGGGCGGCGCATCATCGCCATCATCACCGCTATTCCGACCAGGAACTCGACCTTCATTCGCCGACGCTCTTCGGCTTCTTTTGGTCGCACAGCGGCTGGATTCTTTCAGACAAATACAACGACACGCGCATGGATTATATCGGCGACTTCGCGAAATTCCCCGAACTGCGCTGGCTGAACAAGTACCACATGGTGCCGCCGACGGTGCTGGGCGTCGCGCTGTGGCTGATTGGCGGCTGGCCGCTGTTTGTCTGGGCGTTCTGCCTGGGTACCGTGCTGCTCTGGCACGACACCTTCACCATCAATTCACTCTCGCATCTGTTCGGCTCGCGCCGCTACGAAACCAGCGACACCAGCCGCAATAACTGGCTGCTCGCCCTGCTCACCCTCGGCGAAGGCTGGCACAACAACCATCACCACTTCATGGCTTCCGCGCGCCAGGGCTTTTTCTGGTGGGAGATTGACATCACCTATTACACGCTGAAAGTCATGTCCTGGCTCGGCATCGTGTGGGACCTCCGCAAAGTCCCCGCCCACATCCTCGAAGCCCAACCCGCCGCCGCGTAAGCGCAAACCACTGAGATACCTCTCTGCGGGGACGTAGGCTTCTTCAACATTACACAGGTTCCGTTTTGCAGGATCCATACGCCATGAACCTAGGAGGCCATTTATGCTTCGAGAGGGTGCGCTGAAAGTTGTCCTAGTGCTGGTGGGGTTGCTGTTCGTGGCAGGCGTCTACCCCATCGTGTCGGACCTTCTAGGCGGGAGTCCGGCCGATACCGGCGACGACATGATGATGGGCCTCTATGTCACCCTTGGGGTTTTCCTGCTGCTGGCCGTCCGCAACCCCGCCCTACACCGCAGCCTAATCGCTTTCGCAGCATGGTCTAGTTTCGCTCACGCCGTGGTAATGTCCGGGCTGGCCTTTCTTCCCAAGGAAGCGAGCGAACGCACTGGATTCTTGGTGGGCTCGGCCGTGCTCGTTGTCATCGGCATACTCCTGCTCGCACTAGCTCCCGCGAAGCCGTCTGCAAAGCTGGACGCAGCGGTCACTCCCGGCGCTTAGAACGCTGGTGAGGAGGCCTTGTTACTTGACGGCGGCGAGGTCGGCACGCGCGGCGGGCGTTTCGTTCCCGGCGGCAGTGTGGGAAAGATGGCCGGCGAGGAGGCGGCGGTATTTGCTGCGCTCCTCGAGATTCATGTCCACGATTTCGAAAGCCATGTCCTGCGCGCGATAGTCGCGCATCATCGCGGTGGCTTGCATCTGGCGCAGGCCGACTTGCAGGCGCAGCTGAACGGAAGTTCCGGGAGCGAGGTGGCGGCTGATCGTCGCGAGGCCACCGCTCAAGCTGGCGGTCTTGATCTCCAGCCAGCAACTGTCTTTGAGATTCAGGCTGATGGCGCGAACCGGTTTTTGCAGACGCACGCGCCGGTGCCGCCGCTGGCGAACAAATCGCGACTCCGCGGGAACGTCTAGCGGCGCGAGCAGCAAGTCTTCTTCGCTAATGCCACTCTTGGGCAGGAACTCGCGCATCCATTCGGGATCGAGTTTCTCGAGCGCCTGCATTGCGGCGATACGCAGTTCGTGCGGATAGCTCCAGCTGAACATTTTCTTGGTTTCGACAATGCGCTTCAGCGTGGTCAACGTTTCCGGCGCATGAATGCGCCCGAGCGCTTCGATCGCTTTTACGCGCAGGAATTCCGAGCCGCCCACGGGCAAGTCGCCGTCGGCAACCGTCAGCAGCTTCCCAAGCGCTTCGCGGTCGCCCGCCACGCCGATTTCATCGATGACCAACGGCATCACGAGTGGGTCCACGTGGTCGAGCAACTCCAGTAAGATGTGGCACCTTCTTTCCGCGCCGCTCGCGGAAACTTGCCGCACTATGCGGTCTTGCGCCGCGGGAGAAAAATCTTTCATGCGGTTCGGCAGAAAGACCATCAACGATTGCGGATCCAGCCGGCTCAGCAGCCCGACCATCTCTGCGGCTTCCTTCACCGGCCCGCCGCGCACGGTGCTGCGCAGATATTGCACCGCTTCCTCTCCGAGGTCGGAGGCCAGATTTGCCACATGTTCCGATTCATCGCGCAAGCTGCAGCGGTTGAAGCGGATGGCCAGTTGCTCCATGGTGGTCTGCGGCAACATTTTCAGGACTTTCGTCAGCCCTGCCGCCACCTGCCGCGCCCGCAGCGCCTCTTCCACAAATTCCGGTACGCGGTCCTCGATGCCCATCTTCGACCGCAGATTTCTGCCAACTCCCGGTCTCTGCGCTTCGACGCTGTTGGCCAATTCGAGCGCCTGCTCCATCGCAGGAAAAAACCGGCTTGTCGCTGCCTGTTGGCTGAGCCGGACAAAGGCTCCGCTTACGAGTCCCTGAATCTCGTCGTCCTTCTCGACGCTGAGCCGAAGGCCCACATGCTTCAACGCCAGACCAAGCAGTCGCGGATCGGCTTTCGCATAAGCCTCGGACAGCTCGGCAAGGCCTACGGCTGTTTTCTTGCGCGCTTCTGGATCTTCGCTTTCGACACACGCGGCGTAATTTTTCAGGATGCCGATGGCTTCCGCAACGTTTCCTTTGCCGATAAGTTCTCGCACATACGACTGTACGTTGTGCGGCGGAATGCACCAGGCTTCACTCGAATGCAGGATTTGCTGCTTTCCCCGCTCCGGCACGGCGGCCCAGAACTGCTTGTCAAGGATTTCGCGGTGCGACTCGAAAAGCATTCCTCCTTCGGACATTTTGTCTTCATGCGCTCCGAGAATGTTGCGCAGGTTGTCGATTTCCTGGTGCATGCGGTCGAGCATCTGGCGAACCGCATTCACTTTCACTTCGCCGCGTTCAAAACGTTCCAGCGCAAAACGAATCGCCAGGTGCTCCGCAAGTTGCACGAGGACGGATTCGTCGGGTCTGGCATTAGGCGACTTCGCGGCCAATGTTGTGAGCGCCTGACGCAGCAAATCTTGAGCGCTGCCGGGCAGTTGCCCTACTTGCTCTTGAAGCCCGGCAAGGCCGACGCCGCCTTCGCCCATTCCGGTCCTACCGAGATTTGTCAGGGCGCCAAGGATTTTCAGGATTTGGTCTTCCGATGGCGCCGCCGCGTGTCCATCTCCTTGAGATTGCCCGCCGCCTCCGCCTCTTAGCCCCAGGAAGACGCCGTCCGCATCTCCCCCGACCCCGCATCCGGTCGTCGCCATCGCTGCGCCGGGCGCGCCCGCATCCGTTGCCTCGGTTACGCCGGCGCCGGCTCCGATTGCACCAGCGCCTTTCGAGCCTTGCGCCGCGGCAATCAATTCCAGCAGTTTCTTCGGAGCGTTGAGCCACTCTTTCACATGCTCTTGATCGTTTCCCAGAGAAGCGGTGGCCAACTGCGCGGCAATCGTGGATTGTTTCAAGCGGGAATCCGTCGCCACGAAGCAAACCTCATTGATGTGGATACCTCGCATTCCCGCAAGAGCAGCCTTCAATTGTTGAGCGAGTTCCGAGGGCTTGATTTTCCCCGCGGGAAAAGCCAGCGCGAAACGTGCTAGCTCGTCTTTGGAAACGTTATTGAAAAACTGCACGCTCGCCAGTCCCGCGGACGAGAGCAACTGCGCAAATTGCTTTTCGGCCGGCGCGCCTTCGAGCGGTACGCCGTCCAGCAAAAGCTGCGAACCCGTGGCGCCCAGCAAGAGTCCGCCCTCCGATCCCGGCGGAATTGCGGTGTGCAGTTCGTCGTAGGCAATGTTTAGCTGTTCGACGGTGCGGGCGTGGTCGTAGCCGTACAAGCGGGCGTACTTCAGCAGGATGTTCAGGCTTCTTATGAAGGCGCGTCCGGCCGCTGTTTTTGGATCTGATTTCATGTACCGCCGCGGGCCATCCTCGATCTCAAGGGCCCCATGGGGGGGCTCCATGGGCGCAATAGGACTCCCTCACTAGTACCGTAGAGGGAGGCTCTGTTGGCAGCAATGGTACAGGGGGGCATCTGTGTCCGAGGGGTCACGAAGCCCTTCGGACGGGCAGTTTCACTGACCCACGGAACGGGTATTTTTTGGAGGGGGACAGGTGGGAAGAATCGGCTGCCGCCGCCACCCGCAGGGCCTCCGCCCTTTTTAAAAGGCCGATCAATAATTCAGTTTCAACGAAAATTGAATCTGCCGCGAAGGTCCCGCCGTTTTGCTGATGGTGCCAAAGCCGCTGCCGCGAACAATGTTCGACGGCAGTCCAAAATTCACGTCGTTGAAGATGTTGAAGAACTCGGCGCGGAATTGCAGGTTCGCGAATTCGCCATTGCCGCGGCGGCCGAAGGCCGTGTCCTTGATGAGGGCCATGTCGAATTGCCGGAACGCCGGCCCTCGGAACGTGTCGCGCCCGAGCGTTCCGAAAACGCCCTGGTTGGGCCCGGTTCCGCCCGGAACGTTGATGGGGATTTCGAAAAAGGAGCTGTTTGCCAGTCCCCGGCCGAAATAGTCTTCCCGCATCGGCCGGCTCGTTGAAAAATCCGGCATGGAAACAAGATCGGGCCGGTCGTTCCCCCCCACGCCGACTCCCGTTTGCTGGACTCCGGAATAGACGGAAAAGGGAGACCCCGAGGTCATGGTGGTGACATCCAGAAACTGCCAGCCGCGCGTGAGTGTTCTGCCCAGGGGCCGGAAGAGATGCACGCGCTCCAGCGGTAATCTCTGAATCAGGCTCACCGCGAGCACGTGGGTCACATCGAACGTGGAAGGCCCGCGATCCTTTTCCGGGTGGAACGGATCTTGCGGCAAGGTCTGCAAAACTACTCCGGGAGTTCCGGAAATCCCTCCGGGAACTGCGCTAGTGTCATCAATGCTTTTCGAAAAAGTGTAGCTCGCCTGAAAACTCAAGCCCAGGTGCGGCATGTTCTGGCTCGCGCTAGCTTGCAGAGCCTGGTAGCTCGAGTGCGCGCCGGTGGACATGACCATCTCCGGTCCAAAACCGCCGGTAGCCTTGCCTGCCGCATTGAACTGCGTGTAACGCGCAAAGGCGGACGTAGCCCCTCCGTAGCCGTTCGGCGCTAGCACGCTCGCCAGATGAACTCCGGCCGTCCCCACATACGAGGCGCTCACCTTTACACTTCCCAAATCCTGGTCGATGCCAAGCGTCTGCGTCGCGATGTATCCGTTGCGTAGATGGGGGTCCACACTGATGGCGGTGAAGAGCTGCACTTGATTGCCAGGCGTTAGCGCCGCCAAATCATTTTGGAACCGCTGCACATCCATCGGCGTGTTCGCGGGAAGGTCGCGGCTGCTCCCGTTGGGAAAAAGCAGTTGCCCTTGCGTGGTGTAAACGGGCGGAAGTGTGAGAGGAGCGACGGAATCCTGAAAGTTCAGCGGGAAACCTGGAAGGGCCGTCACCAACGGCTGAAACTCAAATGGGAATGCGCCCGTCACGTAGTTTTCCAGCCACAGATTCGGAAGAATCGTCGTGATGGCGCCCGCCGCGTGGACCGTCGTGTGCTGGCTCAGGCCGCACTCCAGCGAGACGCGCGGCCCCCATCCATTCCAATCCATCGCGTAGGGCGGTTGCGGATTGTAGACATAGCTTTGCGTTGTGCCGGCGGAGAGAAAACCTGCGAGCTTGCCATCCGGCCCGAAGGGAACGGCCAGGGAAGTGCGATGGTGTTCCTCATGAATCCGGCTGTTCACTTCGTAACGCAAGCCCAAAGTGACCGTGAATCGTGCGCTGACCTTCCAGGCTTCTTCAAAGTAAAAGTTGTACGCTTCGCGGCGCACTCCCGCTTCGTCAAACTTATTTCCTTTCGGCGTAAGGCTCCCGACGGCCGTAACCGTATAGGAAAAAGGAGTTGCCGTGAGCAGCCCGGTCAAGGAGTCCGGCAGCGGCTGCCCCGGCTGGATGTCGTGCTGTCCGCTGGCGGAAGGAATGAAAACGGGAGAGTACGCGGTCCCGCCTCCGAACGTATATTGGCCGTTGGGATTCGTGCCGAAAATCGTGGAATCGCGGTTGAACCGCAATTCCGCGCCCCATCGCAGGGCGTGCGCTCCCCACGTGAAAGCCATGTCTTCTTTGAGTTGATAGACGTTTCCATACGAGCCGAAAATTGAGCCATCGGCCGAATTGAATCCTTGATAGAGGCCGTCGGCAAAGGCGATGGCCGGCTGCGTCTGGTTGCTGGTCAAAAACAGCGGGGTGCTGCGAATGTAGCCCAGAGTGGTTTGATAGCTCAAATGCGAAGTCGCATTGCGCGAGTATTTCACTGCCGCACTGCGTTGATGATCGAGAAAATCAACTCCAAACGCGGGATCGATGGCTGTTTGATCGGGGTTCGTGGTCGGCCCGCGGACCTGGTTGCGGCTCGCGCGCAGGAACAGCGTCGACCTTTCCGAAAAACGGTGATCGATTCTCGCGGAGGCCTGATTGGTGTCGTTAACCACTCTGGAAGAAGTCGCGTAGGTGCGCGCCCCGTAGGCCCCCGTAGGTTCGTTGGGCAGCGGATAGCGCGCGAGCAGCGCCGCCATGCTACTGTTCACCGGTACGGTCAAAGTGTCTCCGGCAGAAGTGGCAGTTTGAGGAAAGGCGGTGGTGTCGATGCCTTGCCTTTCCGCCAGACTAGGGACGGGCATCACCTGCGTCGTTCCCAGCACTTGCCGGAAGCCTTGATACTCAGCGAAGAAGTATGTCTTTCCTCGCCCGTCGTAAATCTGCGGCAACGCCACCGGGCCGCCGATGGTCGCTCCAAATTCATTGCGCGTAAAAGGCGGGATGCGTCGGGGATTAATTGCGCTCGCGTGATCAAAGAAATTCCTCGCGTCAAACGCGGCATTGCGCACGAACTCGAAAAGGCTCCCATGCACCGAGTCGCTGCCGGACTTCGTAATCACGTTGGTGAAGCCCGCGGCCCCGTGACCGAGGTCCGCCGGCATGACGCCGGAGCTGGATTGCACTTCCTGAATCGCGTCCACGTTGAAATTGGAAAACGTGGCGCCACCAAGCTCCGGGTCCGTCGTGTCCGCCCCATCCATGGCAAAAACTGCGGCGGACCCGCGCTGGCCGTTCACTGCGAATTGCTGCGTGAAATTTGCCGCGCCGTTGGTGTCCGTCATGGTCCCCGCAGCGAGCAAAAGCAGCTTGCTGAAGTCGCGTTCGTTCAACGGCAGGCTCGACACTTCTCCAGTCGAGAGATGCCCGCCGCCGCTGGCTTGAGGCGGCGCTGGATCCTTGGTGGCACCGCTCGCCGCGTCGTTCGTAATGATTGCGATGGCGGAATTTGCCATACGAACGAGCGTCTTCTTGTCGCCTGCCCTGAGGCTAATGCCGTAGTAAAAGCCGCCTTCGGACCAGTCAAGAGAGGCGTCATCGCAATGAGCGCCACAGTCAAACCCGACAAACGATCCTTTGATGCCGCCTAGGAGAGTTACAGGCGCGGCATCCTTGTCTGGATGGGGAGGGGCAGTTTTGCTGCCGTCGATATATCCCACATGACAGGCGTTGCCGCCCTCGCAGTCAGGCCGCCAAGCGAGCTGAATTGCGTAATGATCTTGATCCGCCACCAGCACCATAGCGTAGAGAGGGTGCTCTTTGTCGTTGCTGTCAGGAACATAGGCAGGCAGCCTCAGGGGGACGCCGGTCTTCTGAAGGAGCAGGGGAATTATCTCTTTGAAAATGCGATCGGGCTTTGATTCGTCGTCAGGAGCACTTTGAGGTGCCGCTTGGTTTTCCTCAGCCTCGCACAGCCCGTCCCTCCAAGAAGATGCTGCTGAGCCGGCGGCAGAGCCAATCAGAAAAGCCGCGAGAACAAGAACGAAACCGTGACCAATGGGCGCAAGCCTGGAGAACATTGCGAAGGATTATATCCGCTTTCCAGTTTGACGGAGGAAGCGCCGCGTCGTGAGCGAACAGACCGCAAATCAAGCTTTAGAAACCGCCACGCGGCCCCGGCGACGGCTGCGATTCGTGACCTGGGCAATCATCGGCAAACCGCCCAGCTCCAGCAGCAATTTGCGCAGGCGATAGCGCTCTTCCAGATCCATGTCCACAAATTCGAAGGCCATAGCCTGCGGCCGCGCGCCGCGCACCAACACTTGCGCCTTGATGTGCCGCACGCCATGCGAAAACTTCAGGCTCAGGAGCGACCCGGGTGCCAGGTGACGCTCTCCCGCGCCGATTCCGCCCCCAAGATTCAATTCCGGAATGCTCAGCCTGAAGTTTTCCCGCAAATTCGTGGTCACCGCCGTAAGATTGCGCGAAAGCTTCAACCGCGCATAACGCCGCTGCCGGATCACCGACGCGTTTTGCTCCGGCTCGGTCGGCTCCAGAGTCATTTCCCGGCGGTCGATTCCACTCGCGGCCACGGCATGCATTCCAACCGCCTTATCCACATGGAGCAGCGCTTGCGCCGCGGCAATTCTCATTTCGTTTGGGTAAACCCAGCGCCAAACCTGTTTTGTTTCCAAAATGTGCTGGAACAGCGGACTCGCCATACTTGCCCGCAACCGTCCAAGGGCCTCAATGGCCTTCACGCGCGTAAACCCGCTTGCTTCATCGTCCTGCAGCAGCGCAATGAGTCTTGGAATGCACTCCGCCTGCCCGCTCATGCCCATCTCATCGAGCGCCAGCGGGCGGATCATCACATCAAGCGAATCGTAAATCGCCACCAGCAAGCGCCCTCGTTGCTCCGCAGGCGCCGCGGAAAGCTGCCGAATAGCGCGGTCATGCGAGGAGCGCGGCCACTGGGAGAGCCGTACCGGCAATACTTTTTCCACGCTCTCCGGCGAAAGCTGGCCAAGCAATCCAATCGTTTCCGCGGCTTCGCCCGCGGGCGCGGTCTGTAGCGTTTCCACCAACCGCTGCGTCGCGTCTTCTCCCAGGTTGCGAATGATCTCGCACAGCAGTTCGCAGTCTTCGCGAAATCCGCAGTGCCCGAAGCGATTCGTCACATAATGAATCGCGGCCTTAGGCATCAAGCCCAAAATGTCCACCATCCCGTCGGCGATGTGCCCGCTGCGCATCGCTTCTTCGACGAATTCCGGCAGCCGCTCTTCCGCTCCGATGCGTGGCCGCAAACTCTGCGTTGATCCTGGCCGCTGCGCCTCTACGTTTTCCAGCGAAGCTAGCGCCTGCTGCATCGCCGGATAGCATCGCTTCGAAGCCGCTTCCTGGCTCAAGCGCACGAACGCCGCGCCGACCAGCGTCTGCAATTCCGGCTCGCGCTCGATAGCCAATTGATTGCCCGTCCGTCGAATCGCCTCCATCAGCGCGCTGCCGTCTCCGCTTCCGTAAAGCTCGCCCAAATCCGAAAGCCCGATCGCCGTCGTGCGCCGCGCTTCCGGCGCCTCCAACCCGATGCACGACGCATACTTCATCAAAATCTCATTCGCCGTTTTCAATTCGCCGCGCCGCAGCATCTCTTCCAAAAACGCGCGCACGTTCCGCGGCGGCACGCACCACGCCTCATCCGAAGTCAGCACTTCTTTCTTGTTTTCTTCCGGCACCTGCTCCCAGAATTCCTGGTCCAGCAGCTCCGTATACGACTGCACGGAAAGTCCCGCTTGCGCCATCATCTGTTCCTGCGTCGAAAGAATCTTGCGCAGCGCTTCAATTTCCGTGTTCATGCGGTCGAGCAGTTGTTTCACCGCGTTTACGCGCAGTTCGCCGCGTTCGTAGCTGTCCAGCGCGAAGCGAATCGCCACGTGCTCCGCGAGCTTCAGCAGCATCGGCTTGTCGGGTTTCGAGTCGGGAGCCTGCGCCGCCAATCCCGCCAGCGCCTGCTGCAGCGTGAACTGCGCGCGCACCGGCATCGCGCTCAGTCGCTACTGAAACGTCGGCACGTCCATTCGCGAGTCCGGATCCTTTCGCGCTTTTCCGAGCGACGCGAACAAATTCAGCATCTGCCGCACATCTTCTTCTTCAACGGTGAACGCGCCGCCTCCGGCCAATCCCGCCGGCCCCCCCAAACCATGCCCGCCGCCGTGTGCGCCGCCTTTTTCCCCGCGCAACATCGCCGAAGCGCTCAGCCATTTCCCCGGAGGTCCAGCCCCTCCTCCGCCAGGTCCGGTTCCGCCTCCTCCACCTACGCCTCCTCCAACTCCTCCACCTGAGCCAGAACCGCCACCTCCGCCAAATCCTCCGCTCCCACCCGTACCCGTTCCTCCACCGCCCCCACCACCTCCCCCCGGACCGCTACCGGTTCCCCAGCTTCCGCCGGAGCCGCTTCCTCCACCTCCACCCGGGCCCGAGCCGCCTCCGGGGCCTCCACCCGGACCTGAGCTGAACCCGCCACCCGAGCCACTACCTCCACCAGCGCCGCTATCCCACAAACCGCCGCCCGAACCCGTCCCGCCTCCTCCGCCCGAGCCTCCCGTGCCCGTACCTCCGCCTCCCGTGCCGGACCCCGGGCCGCCGCCGCCTCCGCCCATTCCTCCGCCGCCCAGCCCGAATCCTGGTCCTGCTCCTCCAGGACCGTGCCCGGGCCCGCCTGCTCCTCCTCCGCCACCGCCGCCGCGCGCGCTTTCGGCCGCCAGGATCATCTGCAGCATCTTGTTCGGATCTTCAAAGAATTCGCGGAACTTGTCACCGCTCGCCCCCAGCGCCTTCGCCGTCAACTGCGCCGCTACTTTAATTCCCGCCACCGACGAGTCTTCCGCCACGTAGCGAATCTCATTCACCTTGATGCTCGTGTCGCCGCCGAGCGCCGTTTTCAACTGCTCCGCCAGCGCCGAAGGCTTCGAGTTTCCGCTCGGGAACGCGCGCACAAACCGCGCAAACTGGGGTTGCGACAATCCCGGCGAAAAGTGGATGCTGGCAATCCCCGAAGACGTCAGCAGTTGCGCAAAACTTCGTTCTCCCGCCGACGAGCCCATCGGCACGCCGTCCAGTAGAATCTGGTGCCCCGAAGCCCCCAGCAGCACGCCGCTCCCGCCGCTGGCCTCCAGCGCCTGCCGCAGCTCTTTCCACGTCGTTTCGAATTGCGCGGTGGTCTTGGTGTGGCCAAACTCATACAGCCGCGCGAATTTCAGCAGAATGTTCAAGCTGCGAACAAACGCCCTCGCCCCGCCTTGTGCCTCAGGACTCATTCTCGTGTTTCAGGACCCACCGTTCCATTTCGGAATCTTTAGATTAATCCCTAATCCCCGATCCCTAACCGCTTCCCAGTACTGGCCACCAGGGTCCCTACTCTTCACACTAATCCCCACCCACGATCCACTCCTCCAATCTTAATCCCTAATCTAATCCCCAAGCCCTATTCCCTCATTCCTAATCCCTTCCTGTGTACCCTTCTCAATAACATTTTTCGTTGCCCCTTGGGAAACATTTCTCCCTTCCATAAATTCAAAGGCCGCAATGTAGCGCCGCGGTCTTCAGCGCGGCATCTTCGGCTCTCAGAGCAAAAACATCCAGCTCCCGGCGGACCGCTATCTCCTCGGCCGGAAATCTGCACATTCTGGCCTCCACCTCGGAGGCCAGCAATCTCACAGTGTTCGTGGAATCTTTCCTGACCATCAACCGCACCATGCTACGAAAGAAAGGTAAATGGAACCGCGTGCCGGACGATGTCTAGCGTGGCGACGCAGGAAAACCCAGCAAAACTCGAGCGCCCCAAAGCAACGTTAGGAATGATATGCAGGCGAAGGACTTGGACAAGCGGTCTCCGTTCTCTGGCCACCCATCACCGTTCGGAAGCGGCCGCCCGGTGCCGAAGCCACAGCCACAGCGCGACCAGCGCAACGGATGCGCCAACGGTATCGAGCAGCGAGTCGTAAATGGAGGGACCTCGGCTCGGCACAAACACCTGGTGAAACTCATCCGACAAGGAATACGCCGCGGCGATGAGCAGCGCGCTGAGCCCCCAAGTCCACCGCCAGCCGGAGTGGCGCCCCCGCACCGCGCGGTAGAGCAGCACGAAATACACGAAGTACTCCGAAAAATGCGCGCACTTCCGGATGATGTGATGGATGTGGTCGTACTGGCCTTGCGCCAGCCCCGGAATCAGCCAGCGCATGGGCGGCTCGAGAAACCATTTCGTATGCTCGGCGGAAAAACTGTCCGTGGACATCGCGAAAATCACGCCCGACCAAACAATCGCCGGCCACCACGCCCACAGCCACGCAACCCATCGCGGCGCCGGAGTCTTCGCGCGAATTTCAGACAAGCTTGGTGCGGGACGCGGATTGCGCCACGGTTGCGGGTCCACGGTCAGGACTCAGCTCTTTCAAATGTTTTCAAACTAAAGCACACGACATTTTCTGCATGCCGTCTTCTGGTCAGCAGAGAAACGGATTGTGAACCAAGAAAGAGGTCCCATAAACGGCAAGAAATGAATTTTCAAAAAAATCGGCGCGGCAGCGGCTATTCCATGCATCCGTAGCTACTCCCAGGCGTCCATAACCATTCCATACGCCCTTACTCCATGCGATAGTTCGGCGCTTCCTTCGTGATGATCACGTCGTGGACGTGGCTCTCGCGCAGGCCCGCCGCGGTGACGCGAATGAACCGGCTCTTTTCTTTGAATTCTTTCAACGTGCTCGCGCCGACGTAACCCATTCCGCTGCGCAGCCCGCCAACAAGCTGGTCGGTCAGCGCGCCCAGCGGTCCTTTATAAGGCACGCGCCCTTCGACCCCTTCGGGGACGGACTTGCCGCGCTCGCCCGTATCCTGCACCGTCGCATAACGGTCCGAGCCCGCTTCCATCGCGCCCGTCGAGCCCATCCCCCGGTACGACTTGAACGTGCGGCCCTGATACAAAATCGTTTCGCCCGGCGACTCTTCCGTTCCAGCGAACAGGCTGCCAATCATCACGCACGATGCGCCCGCGGCCAGCGCCTTGGAAATGTCTCCGGAATATTTGATTCCGCCGTCGGCGATGAGCGGCACTTCGGTCCCTTGCGCCGCCCGCGCGGTTTCGAGGATGGCCGTCAATTGCGGCACGCCCGCGCCGGTCACTACCCGCGTGGTGCAGATCGATCCCGGCCCGATGCCGACTTTCAAGCCGTCCACGCCCAGCGAAATCAATTCTTTCGCGCCGTCGTAAGTCGCTACGTTGCCCGCGATGATTTGCGCTTCCGGCAAGCGATGGCGGATGGACTTGATCGCTTCCATCACGCGAAACGAATGTCCGTGCGCGGTGTCAATCGCCAGGACATCCACTTTTGCCTTGGACAATTCCACGGCGCGCTCGAGAAAATCTCCGGTCGCGCCGACCGCCGCGCCCACGCGCAATCTTCCATGCTCATCTTTTGCCGCCCGCGGGTACTCCAGCTTTTTCTGGATGTCTTTTACTGTGATCAATCCTTTCAAGTTGAAATCCTGGTCCACGACCAGCAATTTTTCGATGCGATGCTTTTGTAGAATGCGTTCCGCTTCGTCGAGCGTCGTGCCAACCGGGACGGTCACCAGATTCTCCTTGGTCATCACCGAACTTACGAGTTGCGAATGATTTTTCTCGAATCGCAAATCGCGGTTGGTCAAAATTCCGGTTAACCGCGACCCGCGGGTCACCGGAAGCCCGGAAATTTTGTACTTGTTCATGATTTCCAGGGCTTGTCGAATCGTGATGTCCGGCGAAATGGTGACCGGGTCCACGATCATTCCGCTCTCTGAGCGCTTTACGCGGTCCACTTCTTCGGCTTGTTTCTCCGCGGGCATGCTGCGGTGTACGATGCCGATGCCGCCCTGCCGCGCGATGGCAATGGCCAGGCGCGATTCGGTCACGGTGTCCATCGCTGCAGAAGCCAGCGGCACATTCAGCTTCACGGTGCGCGAAAAATTCGTGGTGGTATCCACTTCCGTCGGCAGCACGGTTGACCGGCCCGGGACGAGCAGCACGTCGTCAAAAGTAAGCGCGTCGGGAATCGAACCTTCGTTCATTCCAACCTCTCGTTGAAAGTTTGGCCGCATGAAATTGGGCCATAAAGCAACGCAGCCCAGCGGGTGCCCGCTGGGCCGTTAAACCAACGCATCAAAATCGTAAAAATGCCTCACGGTGAATGCTCCATTCTAGGGTGGGAGGCCACTTGGGTCAAGTTGGCGCAACTTCGCGTAATGGGTCAGTTTGAATTTTGACCCTTTCATTCCACAAGAAACGCGGATGGCGCAAAGGGTGTCAGGGATTCATAAAGTTCTCCTCCTAAAGAACGCTCGGAGAGATAAGAGGTTCAAACGGACCCACCACCCAACATCGTTTGCGCAACCTCGGTGTTTCGGTGAGTTCGGTCTGTTATTCTCGAAAGCGAGCGATTTTCCTAGATGCAGAGAACGATTCCAGAGTTCGAGCCCCATCGGTTGCTGAAAAATGGGCACGCGATGACGATCGCAGCGGCCTTGGTGCCGCGGCGTTTCGACATTCCTCCTGCGGAGGCACGGCGCTTTCAGGTGGAGCAGGATTCTTGCCTGCTGGGGCACTGCCATTGGCAACTGGAAAACCGCAAAGACGCGCCTGTACTGGTCTTGGTGCACGGACTTGAGGGCTCCAGCGATTCGAATTACATGCGCGGCATCGCCGAGAAAGCGTTTCACCGCGGCTTTCACGTGGTGCGCTTGAACCAGCGGAATTGCGGCGAGACCGAGGCTCTCACTCCGACACTTTACAATTCGGGGATGAGTGGCGACTATCGCGCCGTTTTCGAAGAGCTCTCAAGCCACGATGGCTTCGAGCAAATCTTCTTCGCGGGTTACTCGATGGGAGGAAATCTCGTCGCCAAAATGGCAGGAGAGTTCGCGGACGCGGCGCCCAGAGCGCTTCTCGGCGTCTGCGCGGTGTGTCCGGCTCTAGATCTTGCAGCTTGTGCGGACGCTCTCGAACGACCGGAAAATTATCTCTACCAGCGCCGTTTTGTTGCGGGGCTGATGGACCGCTACGCCCGCAAACAAAGGTTATTTCCGCGGCGCTACCAGCTCAACGGTCTCGGCCCGATTCGAACCGTGCGCCAGTTCGACGACATGATCACGGCGCCACAGTTCGGTTATCTCGATGCGCAGGATTACTACGAACATGTAGGCGCCAAGCGCGTCGCCGCGCAAATCCGCGTGCCGTTCCTAATGATCACCGCGCAGGACGATCCTTTCGTCCCTTATGAGTCTTTCCTAGCCGCGAAAATCAGCGACAATCCGGCGATTCGTTTGGTTGCGCCGGAACATGGCGGGCACTGCGGCTTTGTCTCAAAACATGCCGGCGCCGAGCGCTTCTGGGCGGAGCAACGCATCGTCGACTTTTGCCACGGACTGAGAGCGGACCGTTAGCCGAGTGGCTTCTCGAGCGACGGTGCAAATCCCTGCGTCAGAAGCTGGGCGGAACCATCGGCTGTAATCACCATGTCGTCTTCGCAGCGCAAGCCGAATTCACCGACAAGATAAATGCCCGGCTCATTTGAAAAGGTCATGCCCGATTCGAGCACGGTCTTGCTTCCGCGCACGAGATAAGGATGTTCGTGCCCGTCCAGACCAATGCCGTGTCCCAAGCGATGTGTGAACGTCTTGTAGTCGGGCCCGAAGCCTGCATCGGTCACCACTTTGCGCGCGGCGTCATCCACCGTCCCCGAAAGGCGGCCGGCGCGCGCCGCATCCAAGGCCGCGTCTTGCGCTTTTCGGACAATTTCAAATATGCGGGCCACTTTTTCGGGAGGCTTCCCCAGGACTCCGGTTCGCGTCACGTCGGATTGATAGCCTTCCACGGCGCAGCCGCCATCAATCAAGATGACCTCGCCTTCTTTCAGTTTTTGCGGCTTGATGGTGCCGTGGGGCAGGGCCGCGGAAGCGCCGAGCAACACCAGCGCGCCCCCGTGCAGGTCCATCTTCGAAAATCCCCCTGCCACCAGCTTGCCGATGTCTTCTTGCGACATTCCCTCTTTCACCGAAGCAAAGACCGCGCGAAAAACATCGAATGTCGCTTCGCAGGCCAGCCGCATCAGCTCCAGCTCGTGCTCCGATTTGCGTCCGCGGCAAGCGATGGTGAGAGGATCTGCGGAAATGCATTCGAGGCCGGGCGCCGCGGCGCGCAAATGATCGTAAAAAGTGAAAGGCGCGGTTTCTTCCACGCCGATTTTTCCGGTTCGCATCCCGCGATCGGCCAACGCCGCTGCGGCAATCTTCGTGGGGCTTTGGTCTTCCTGCCAGATGCGCACTTCGGCGGGGAACTGCAGCTTTTCGCGCATGCGCCCTTCTTCAAACGCGGGCACAACAATGATGGGATCGCCCGTGCGCGGAAGCACCAGCGCCAGCAGCCGCTCGCTCATTCCCCAGCGAATGCCGGTGAAATAGTAGAGAGAAGTTCCGGGCGCGACGAAAAGTGCGTCGTACTTCGGCTCCAGCTCCGCCATCAGTTTCTGCGCGTGCTGCAGCCTGCCGCGATATTCGTCTGCGGTAATGGGATGAACACGTGAGCCGAGCGGCTTGAGCGCGGAGAAAGCCTCCGCGAGGGAATCTGCAGCAGAGTTAGATAGCGCTTTGCCCAGCGGTGCGAGCCCTGCGAGGGACGTGATGGCGCCGGCTTGCAGGAATCTGCGGCGGGATGGCGAAGCTGGAACACGCGGAGTTTGTTGACGCATGGCGAGGAAAGGTTTATCTGCGAAGTGTTCGGTTGTCAAGACATGCCAGAAAGAAAAGGGAGCCGCGAATGCCCCCTTGTGAAACTCCACACGCGGGTGAACCTTGCGGAAGAGATGATGATGCCGCTTGCTGCTTCACTGCATTCCTCGCGGCCGGGCGGACTTCCGGGCTGGGTCGAAAAAAAAACGAGGGAGCCTCGAAAAGCTCCCTCGCGGCCGGTTGTTTTTAAGCGCGTCGTTACCAGGAGAACCTGAGCCCCAGTTCCAGCGTACGGCTGCCACCGTTGAAGATGAATTTGTTCAGGAACTGCGTTGAGGTTACGAAAATGTAGCTCGTGTTCAAGGGATTGGTATTCGTGTTCTGGTCGATCGTTCCGTTGTTCGTCGGCAAACCGACGCTGTAGTTCTGGTGGTTGAAGGTGTCGAAAGTCTGGAAGCGGAACTGCAGAGACGCACGCTCCGTGAATTTCATGGTCTTGAACAGCGACATGTTCCAGATGTTGAGTCCGGGAGTGTTCACGGTGTTCCTCCCAGCGTTTGTCCTGGCGCCGACTCCCGCCTGTACGAAGCGAGCTTTTGGATCCAAGGCCAGATAGCCGACTGTGAAGTTGGCGGCCGGGGTTGGGTCGATGCACTTGTTAGGGTCCGTTGCCGGGTTGCAACCCTTAACGGGATCGTCCGCATGATTCGGGTCGCAATCGCCGGTCGAGGTCGCTCCGCCAGGACCGAAATTACAGACTGGAGTCACGGCTGTCGCGGTCAGGCCAATCCCCGCCGGATTAATGATCGTGCGATCGCCTGCGCCATCGCCGTTGGCGTTGGCGTCCACATTCGAGAGCGGAGTGACTGGTTGCCCCGATTGCGCCAGGTACGTGCCGCTCCACTCCCAGTTGTGCGCCACACCGCGGACGAAGCGGTTCTCGGAATGAACGTTGGGGAAGTCGTAGACCCAAGTGACCGCAAATTTGTGAGAAATGTCCAAAGCGGAGCGCCCACGTTCTGCGGCGAAATCAAATCCGTCTTCCGCCCGACGTGGATTGACGCGGCTGCTGAACAACTCGTTCGTAGAATTGTCGATATTCTTGGAGAACGTGTAGTTCGTCCGGAAATACAACCCTTTCGCGAAGCGGTGCATGAAGTCCACCGACCCGGCATGATAAATCCCTGTCCCTATCGGCGGATTGGTCGTTAGATTCCCAAAAAAGCCCTCGGTCGCCAGCGGTTGGGACAAGTCGTTCGCCAGGAATTTCTTGAAATCGGCAAGTGTGCTGGCCGGAGCGGCCACGGTCGCGGGAACCGCAGACGCATTCAAGTAGGTCGGAAGCGGCGCGATGCCCCCTCCTGGAACGTTGGGATCAAACGCCGAGGCGGAGTTCAATCGCTTCTGCACCGGCAATTCGAGGCTTCGCGTTCCCACGTAGCGCACTTCGATGCTGCTATCCTTAAGCAGCTCGTGCTGAACGCCGAGCGACCACGTGATGACTTTTGGATCCACCATGTCCAGGATTAACGCCTGCGTGGCCGCCCTCGCATCCGCGGTCGTCGTGGGCGGCACGTTCACCTGAAGCAGGCCCCCGCCCGCGAGAAAGCCCGAGCCCGTAGCACACCATGCCGGCGCACTTGGCAGCGTGCAGGTGAGAGTCGGGTTTTGTTCCGTCTGCAGCTCTGGAGGCAAGCTGTTGATCGCGAAGTTCAGGGGGATTACGTCGTACGCGATTTGGCCGCCTCCCCGGATGGACCATTTGCCGTGGCCTGTGGGATCCCACGCAAATCCCACGTGCGGGCCAAAGTTGTTGGTGTCGGATTTTGGTTTGCGGAAGATCAATCCAACTGCTGGATCATTCGCAATCGCGTTCAGGGCCTGCTTCCCCTCATCGCGCGGTACACCGGACCATTCGTAGCGCACTCCAAGATTCAATGTGAGCCGCGGCATGACCTTCCAATCGTCCTGCGCGAACCAGTACACCGCCGGGTTGTTGTTCGCGGAGCTTGCTGTTCCCGCGCCACGTAGCGCCCCATTTGCTCCATCGGGCACCAGGTCATTGACAAACGAGTTGAGCGACGCATAGTCCCATTCCCCGCGTGCTCGCGGCAACGAGGTTGTTTCCGTGATGTAGTTCCGCCCTTCGACTCCGACCTTGAACGTGTGCTTTCCCCGAATGTAGCTCACGTTCTCTACCGCCTGATAAACGTTCTGAACATACCCCGCCGGAGCGAGACT
>Ga0126381_100000867_pt1 | contig 32851 bp, 29 predicted proteins | sample PanSoiMetPlot_28_FD_96465 | JGI IMG/M metagenome (GOLD analysis project Ga0126381, IMG submission 96465) | Tropical forest soil microbial communities from Panama - MetaG Plot_28 | ecosystem: Environmental > Terrestrial > Soil > Tropical forest > Bulk soil | place: Panama | collected 2016-02-17 | reverse complement strand
AAGATAGCGCTGGGGGCTAGAAAAGCACTGAGAAAACAACTTTTCCGACATAGAAAATGATGAAAACAATGAAAGACGGATAGGAATCTATGTCGTCTCTAGTTTTTCAGTAGCCTGCTAGGGACCATGCCTGGGTGTCGTTGTCTTCGGTGTCATTCGTCTGGTCGATCCGCGAGGTGCATGGCTGATTGAGATCCTTGTACTTTTGCAGTTCGCCATCGAAGTGGTGGTCGCACGACATTATGACTTGCCCTGACCTTTATCACTCCCACTGCATTGACAATTGCAACCGCGGCAGGAACGAGTGCACCTGGGATTCTCGTTGGCGAGCGAATCGTGGACACGCTCCTAGGAGCGGTAGCTGCCATGATGGTTCTCTGGACTACAGAGTGGATGATTAAGAGAAGGCTGCCTCACTGACGACGATCAACGTGAGGTCATCTCTTACGAGCTCAGATATGAATCCGTGCGATGCGGATCGATTGGAAGGCGGCGTGCTTCCGATTGGATGGGAGGACGATTCAACGTGCGCCGTCATAGTGAAACAGCAATGAACATTCTTAAGGACTCCGTTCTGTCGGCACAGCACTCGTCCGGACACATGCTGACTCTCCCGCATTGCTTGCCGTCTCTATATCGATACGCGTACCGACTGCTAGGAGATAAATCCGATGCCGAGGATGCGGTACAGGATGCGCTGTTGGCAGCCTTGAAGCATCTGAACCAATTCAGAGGCGAGGCGCAATTGTCGACATGGCTGACCGCTATCGTTATCAATTGCGCAAGGATGTATTTGCGGAAACGGTTACGATACACCCATGTGTCTCTCGACACGCGAATGGGAAAGGAACAGGAGTATCCACTCTCCGATATTTTGGTGGACCATCGGCCGAGTCCTGAAGATGAGTGCCACAGTTCCAGGCTGAATGTGCGATTGATCAAATCCGCAGAACAGCTATCACCAACACTGCGGAGAACGTTTTACCTACGTTTTGTAGATCATCTTTCGATCGCCGAGACGGCTCGTGTTCTTGGAGTCCCCAGCGGAACAGTAAAAGCGCAGACAGCTCGGGCAAGGGCAAAGTTGCGAAAGTTGATACGAGGACCGCACACGGGACCTCGTTTTCGTGCGCGTGCCGCTAACCGAACTTCGATCCCATCAATTAGCTAGATTTACTTCTCAGCGGCTTCGCTCGTATAACGCCGCATCTGCATGTCGCATTTGTGGGCTGATCGCAGCGGATGTAGTCCATTCAGTCGTCAAGAACCTGAAACCGAATTGCCTGACCCAATAAGGTCAGGTTCTCGCTGCCGGATCTGCCCGTATTCGGGCACTGGCGTGCCCGGATAGTGTCTAGGCCGTGGGCAGGAGTGAACATTCCCTCGGCAAGTACTTGAAGCATCTGGAATTGCCGCCTGCCCGAAAGTGGCCACACTCTTGCCAAGACCATATTGGTATCGCGGTCTCGATGTCCGTGGAGAAAAAAATCTACGACACTGCACCGGAGAGGATCTGACCCCATGCTCGATGACGAAAACAAGCGCGTCGATAAGCAGGATATCGATATCGTTACCGCCGGCGGAGAAAGCGCCCTGGCGCGAATCTGCGGTCGTATCGATATCGATTCTTCTCCTGCTCTGCGGGACCGCTTCCTGTCGCTCCTCGAGGCTCCACATCCCAAGGTCGTGAGCATCGATCTCTCTGCGGTTACCCACATCGACAGCTCTGGCGTGGCCACTTTGATCGAAGCACTGAGAATCGCACGAAGACACAAGACCGAAGTCAGGTTGCAAGGGTTAGATGGCCGATTATTGCGGCTGTTTCAATCGACAGGCATTCTGTCGCTGTTCAATGGCAACCCCCAAACAAACGGCCAGTCTGGGCCGAAGGCAGTCTGATGGCTAATGTCCTCGAAATTGCCGGAAGAGAGACTCTCAATCAACTCGACTACGTTGGGAGTCTCAGTATTCAATTGTGGGCTACTTTGCGTGGAATGGGGAAAGCTTTACCCCTGATCGGGAACCGACATCGTTGGCGTGCTGCCGTTCAGCAGATGCTTGAGATCGGAGTGGATGCACTGCCGATGGTTGCGCTGCTGGCGATGTGCAGCGGATTCATCCTGGCCATGCAAGGAGCATCGGAGCTGCGGCGCTTCGGTGCATTGCATTACGTGATCGACCTGGTCACCGTCGGCTTCACCCGCGAACTTGGTCCGTTGCTGACAGCGATTGCAGTAAGTGGACGCTCGGGATCTGCATTTGCAGCCGAGATCGGCACCATGAAGGTAACGGAAGAGATCGATGCTCTGAAGATTATGTCGTTCGAGCCCGTGGAATTCATTTTGGCGCCAAAGTATCTGGCGGCACTTGTAGCGGTTCCATGTCTCAGTACCATGGCCGGCCTCTTCGGCATTCTCGCAGGAGGGCTATTCATGTTCTTCAGCACGCACCTTGGTCTGCTTCTCTACTTCCGCTACGTGCTGACGTCGATCGTATTGCGGGATGTGCTCGCGGGGCTGGTCAAGAGTGTGGCATTCGCCACCATCATTGCTCACGTGGGGTGCCTGGAAGGGCTTAGAGTGCGCGGCGGACCCGAGGCCGTGGGTCGTTCGACAACTTCGGCGGTTGTCCGATCAACGTTCCTGGTCATTGTTGCCGATGCGATCTTCACCACCATCTTTTACTTTGTAGGGAAGAGTTAAATGGCCATCATTTCCGTGCGCGATCTGGTAGTGGAATACGATGGCCGCCGTGTGCTCGATGGTTTAGACCTTGACATCGAGCCGGGCCAGGTTACGGTTCTGCTTGGGGGCAGTGGTTCAGGAAAGAGCACATTGCTGCGGCAGATTCTCGGATTGGAACGTCCGAAGTCGGGCAGCATCTCGATCAAAGGCACCGATATCACGCGCTGCTCACAAGCCGAATTGAAGAAAGTCCGGCGCTCGATTGGAGTGGCCTTTCAGAGTGCGGCCCTGTTTAACTCATTGTCTCTGGCTGAAAATGTCGCGCTCACGTTGCGAGAGCACACAAAACTGGTGCCCTCCATTATTGACCTGATCGTGTGGCTGAAGTTAGCCGTGGTCGGCCTCGCAGAATTTGGCAAACTGCACCCGCAGGAACTCTCGGGCGGCATGAAGAAGCGGGCGGCGGTTGCTCGGGCTTTAGCTATGGACCCAGAGATATTAGTGCTGGACGAACCTTCCGCCGGACTTGATCCAATCGTGGCGGCCGAGTTGGATGAGCTTATTTTGTTCCTCAAAGAGACTTTCCAGATCACCGCACTTGTTGTTACCCATGAGCTGCCGAGTGCCTTCCGCATCGCCGACCGGATCGCCATGCTCTTCAACGGAAGGCTACTCGCAGTCGGCACAAAAGAGGAAATACGCGCCAACCAGCATCCTCGCGTGAGGCAGTTCCTCAACCGTGTGCCGGACAGCCCGGTTCATGCGCCGGCGATGGCCTCTTATCTGGAGCTATACGTGCAAAGTCAGGAAGTAAAACCATGACCACCGAAGCAAAAGTCGGGGCCTTTGTCCTCAGCTGTTTCGCGGTTCTCGCGTTCACTGTCATTTACCTGTTAAATGCGCAATACAGCGGCGGCACTGTGCACTATCGTACTTACCTGCGATACGCCGGCGGGCTTGAGCCCGGAGCTTCCGTGCTGTATGGCGGCATGAATGTGGGTAAAGTCACGGCTGTGCGACCCTGGGCTACGGATCCAACTCGAATCGAGATTCTGCTGGAAGTAAAAAAAGATACTCCGCTGAATGAGAAATCAGTGGCCAAGCTGGGCTTTGTCAGCGTCATGAACAGCGCGGCTTTGTCGATCACGACGGGCACCATTGAAGCCAAGCGGCTTGCTCCAGACTCAACCATTGCCTCGCAAGAAGCCGCCAGTCTAGATGAGATTGCCGGAAAACTGGCTGGCGTCGCAGATAGCGCGAATATCTTGATCACACAGGCCCAGGGAGAACTTAACGACATCAGCGGAAACATGAATCATCTGCTCACAAATCTCGACACGATGACCGGTCCGCGGAATCAGAAAAAAGTCCAGGCCATTCTAGACAACGTTGACGGATTACTCGCGGACGAGCGGCCCAAGATTGACCGACTTACCGAGCAACTGACCAAAGTCAGCGAGCATGCGGACGCGACCACTCAGAATGTAAATGGAACGGTGACGGACTTGCGCGATCCCATGCGAAAAGATCTGGCCGAATTACTGGTCACATTGAATCAGGCCAAAGGCCTCATGCAGTCGATGCAAATCATTGTGCGGGCCAATGATGACAAGATCGGCGACACAGTAGAGAATCTGCGCGACGCGACCGACAACCTCAATCAGTTCACGAACTCATTGAAACAGCGTCCATGGAGCTTGATTCGGACCAAGCAACCAGACGATCGCCAGGTTCCCAAATAAGGCGGGAAGGGAGAATCGAAATGAAGAAACTTTTAAATGTGCTCGCATTGATGTTGGCGATAGGAGCCATCTTGACCGGGTGTGGTGGGAAGCTAAGATACCCGAGCTACTACACTCTCAATCTGCCTGCACCGCCCGATCCTCCCGCGCCGGAAAGCGTCCGAACGTCCATTGCGGTGCGAGAATTCCAATGTGCGGGTTATCTGCGGCAGGGGCCGATCGTGTACCGACCGACACCGGAGCAGATCGGTTTCTACGAATATCATCGCTGGGCGGCAGATCCGCGCACGCTCGTGACCAGCGCGGTCATCGACCATCTGCGTGCCAGCGGTCAGTACTCCACGGTATCGGTGTACAACGGACGAGCAGATATCGACTACGTTTTCAGCGGGAAGCTGGAAAAAATGGAGGAACTGGATTACGAATCGGGAGTCAAGGTAGAAGTTGCGATGTCTGCGCAAATCACTCGAGTGGACACTGGGGTCACGGTCTGGAGCAACAGTGTTTCCGAAGTCGGGACAGTTTCTAAACGAAATGTCCCCGGGGTGGTGTCCCAGATGAATCGCACCGCGGAGGCAGCCATTGACAAGTTGCTCGCGACGGTTCCGGCGCGCGTGACAAGGGAGTAATAGGAATTTCCATCAATCGATTGCGGAAGGCCATCCCGGAGCCAGTTGTTCTTTTATATGGGCAGCCGCTGGTGATTGCACTAGGAATTTGAGTTGCCAGATACTTGGACCCACCGGGGTCTCGAAAATCGCGGGGTTTGGGGAGAGCAACATATCATGACCATCGCCGAGGATCGTTATCGAATGCTGCTGGGTGCGTCCACTGCCCTAGCTGATCAGCCCACGGTTAAAGCGGTCTTGCAGAGCCTGCGAGGCGTTCTGTCGAGCACCTCGAAATTGCACGGGGCCGAACTCTATGTTCTAAGCGATAACGGCGAGAGTCTGTACAGTTTCGAATTTGATCGGGCCGAAGACGCCCCCGCGATCGAACGTGGAGCTAAACTGCTACGTATTGGTGCGGTGAAGCAAGTGTTGGACGAACAGAAGCCGGTCTTTGTTCGGGACTTGGCGTCCGAAATGTTGCAGCACCCCGACCTAGCCCCCTTTGCAGCCGAAGTTGCCGGACGAAGCGCCTACTTATTCCCGGTGTCCACCGCGCAAAAACGCTATGGAATTCTGTCAACGCCAAAGTTGCAGGGCCAGCAATTTGCTCCCGAAGACGTCGAGATGCTCACGGCGCTGGCTTCCCATGTTGCCGTTGCGCTCGAATGTGCTCTGGCAAGAGATACAGCAGAGCTTTACCACCGCCAGGTTGTGAATCAGCGAGATCAACTCAGCCTGCTGCTGGAAATTAACAATCACATTGTCAGCAAGCTTGAAGCAGAGGAATTGTTTCAGGCTGTGGCAGGGTCGATGCGCAAACACCTGGGAAACGACCTTACGTCATTGTGGCTCTTTAATAAGCAAAAAGAGCTTTTCGAACGTGAGTTCCTCGACTTTCCGGGTGGAAAAGGATTTCTGGAGAAGGTGATTGTCGCCGAGCCAAATGAGCTATGGAGCGAGTGGTCACGTTTCCGGACACCGCAGTTTTATTCCCCGACAGAGGCGCACATACCCTCAGCCCTTCGCGAAGCCGCTCGATCTGAATCGCTGCTATCAGCGGTCATGATACCGCTATTGGGTGCAGACGGACCCTTGGGTTTGGTGACCATGTGCAGTCGTAAGGCTAATGGGTTCAACGAGGCGGACCGCGATCTGCTGTCTCAAGTCGGAACTCAGATCTCTTTGGTACTCGAGAATGCTCTGGCTTACGGACGGCTCCGCGCGTCACGCGACGATCTGGAAGAGCAGAAGCTCTATCTTGAATCGGAAATTGATTCTGAATACAACTTCGAAGATATCGTTGGGAAAAGCGCGGCCATCCGAAAAGTACTGGATCAGATCGCGATTGTGGCACCAACCAGTTCGACCGTTTTATTGCATGGTGAGACTGGTACCGGAAAAGAACTCGTCGCCAGAGCCATTCACAACCTCAGCCCTCGGCGCGGGCGCACATTTGTCCGGTTGAACTGTGCGGCGATTCCCTCCGGACTTGTCGAAAGTGAATTATTCGGCCATGAGAAAGGTGCTTTCACGGGCGCCCTCATGCAGAAGCGAGGCCGTTTTGAACTGGCGGATCACGGCAGTCTTTTCCTCGACGAGATCGGGGACATCACCATGGATTTGCAGCCTAAGCTTCTGCGAGCCCTGCAGGAGCAGGAATTCGAACGGCTCGGTAGTACCAAGACCATCCAGGTCGATGTTCGTCTGATTGCGGCTACGCATCGTGATCTTGAAGGCATGATCCGCAACAATCAATTCCGCGAGGACCTCTTTTACAGGCTTAGAGTCTTTCCAATTGAAATTCCACCGCTCCGCGAAAGGCGTGAAGACATTCAGCTGCTGGTCCACTTTTTTGTGTCGCGCCTGTCTCGCCGTATGCAGAAACGCATTCGGTCTGTCCCCAAGACTGCAATGGAGGCTCTGGTCAATGCCGATTGGCCAGGAAACATTCGCGAACTCGAGAATTTCATTGAACGGTGCGTCATTCTCACGCAGGGAGAGGAGTTGAACGTTCCACGCGCCGAACTGAGGAAAACTGGAGTTCGCAGTGTGAGTTCATCGGCAACGACATTTGAACAGGCGGAGCGGCAGGCGATCGTCGACGCTTTGAGGAGCGCCTCCGGGAGAATCGCTGGGAATGGCGGTGCGGCCGAACGCCTGGGGCTCAAGCGCACCACTCTGCAAAACAAGATGCGGAGGCTGAACATTACTCGCGGCGATTATTCAGGTCTGACGGCATAAGGTCGCCCGCCAGCATGCGGGCAAGCGAGACAAGTTCGTTCAGCACTCAGACTCGTCTTTAAGCGGCTGAGCAATAATCACTTAAAAACGCAAAATATGCTTCGCCAAACAACCTGCCTTCTTCTCTCCGCGGCCCATGCACTAAGTGGCCCAAAAAGGGGATTTCATCATGAAGAAGTTGGCCGAAACAGCGATTATTCTTATCTTTTTTGCAATTGCGTCGTGGGCTCAGGAAAGCAGAAATGAAGTGACGGTCCAAGGTTCGGGGTTCTTCCAAAAGCAAACCACCAGCGGCGGGATTACCAACCAACCAAGCAACTCTGGCGGCGTCATGGCCGGCTATCGATTCAATCTGAAGAATTGGCTAGCCGTTGAGGGCGACTACGACTATTTCAGAAATCATGAGACGTTCCAGGTGAGCAGCGGAACAACTTTTGTACCGATGAACACCCACGCCTTGACCGGCACGGCTATCGTGAAGCTCCCTTCCTTCAAGATGCCCGCCGTCAAGCTGGTATCTCCATTCGTGGTTGGAGGAGGCGGCGCCATGTTTTTCTCTCCACGATCAGGATGTCTGGGTGAACAGACCCGAGGCACCTTTGTCTATGGAGGCGGCGTCGACGTGCCGGTGTCAAGACATTTCCTGGTGCGCGCTGAGTATCGGGGTTTTGTCTACAAGACCCCAGATTTCGAACAGGCCAGCCTCAAAGTCGACAAATACACTCATTCCGCCGTGCCCTCTGTCGGCCTGGTATATACGTTCTGAAAGGTCCCGCTTCCTCGTTTACTGACCCTAAGGCGGCTGTTTCGGCCGCCTTGATTTTTTAGACCGCACGAAAGCCTGCCCTCATGCTGGCACTGCCCGTTGTCAGCGGCAACTCACTGTTCAGAAACCCTTCGAGGTCAACAGCTTGCGGTCAGAGTTCGTGGATGGAAAGCTGCAAAGACAACCTGTGGCCTGAATTCAAGGCTGCTCAAAGGTCGGCTGTTTAAAGGTCGTTAGAGGAACTCATTATGTTACGCGTAGAAACGCAACAGTTAGACGGTTCTTTGCTCTGCAGGCTTGAGGGCCGATTTACCGGGGAGGGAGCTGAACAGGTCCGCACACTCGTCACGCGGTGTGACTCGGGGCTGAAACTCGTGGTCGATCTCACTGAAATGATGTTCATCGACAACACCGGGGAACAGGTGCTTTCGTTCGCTAAGAAACTCGGGGCGCAGTTTATTGCCGAGACGTCATACTCCCGGGACGTTTGCGAACGGCTTGACCTCCCGATGGTCCGCAAGCAGAAATGGAACACAGAGCGGTCATCAAAATCGGACGGAAACGGACATCATCCGGATAATACTTCTCGCCACAGGTGAGGCAGCACGAATTCGCAATCAGGTGCCACCAAAGGGCCTGCAACCAGAAGCGACTTAGTGGCGGGGCGCAGCCAAATCAGGCCTCCTGGCGTTTCGGAATCAACCAGCTCCGTGCCCGCGATGTCCGCGAACACGCCGATTCCTCTCAGCGACGTAGCGGGACCCGGACACTTACTTTTCTTATCTGCTGACCTTTCAGAAAGCCGCCCGCATCCACCCTAACCACGATCAACGTCAGCGAGACCCGAAAGCTATTCGGATTCTTGTTTCATCTCCTCATCTGCGAATCCCCATCAGACGTGACACCGTAATTCCGCCGCTGACAAGCGACCGAACGCTGAGGGCAGCAGCGATGTTTGTCACTGCCCGCATGAGGGCATCTCCCCTCGACCGGATATGGGCATTCCGGCGCGTTCTTCCACGCTCGGCTCTCTGATTCAAGAACTTGCAAGGAAACGATGGTTGGCATGGCACCTGCAATCTTTGTGCACACGACCGACTACACGAATCGGTCAAGTTCAAAGTGCCGTCAGGCCCAGCCGAGGTCCAGGTAGAAGAATCATGAAATCAAAACATTACCTACTGCTTCTTGCAATCTTCGCCATTGCTTTATCGATTTGGTCTGTTGCCCAACAGGCTGCGCAGGATGCACCGATTCTGACGCTCGACGACGCGGTGTCCATTGCACTAGCGAACAATCGCCTCGTCAAAAACTCGGTCTTGGAAGCACAAAAGTTCGACTTCCAGGTGAGCACGATGCGCAGCCACCGCCTGCCACACTTTCAATTTTCACTGCTTGGTGGCGAATTGCTGCAACCGTTTGATTTCACCTTTGCGAAGGGCACTTTCGGGACGTATCCGGGGGTTGGCCCTATTCCGTCAACGGACGCCAAAGTTCACACACCAGCGAGGTTGACCGCGTTCTTGAACGGCAGCATCGATCAGCCACTAACGCAGCAATACAAAATCGGACTGGGAATTCGCGCGACGGAACTTGGCCGCGACATCGCTAAAGAAGACGTGCGCGCGGAGCGTCAGAAGATTGCGGCCGAAGTGCGTAGCGCCTATTTCGAACTTGTTTCCACCCAGGCCGCTGTGGATGCAGCACGGGAGGGCGTACGAACGCTGGAGGAGGCGCAGCGAGTAACGCTGCGCTATGTCTCCGAGAAAAGCGTACTCAGGGGAGACGAGTTGGAAGTCGATGCACGTTTGACCAAGGCGCAATTCGACTTGTCCGTCGCAGAGAATGGACTGACGACCCAGCACGAGCACCTGAACCAACTTCTGGGACGAGACATCGCCACTCCTTTTCGGGTCGACTTCGTTCCCGAAGAGGACACGACGACTTTAGCGCTCGGCGAGGCACGCCAGCAGGCATCGGAGAATCGGCCCGAGGTCCGGCAAGCTCATCTCAAGGAAAAACAAGCTGAATACGACCGCCGCCTCGCGAAGGCCGAGTACATACCAGACCTTGGTCTCGCGGTCAGCTACATGGGAGTCCAGAACGTGCAAGTGCTGCCGACCAATGTTGGAGTAGCCGGCTTTGCCTTGACCTGGGAACCATTCGATTGGGGCCGCCGTCGCAATCGCGTCCGCGAGAAATCCAACACGCTGGCCGAAGCGCACAACGGCGCACAGGAAGCCGAATCGCAGGTTGGAGTGGAAGTGGGGCAGAAGTATCGCAAGTGGAAGGAGGCTGCCCTACTGTTGAAAGCCACCCGAACCGGTCATGAAGCCGCAGCCGAGGAATTTCGTGTCACCAGCAACAAGTACAAAGAGCAGGCAGCACTCGTAAAAGACCTGCTGCAGGCTCAAGCCCGAAGTTCGGAAACCGCTTTTCAGTATCAGCAGGCGCTGTCTTCTTACTGGAGTTCCCTTGCAGATCTGCGCCGCGCGATGGGAGAGGAATAAACGTGAGAAACACAATCGCAGTCTTTTCATTGATGCTCGTCATGGCCGGCTGTGCCTCGCATAAGCCGCTGACTCAACCGCCGCAGGGGGTTCAGGCGCAAGCCATTGAGAAGCAAGCTGGCTCGAACGGCGACGGCCTGCGCTTCTCGGCAGTCGTGACGCCTGATTCGGAAGTCCCTTTGTCGTTCAGGATTTCCGGATACGTCACTTCGCTCAAGCAAGTGCGTGGGCAGGACGGCAGGATGCGGGACATTGCCGAAGGCGACCGGGTCAGCCGAGGCGCGGTGCTGGTCCGTATCCGATCGTCGGAATACGAGGACAAGGTTCACCAGGCGTCATCGCAGGCCGCGGCTGCCGAAGCGGTGGCGACTAAGGCGAAACTCGACTTCGACCGTGCCTCACACTTGTACGATTCGCAGAGCCTGACGAAGCCCGATTTCGATGCGGCTCGCGCACAGTATGACTCCAGCCAGGAGCAGTTGAAATCGGCTCGCGCATTGACCAGTGAAGCGGAAATCGCTTTGCACGACACGTCTCTGCTTGCTCCATTCGACGGCGATATCGTGAAGAAAGCGGTGGAGCTGGGCGGATTTGTTGGTCCCGGCGTTCCGACACTTGCGCTCGCCAAAACTGACATCGTGAAGATTGTGGTGGGAGTGCCCGACACGGTTGTCCGCTCGGTGAAGGTAGGCCAGCCGGTCGATGTTGCCATTGATGCTTTTCCATCACGCACCTTCCATGCGCGCGTCAGCCGTATGTCGTCGGCAGCCGATGCGATTACACGCAACTTTGACGTTGAAGTTGCCATTCCCAATCGCGAACACATGTTGAAGGTGGGCATGATCGGCTCCCTACAATTCGCGAATGCCGATGGTGTATCGCGACCGTCCGCGCTGTTGGTCCCACTTTCCGCGATCGTTCAAGCCAAAGATGGTAAGTACGGCATCTTCACCGTCTCAGACTCAAGCATGGGCGAAGTAGCCCGCCTACACCCCGTAGAAATCGGCACTGTGACTGGCACGCAAATCAGCGTACTCAATGGTCTCGAAGCGGGAGACCGCATCATCACTACCGGCGCCAATCTGCTTAAGGATGGCCAGAGTGTAGAGGTCCTTCAATGAAAGCTGAGAATCCAAATAACAGTCGTAACGTCGCACGATTCTTTGTCAACAACCGCCAGATTGCCTGGGTGGCGCTATTCGCAACTCTGGCCTGGGGCGTGTTCGGTTACATGAACATGCCCAAGCGGAAAGATCCGGATATACCCGTGCGCATCGCCCTTGCCATTACCCCCTGGCCTGGGATCTCGGCGGACAAGGTCGAGCAACTGGTCACCCGGAAGGTCGAACAAGCCATCACTGGAAACAGCAAGGTGGACCGTGTGGAGTCCACGACGCAAGACAACATCTCTGTTGTGCAAGTCCGGCTGTTGGACAATATCAAGAATACACAACAGGAATTCCAGGACATTGGGCAACGATTGAACCAGATCACGGACCTTCCTGAAGGTGCCGGACCTGTAACTTGGATCAGCGATTTCGGGGATACCGCAGCGCTAATGCTGAGCGTCGCCAGCCCGACGATCCCTGACCTCGAGATCGCATTGCGTGCGCGCGGCGTGCAAGATGCGATCCAGAAAGTGCGTCAAGGAGCTACGAACGGACGTGTCGGGGTCCTGTACTGTTACCCGGCTTCAGTTTCACCTGCAGTGATCGAACGGCCATTTGCGATCCTCGCGGCACAGGCCGAACGCGACAGGGTCGCGCATGATGTTCGTTCGCTTTCCGTAGGAAGCTGCTCTGGAATCGACTTTGCAACGACGAAATCGGATGAGGAAATCCGCGCTTATGGTCAGCAATTCGTTCAGAAGAAACTGCAGGAGTATGACTTCCATCCCGATGCGTGGGGCCCAATCATTATCCGCGATCCTCAATCCACCAAGAAGCGCATCGCTGAAGTAGCCAATAACCGGTATTCATACCGGCAGCTCGATGATTTCACCGATCTCATCCAGCGCACTCTGCAACGTGTGCCCGAGGTCGCAAAGGTCCAGCGTGCCGGCGTTCTGCCCGAAGAAATCTATCTGGAGTACTCGGACAGCCGACTGGCCGCCCTGAGGTTGCAGCCGACGAAGATTAAAGACGTCCTGAATGCGAGAAACGTGACCGCGCCGGGCGGAATCGTCCAGACCCAATCGCGAAATGTACTGGTGGACGCCACCGCCGAGTTCAAAAGCACGAAGGACATTGGAAACGTGCTCTTGGCATCGTCGCCCACTGGAGCGCCACTTTACTTGCGCGACCTGGTCGACATCTCGCGTGCATATCAGACTCCCACGCGGTACTTGAACTACATGGTTTCACGCGAGGCAGACGGAACGTGGCACCGCGACCGCGCTATCACACTAGCGGTACAAATGCGGTCAGGGGAGCAGATCTTCAAGTTCGGCGAAGCCGTCGATAAAGCGCTCGCCAACGTGCGCCCGCAATTGCCGGCCGACCTCGTTGTTGCCCGCACCTCAGACCAGCCGCGACAGGTGAAGGAACTCGTCAGTCTGTTGATGGGCAGTCTTTATGAAGCGATTGTCCTCGTTGTAATCGTTGCCCTGGTCGGCTTTTGGGACTGGCGGGCTGCCATGCTGATGGCGGCCTCCATCCCCCTGACATTGGCGATGACGTTCGGCATCGTTCACGTTCTTGGAATCGATATTCAACAGGTGTCGATCGCGACACTGATCATCGCCCTCGGCTTGTTGGTGGATATGCCGGTAGTGGCCGGCGATGCGATCAAGCGTGAACTGGGCTCCGGCTCTCCGCGCGATCTCGCATCCTGGATTGGGCCGACGAAACTGGCGAAGGCGATTGTCTTTGCCACGATCACGAATATCGTCGCCTACCTCCCATTCCTGATGCTGAGTGGTGACACAGGTTTCTTCCTTTACAGCTTGCCCGTGGTTATGACGTGCACGCTGATCGCCTCCGTCATCGTTTCTTTCACTTTTATTCCACTGATTGCCTACTACATGATCAAGCCGCCGAAGCGCCTGGAGGCGCCCATGCTGGAGCGGCGGAAACAGGGTTTTCCCGCACTCTACTATCGGGTAGGCACCTTCGCGCTCAGACATCGTTGGGGAACGTTCGCCGGCTCATTGATCGTACTCGTGTTGGGCGGAGTATTTTTCCGGATGCTGAAGCCGCAGTTCTTCCCCAAGGACCTTTCGTATCTTTCATATGTTGACGTCTGGCTTCCCCCCGATGCGCCGCTCGGTGCGACAGATGTGGTCGCCCAACGGGCAGAAACCGTGATTCGCCAAGAGTGCGAACGATTCGGAGAAGAACATCGCCAGAAGGACGTTCTGAAATCGTTGACTACATTCGTTGGCGGTGGAGGTCCTCGATTCTGGTTCTCCGTCGACCCGGAGCGGCAGCAACTGAATTATGCCCAGATCCTGGTCGAAGTGAGCGATAAGCACCTCACGAATGAACTGGTTGGGCCTCTGCAGACGGCATTAAGCCGAGAAGTTCCGGGGGCACGGGTTGATGTTCGACAGCTGGAAACCGGCAAACCAGTCGGTATTCCCGTATCCGTTCGAATCTCGGGGCCGGAAATCGAAGTTCTGCATCGTCTCTCTGGTGAACTTCAGGGAATGTTTCGGGCCCAGGCCAACGCGACCCGTGTTCGAGACGATTGGGGCGAGCCTGCTATGAATGTCCGGCTAAAAGTTGACCCGGACCGCGCCAATCTCTCGGGTATTACCAATCTGGATATCGCGCTCTCATCGGCAGCGGCAGAGAGTGGATTGCCTGTCTCCACCTATAGAGAAGCTGATAAACAGATCCCCATCGCCGTTCGTTTGCGCATGGAGGAACGCGCTGGACTCTCCGACATTCAAAATGCCTACGTCTATTCGCTGACGAACAATCAGCGCGTTCCGCTGAGACAAGTATCGAGCGTGACAACGGAAATGGCGGTATCGAAAATCAAGCGGCGCAATCAGTTCCGCACGGTTACGGTATCGGCGTTCCCGATTCCGGGCGTATTGCCATCACAGGTGCTCACGCCGTTGTTGCCAAAGATCAAGGAGTTCCAGAAGAGTCTGCCTCCGGGCTATTTCCTCGAGATTGGAGGCGAATACGACGAGCAGCAGAAAGGGTTCAAGGAACTCAGCGTGGTGATGTCAATTTCCGTACTGATGATCTACATCGCCCTAGTCGTGCAGTTCCGAAGTGCCATCAAGCCGCTTCTGGTGTTTGCTGCAATCCCATACGGAATGACGGGAGCTCTCGCGGGGTTGGTGGTCATGGGGCAGCCGTTTGGATTTATGGGATTCCTGGGAGTAGCGAGTCTGGTCGGTGTGATCGTCAGCCACGTGATCGTGCTTTTCGATTTCATTGAAGAAGCGCACGAAGAGGGAAAACCTCTGCAAGAGGCGCTTCTCGATGCCGGCATTGTGCGACTGCGGCCGGTAATGATCACTGTGGGCGCGACTGTGCTCGGGCTCATACCTTTGGCCATCCACGGGGGGCCACTCTGGGAGCCTCTCTGCTACGCGCAGATTGGTGGTCTCACGATTGCAACGTTTGTGACGCTGCTGCTCGTCCCGGTGATCTATTCCATCTTTGTGTTGGATCTGAAGCTGATTAAGTGGGAATCTCCGGCGGAAGTCGAGCGAACGCCGGTAGCCGAGATAACAACAGAAGCTTTCCGCTACGCAGATTAGGTGTGAGAAGCAATTTTACCGAGGGAATCATCGTATGAATATTTGCACTAGCCTTACCAGTCCATTCTTAGAACTGAAAGCCAGGATTGATACTCGCCAAGCGCGAATCGGCGTAATCGGTCTTGGTTATGTGGGCCTGCCGCTGGCTCTGCTCTACACGGAAGCGAAGTTTCAGGTCACTGGTTTTGACATCGACCAGCGCAAGGTCACAACTCTCACCTCCGGTGGCTCATACATCTATCGGATTCCACCCACTGAGATCCAAAGTGCGAGGGCAAGAGGCTTTTCCGCGACCGCGGACTTTTCGACCCTAACGCAGATGGACGCCGTCATTATCTGTGTGCCCACTCCTCTGAATGAATATCGAGAGCCCGATCTCAGTTTCATTACCAATACCGCAAGGGCGATAGCGCCGCATCTACGTGCCGGTCAATTAGTAGTGCTAGAGAGCACGACTTATCCCGGCATCACGGAGGAAGTTTTTATCCCAATCTTGGAGGGAGGCAATTGCTTTGGTTTGAAAGCCGCCCGCGACATAGCGTCTGACGGAACGAATGAAGTTTTCGTAGCCTTTTCTCCTGAGAGAGAAGATCCCGGTAATGACGCCGTGGCACGTCGTGACATCCCGAAAGTCGTCGGAGGCGTGAGTTCCCGAGCCACAGATCTGGCCGCGTCACTATACGGGACAATCTTCAATCGCACCGTCCCAGTTTCGTCGCCAGCTGTCGCCGAGATGACCAAGCTTCTGGAAAACATCTACCGTTGCGTGAATATCGCCCTCGTCAATGAACTCAAGCTCTTGTCATTGCGAATGGGAATCGATATTTGGGAGGTCATCGAGGCCGCGTCCACCAAGCCATTCGGCTTTCAAGCCTTCTATCCTGGACCCGGCCTCGGCGGACATTGTATCCCCGTCGATCCTTATTATTTGTCATGGAAGGCGAAGGAGTGGGATTTTCAAACCCGCTTCATCGAACTGGCTGGAGACATCAACAGCGGTATGCCTTATCACGTGGTCTCAAGCGTCAGCCGAGCTCTGAATCAGCAGGGCAAGGCGATGAAGGGCGCCAAGGTCCTGGTGCTCGGAGTGGCCTACAAGAAGGACATTGATGACCTCCGCGAATCTCCGGCCCTGACCATCATTGAGTTGCTACACAAAGATGGTGCTCAGGTCAGCTACAACGATCCTTACTTTCCTTTTATCGGCAAAGGGCGCCATTACGATCTGCAGATGAAATGTACCCCTGTGAACGATGTAGACAAATATGACTGTGCGCTGATCGTGACGGACCATTCCGATTATGACTACGAATGGATCGCGCAGCACGCATCGCTGGTGGTGGACACGCGCAATGCAATGAAGGACATTCACGGCGACAACATTGTGCGCTGTTAATTCCACGGAGATCGATCTCGTACGATGACGTTGCTTGAACAAGCTGCCGCCGCCATTCTTCTCGTAGCGCTTACGCTATTCCTGCAGTGTGGCGGAGCCGCGGCACTCATCATCTGGATCAGAAGCATTCCACGAGAGACTGACAACGTGCGGGTGTTCCGCTGCGCCACCCTGGTCATGCAAACCACCGTAGCTGTCATTATTTTGCATGGAATCGTTATTTTGCTGTGGGCGAGCTGTTATCGCTGGCTGTGCCTTCCATCCTGGGAATCTGCGTTTTACTTCTCCGCGAGCAGCTATGCGACGGTGGGATACGGGGATGTGATCCTTCCGTCGAAGTGGCGCTTGTTAGGGCCACTGGAAAGCATGGTAGGCATGCTGATGGCAGGTGTATCCATTGGCCTTTTGTTCGCGGCCGTCACTCATCTGGTCGATGGCAATTCAGGAGAGGGGCTACCACTTCACTCCAAGTCCGCGAATGCGGGTCACGTAGGCCTGCGACAGAGGCGACGCTGCTATCTCCGTGGGCCGCGATCGAATGTGTATATCCCCTGAAGCATAGTTCACTCTCGTGACAAGCGGCAGGACGTAAGCGGGACTTTCATGTCTCGTCCGAACTTAGTGGCAGCCAACTAAACTCAACTCTCACCATTCAAACACATCCGTCGGATGAGGTGCGGGTAACTTGATCCGTGATTGCTTGGGGAGAGCTGGGATCAAGTGTCACACACCCCTACTTCACCGACGGACTTTGTGTGCGCACTGAACTTTCTGAGTGTGCATGCCTTTTGCCAATTGCAACTGACGCTATGTACCTGTAGCACTGCCCGGTCCTCTACCTTCGTCCTTCGATAGCGTGCCCACATTGAGGCACTGCCCTCGGCAAGGCACGCCCATGTCAGGTTGGCTCCTGGAACATCACCAGAATGAAAGTCTTAAATGGAGACTCGATTGGCAATCCATCTGCAGTTCTTCAAGGTCCGGATATCTAAATGGCCTGGGAATGGGGAGAGCTACGTGGGCATCAGTAACTCATGTATTGAATGCGCCCTGATGGACTTCGAGGAGACGCCCAAATTGAAGGGGGCGAGGGGATGGAGAAAGATGCTCAAACTCGGACGCAAGGGCGGAACCTTGCCCAGGCCACGGTCTCTCATTCTGGGCTCTCTCCGGTTTTTCGCGGGTCTGCTGGGTTTTGGTTTACTCGGCTACTTGGTCTTTCGAAGCGGACCGGGCGCAGTTTGGAAACAATTGCAGGCAGTAGGCTGGGGATTCGCTCTCGTCATCCTCTTGGGAGGGCTCTCACAATTAGCCAAGACATTCGCTTGGAGACAGGCGTTTACCTGCGATATCAGCGATCTTACCTGGTTCCGCAGCTTCGTCGCGCAATTGATTTCGGACGGTTTCGGACAACTTGGTGTCGCTGGAAAAGTGGTTGGCGAGGGGGCGCGCATATCACTGTTGCGTCGCGCAGTGCCCCTATCGAATGCATTGTCGGCTGGTGCGATTGACGGGGTTCTGCATACCTTCACCGCCGTGCTCATCACTGTTTTAGGAGTTTCAGCTACCTTACTGCTTGCACCACTTTCTGGAACGTGGCGGATGTACGCAGTGCTGCTGGTTGCTGTGCTCATGTCGGCGATTATCCTGGCAGCCGTGTCTGTTAGAAACCGGTGGCAGTTGGTGGGACATGCCACCCGGGCAATTGGCCGATTGCCCCGGCTTCGTGAATGGGTCAGCGGCAAACAGCCAATCATTGACTCGGCCGAAGATAACCTTCTCACCTTTCGTGACGAAGCCCCATCCGCCTTTTGGGCGACTCTGCTTCTCAACCTCCTTTGGCACATGCTGGCAATCCTGGAGGTTTACATCATTCTGCGATTCATGGGAGCAAAAGTAGCCCTGAGCGGTGCTTTCATCTTGGAAGCTCTGACCAAGGTGATCAACCTCGTGGGCGCGCTTAACCCAGGCAACGTCGGGACCTATGAAGCTGGAAATATCCTGATTGCGAAGGTCTTTGGCGTAACGGGCACTGCTGGATTGACCCTGGCATTGTGCCGACGCCTGCGAACCGTTTTCTGGGCAGGGGTGGGAGCCATGTGCATGATCGCGATGAAGAAGGCCGAGGCGCCGACGGCAATAGCGGCAAAGCTGGATCCGGCAATAGAGCCGTTCCACGGCGAATAGGGCTTCGCGAACACGCCTATGCAGGGAACAGACGATCTTTGGATCGATGTGGGCGTGACCAGATTAGGTCCCCTGCCCATCACCGGGCACCGTGTGGCGGTGCGGTACCAAGGTTTATTGCAGAAACACAACATAAGACATGATTTGATTTCGAGGGAGTTCGGCAACGGGCGTGCCTCATCATCTGGTGCACCAGTTCCAGTCGTTTCAAGGAGCCGCACAAATGTCTCGAGCGCAATGTGCCGCTGCGCCGTTGAATGACAACAAGAAAGCGGCCTTAGGAGTTCACTCAATGATTAAGAATTTTGCATTACTCATGATCACCTTCGCGATCCTCGCATTTTGCCCACTCGGCCGCGCCCAAAATCAGGAGCCCACGATAGACTCCACCATCGCTGTGGTGAGGGCCAATATGCAGGCAGACAGGACTGCCCTCATCACTAGCGGAATGAATTTCAACGAGAAAGACGGTGCAGCCTTTTGGCCGATCTATAAGGAATACGAGTACGAACGATCCAAGCTGGATGACCGTCGCGTTGCCGTCATCAAGGAGTACACGCAGAAGTATCCGACTCTGACCGATGCTGAGGCCAAGGCGATGGCTGAACAAATGTTGGATTGCGAGTCGCGTCAGGCCGAGTTAAAGAAGAAGTTTTACAAGAAGTTCAACAGAGTGCTCCCCGCCCTCACCGTGACGAAATTCTTTCAACTGGAGCGTCGCGTCGACTTGATGATGGATATGCAGGTTGAAGCCTCACTTCCGCCGCTCACCCAAGCGCAGTATGCCGTGCAAGGGGGTAACGCGGCACAACCTCCGCAAGTGATCGTGGCGGAACCGCCTCAGCAATGAGGCACGCTGCTCTTCGACGTCGATTCTTATCCAGGGAGCACTCGATGTTCATCATCATGAAGCGGCCACTGATTGTTGGGGCAATGCTCATGTCGGCCGTCATGTTACTGGCGCAACCCCAGGTCCAAAGAGAAACACTCTCGGTGCAAGGCTACCAAGGCCGGGCGAGCGTCATTCGAAACCAGGGGCGTGTATTCGTGGATCTGGAGGAACTGGCGCGGATCACGAAAGGGTCGCTCAGCTTTGGGGAAGACCGGATCATTCTGAGCCTCGCCCCGAGCCTTGCTTCGGAGCCGACCCGCGACACGGCTGAGAAATCCGGCTTTTCACCGGCGTTCATAAAGGCCGCAATAGAGGCGATGGCCGCGATAAGAGAGTGGGGCGGGATGCTGCAGGTGATCGTCGAAAACGGCTATCCGGTGGGAAAGGCGATGGCCGGAAACACGATTCGCGCGTACCAGGGTCGAGCCGCCGACGGCGTCGCGTTAGCCTCAGCCGCCGCATCGACGGATGACGACCACCGCGGGCTCGAGTTGCTGAGGAATGAGTTCAACAGTGTGCAGGCCTGGGCTGAGAACTTTGTTGACGCTCGGAATTCGTTACGTGCGGCCGACCTGTCAACATCGGAAAACCCGCTCAAGGATGATCAGGACGCCCAGAAGATCATCCGTTGCGGTCAATTCCTGGCGCAGATGTTCGCCGGGGGTACCTTCCAGGATGATGCAGCCTGTCATTAGGTTCCTAACACGTGCAAAACACACTTCCTCAATCCATTGCAGTCAGCGACTTCGTGGCTGACGCAGCCTCCGCCTCAGCAGCGTCGGCGCAAAAGCGACGCACGTGGGCACACACCGAGGGGCTTCCATTGCCGCTGGGGGTTACCTGGATCGAGGAAGACCTGGCCTTCAACTTTGCGGTGTGTGCTGAACATGCCGAGAGTGTGAAACTTCTACTCTACTCCCCTGCCGATTTCGCAAAGCCAGTTTTGACATTTCAGTTCGATCCTATCCGTAATAGGTCAGGGCGGATTTGGCACTGCAGGATCCCGCTTGATCGAATATGCGATGCCCGCTATTACGGTTACTCGGTTTCAGGGCAGGCCGCTGGTCCGCGCAGCTTCGATCACGAGAAGGTTCTTCTAGATCCTTATGCGAAACGAGTTTTCTTCCCGCCGGGTTTTGATCGCAAGCGCGCGATGGGGTCAGGCGCCAATCACGCGCAGGCACCTCTCGGAGTCTTGCCTGAACCGCGTAATGCATTTGACTGGGCAGGAGATGTTTCACCTCGGCCCGAATCCGACGCGATCATTTACGAACTCCACGTCAAGGGATTCACGCGCCATCCCAGTTCCGGCGTGCATCCATCCCGAGCCGGAACTTACACCGGTTTGATCGAAAAGATCCCATATCTGAAAGACCTTGGGATCACCGTTGTCGAACTGATGCCCGTATTTCAGCGCGATCCTCACGAAGCCGACTATTGGGGCTACATGCCTTTGAACTTCTTCGCGCCTCACGCGCAGTATGCCGCGTGTGGTGATGACGAGCAGCATCTTGAGTTCAAAAGAATGGTCAAGGCGTTTCACCAGGCCGGAATCGCCGTCGTGCTCGACGTTGTTTACAACCACACCTGCGAGGGTGATCATGTCGGCCCTACCTACAGCTTCAAGGGATTCGACCCTTCGGGTTATTACATGCTTTCATCCGACCCACGCAGCCCCTACGCCAATTACTCGGGTACTGGCAATACATTCAATTTCAGCCAGGCACACGTGCGCAAGATCGTCATGGACAGCCTTCGGTATTGGAAGAACGAAATGCACATCGACGGATTTCGCTTCGACCTGGCGTCGGTGTTCAGCCGCAATGCCGACGGGTCACTGAACTGGGGAGATGCTCCAATTTTCAGTGAAATCGCCGCGGACCCCGAGTTAGGACGATTGGCGCTGATCGCAGAACCGTGGGACGTCGGAGGATATCAGCTAGGACGTGGATTTCCCGGCACCACCTGGCTGCAATGGAACGCCCGCTATCGCGACGATATCCGTCGTTTCGTCAGGAGTGATGCTGGGATGGTGCCGGATTTGATGCGTCGCATTTATGGCAGTGACGATCTATTTCCGGACACCGGCCAGCATGCCTATCATGCTTTCCAATCCGTGAACTACATAAATTGCCACGATGGATTCACACTGTACGACCTGGTTTCCTACAACCGAAAACGCAACTGGAAAAACGGTCGCGGGAATCAGGACGGCATGGACGCGAATTACAGTTGGAACTGCGGGCACGAAGGAGTCGAAGGGGCGCCTGAAGAGGTTCTCGATCTTCGCCGCAAACAGGTGAAAAACTTCTTCTGCCTCCTGATGCTCTCGAATGGCATCCCGATGTTCCGCGCCGGTGACGAGTTCCTAAATACGCAGTTCGGAAATAACAATCCTTACAACCAGGACAATGAAATCAGCTGGCTGGATTGGAGTCAGCTCGAGGAAAATCAGGACATTTTCCGGTTCTTCAAAAGCATGATTACGTTCCGGAAGGCACATCCTTCTTTGTGTCGCAGCCGTTTCTGGCGCGAGGATATTTCGTGGTATGGCGTTGGTACTGCGGTCGATCTCTCGCAAGATTCACACAGCCTGGCGTTTTGCCTGCATGGCGCATCCCAGGGTGACGACGACATCTATGTCATGATCAATGCTTATTGGGAAAACTTGCACTTCCGTGTCCAGGAGGGCGCGCCCGAACATTGGGGAAGAATCGTGGACACGAGTCTCCCTAGTCCTGCGGATTTCTCGGAATCTGCAGTGCCCGTCGAGCAATTGACCTATCAGGTAGAGCCACGATCCATCGTTGTCTTGCTTCGATCAAAACAAAACCTTGTTGGGCGCTGGAACCTAACCACTGACACGCGTCGCTGAGAGTGTTAAATTAGCTCGCTAACGGGCGCTATCTGTCGAAGCCCCATGTCCTGCTCGGCTGTTTCTGCGGAGAGCCCCGCGAGGTCGGAAATGAAAGCTGTCGTGGCGCTCATCACAATTGGGACCGTAATCTTCTTGATGGGTTGTCCTCTCTCTCTAGGGCTTGACCCCTCTCTGGAGGTCAGCCAGTACGCACACACAGCGTGGACCGTACGGGGCGGCTTCTCTCTTGGGAACATTTACGCAATAGCCCAGACTGCCGATGGCTATCTATGGCTTGGCAGCGAATTTGGCTTGTTCCGTTTCGATGGTGTTCACGCTGTCCAGTGGCAACCGCCTGCCGGTCAACAACTGCCTGATCGGAACATTAATAGTCTGCTCGTGACGCGCGATGGCACACTGTGGATTGGCACATTTGGTGGACTCGCAAGCTTGAGTCGCGGCAAGCTGTCTCGGCCTCCGGTCTTGGCTGAAGGCTTCATCGCATCTTTATTTGAAGATCGTGACGGAGTGCTGTGGGCCAGCTCTCTAGGGGTACCTGGAAAGCTTTGCGCAATCCGAGCCGGCAGCTCAGAGTGTTACGGGCAGGATGGTGCCTTCGGCCGAGCCGTTTGGGCGTTCTACGAGGACAACTCAGGCGCTCTATGGGCCGCTGCACAGTCCGGACTTTGGCGGATCAAGCCCGGTGTTCCTAAGCGATATCCCACGCCGACCGAGCTCATTGCCGTAAATAGAACCGAAGACGGCCGGCTGTTGATTGCCATGCACAGCGCAGGACTTCTGCAGCGTATTGGCGATAAGCTCGAAACTTATCCAGTTCGAGGCGCAGCCAATCCAAAGCAGGTCCTCTCAGACCACGACCTTAATTCGAATAGAGTGCTCCGGGACCGCGATGGCGGTATCTGGATCGGAACGGTGGAGCGTGGACTCATCCATGTACACGAAGGCCGGACTGATGTGTTTACGCGATCCGATGGCCTGTCTGGAAACGTCATCCTCAGCCTGTTTGAGGATCGTGAAGGCAACGTCTGGGTTGCCAGCACTGGTGGGCTGGATCGATTTCGAGAACTCCCGGTAGCCACCATTTCCACCAAGCAAGGTCTGTCCAGCGACGCTACTCAGTCTGTGCTAGCAGCCGCAGACGGAAGCATTTGGCTCGGTGCTCACGAAGGTCTAACCAGATGGAAGGATGGACAAACGACCATCTTTGGTAAGGCGGATGGACTGCCGGATGATGCGATGGAGGCTCTGTTTCAGGACTATCGCGGGCGAATCTGGGTGTCCACAGCAGGCGGCCTTGCTTTCTTGCAGGACGGCAGGTTCCTTGCCGCAAATGGTGTGCCCACGGGAATAATGCATTACATGACCGGGGACAAAGCGGGGAATCTCTGGATTTCGGAAGATAAGGGTCTTTTGCACCTGCGTAATGGACGTTTGGTTGAGCAGATCCCCTGGCTAGCGCTTGGGCGCCACCAACAAGCCAACCTTGTACTCTCGGACGAGAATGGCGGTATTTGGCTTGGCTTCTGGGTCGAAGGTGGCGTGGCCTATTTCAAAGGTGGAAAGATCCGGGAGTCGTACACAACCGCTGACGGGCTGGGCCAGGGGCCGATTCCCGAACTACGACTTGATCAGGATGGGGCGCTATGGGTCGCAACCGAATATGGCGGCCTGAGCAGAATCAAAGATGGCCGGATTGCGACGCTTACGAGCGCAGATGGTTTGCCATGCAACACCATTAACGCGACGATAGCGGACAACGATCGCTCGCTCTGGCTGTACACCGGCTGCGGGTTGGTGCGCATCGTGAGAACAGAACTGGACGCGTGGATTGCCGACCCGAAGCATAAGGTAAAAACGACGGTTTGGGATGCGGCCGATGGCGTCAGGCTCCGGTCGAGTGCAGCTAGCGAATACGGTCCTCGGGTCGCAAAGTCGAGCGATGGCAAACTGTGGTTCGTGACCGGAGAAGGCATACAGGTGATCGATCCTCATCACATTGCGCTCAACAAAGTCCCTCCGCCGGTACACATCGAGCGAATTATCGTCGACGGCGGAGTTCGGTGGCAAGACTCGCCGGGAACCAACCCCTCAAATGTGCGTCTGCCACCGCGGATTCGCGATTTGGAAATCGACTACGTCGGTCTCAGCCTTGTCGCGCCGGAGAAGATGCAATTCCGTGTCAAGCTAGAGGGCCAAGACAATGACTGGAGAGTACCGACCAACCCACGCCACTCGCACTATACAAATCTTCGTCCTGGCAAATACCGCTTTCGCGTGATTGCGTCAAATAACAGTAATGTGTGGAACGAAGAAGGCGATATGCTGGACTTTTCCATTGCCCCGGCCTACTACCAGCAAAATTCGTTTCGGGCCTTATGTGTAGCAGCCTTCATCGGTCTGTTATTGGCCGCTTATCAGTTCCGCGTACGGCAGCTACATCATGAGTTCGATCTGAGGCTGGAGACCCGCGTCGGCGAACGCATACGCATCGCCCGCGACTTGCACGACACGCTACTGCAAAGTTTTCATGGACTGCTTTTGCGTTTCCAGGCAGCTCGAAATATGCTTCCCAACCGCCCTGAGGAAGCTATTGAGTCTCTCGACTCCGCATTAGTGCGCGGAGAGCAGGCCCTTGACGAAGGCCGGCGATCGATTCAGGAGTTACGCTCCAGCGTGTCCGTTGACCTTGAGCAGGTGTTGATCGCAACCGGTCGGGAACTTACTTCCTCCCGCAGCAACGACGACCAAGCCCCACGCTTCGAGGTGATCGTCGAAGGTGAGCGTCGAGGGCTAGCTCCTATCATCCAGAGTGAGGTTCTGCAGATTACGCGAGAACTGCTCCGCAATGCATTCCGGCACGCGCGGGCGAATAAGATTGAAGCTGAAATACGTTATGACCGCGATATTTTTCGTCTGATTGTGCGTGACGATGGAAAGGGTATCGACCGCAACATCCTGAAAGATGGTGGCCGACCCGGCCACTGGGGGATGCCCGGTGTTCATGAGCGGGCACGCGAAATTGGATCTCGGCTCGAATTTTGGAGCGAAGCAGGAGCGGGTACCGAGATTCGTTTGACGATCCCTGCCGCCATTGCTTATGAAAAGCGACGGACTGGCAACCACAAGCCATTCCGAGAGGAGAGGATTCATGAGCACCAATCCTAGTTTGATTCGGATCCTCACGGTTGATGATCATCCTCTGTTGCGCGAAGGAATCGCGGCCCTGATCAAGGCTGAGGCGGATATGCAATTGGTAGCGGAGGCGTCCGATGGTGAGGAGGGCATCAAACAGTTCCGCTTGCACCGCCCTGACGTCACTCTGATGGATGTTCAGATGCCGAACTTGAATGGGATCGAAAGCATCAGCCGGATTAGAAATGAATTTCCCAATGCCAAGATCATCGTTCTATCGACGTATTCGGGGGACGTTCAGGTGCTGCGTGCGATCGAAGCAGGCGCACGAGGCTACATCCTGAAAGCACATGTGCGCCGAGAGTTATTGGAGGCGATCAGGAGTGTTCATGCCGGGCATAAACGGATACCGGCGGAAGTTGCGGCGCAACTCGCCGAACACGCTGCCGACGACGAATTGAGCTCGCGTGAAATCGATGTACTTCGCTTGGTAGCCGCTGGCAGTGGCAACAAGCAGATTGCCGACAAGCTCTGCATCGAGGAAACGACGGTCAAGAGCCACATCAGGAGCATAATGTCGAAGCTGGGCGCTAACGACAGGACCCATGCGGTCACAATTGGACTGCAGCGCGGCATCATCGAGCTTGATAGCCGGGAGCCATGATTACCAGAAGCCGATTGCGCCAGCATTCTCGAGTGCGGAATCGCGCATTTGGACCTTAGTGAACGTTCGCATTCCAGTTGAGCATTACCGAGTAGGTTTCCAGGAAGCCCTTCCGTGGTTCCAGCACTAGAAACTTAAGCCCGTCTTCAGTAACTGCATATTGATTAACTGTAGGATCGGGTATGAGTCCCGTACTGAAAAGCTTCCGCGGAATACCTAGTTTAGGAGCGTCGCCCGGCGTCACGCTCGCCGACATCATGTTGCCCTCAAGATCGACGAAGAACAATTCTCGTCCATCGCCGCGCCAGCGGGGCTGAGCGCCCCCTGCTGCCGAAACCTGTTTGATGTAATGAAACGATGGAAATGACGCGACAAAAACTTCCCATTTGCTGGCGCGGTTCTCGCCATAGGTGATGAGCTTTCCGTCAGGAGACAAGTGAAATTCATCTTTTATGAATGCTGATGAATACAGTGCTTTTGGTTTGCTGTCGCCGTTGACAGCAATTATCGAAAAAGTCTTAGTGTCGTGCGTTATCAAAAACTGCCCATCAGGAGACCAGTCTTCCACCCAGTGTCTTTCATTGCCGCCATAGACCGGCTGTGGCTGCTGCGTCCCAATCTCAATTTTCTGTACCAAGAACGGTGGGTCAGATCCACCATTGGGAAGAAGATTGAATGCGACATAACGGGAGTCAGGCGACCAAACCGGGTCCGATTGCGCGTGCGGATCTGTAGTTAAAGGAGTAGTGGTATTACTCGCCAGATCAATCAGCCATAGGCTCCCAGTTGCGTGCTGGTGGAACGAGTTCAGCGCCAAGTGCTTGCCATCGGGTGAAAGCGTGAACTGCTGATAATCAATTATCGGGTCGAGGCTGCCAATCACGCTGCCGTCGCGCCTATACCACTTCAGTTCGTCGAAAGAGGAGCCCTCTGCTGTGCCGTAGATGAGCACTCCTGTTTGAGAGGCAGTGAATTCCGATGTGCCCAGATAGGCAGGCGAAGCAGCGACGTTGCGGGTGAGCAGCAACGGTTCGCCGATCTTTCGAAGAGCTCCCCAATGCATGCGTTGTGCGAAAAGATCATTGCCTTGCACGAACAGCAGATAATCCGGTACTGCGACACTGCGGCTTTGGGTCGATAACAGAACCACTGGAGTCCCACCATCCAAGGATTGGGCATAGATTTTCGCTTCCGGATCGGCATTGGTGAGGGTCGTGCGAGCCAGATAAATAAAGTGTTTGCCATCTGGAAGGAACTGAACCCACATATGGCTGACTTGCCCAGGAAGCAGTGAAGTTACGGGCTGCGCAGCCCCGCCGTTCGGTGAGATGCGGAGAATGGGGCTGTTCACTGCTTTGGCGAACAGGATTGTCCCATCGGGCCCCCAAGCGCCTTGCGCAATTTCTTGTACACCGTAAATCGCCTCAGGTACTCCACCCGTTCGGCGAACCTTTTTGAGTTTGCCGCCAGCCCAGAACCCAATGAACTCCGAGTCCGGCGACCAGAACGGCAGAAGCGCACCTTCGGTCTGCTCAAGCCGTTGGGCTTCGGAGGAACCTAAGGGCCTGACCCATAGTGAACTCTGCCCCGAGGCATCGGTAGCCGCGAAGGCTAATGTTTCGCCATCCGGCGAAATGGCCAGGTGTTCGAATGGGTGCCAGTTACGGTGCAGCCGAACCCCCTCCGGCAGACCCAGCGACAACCGCACGGAATTCATGGGCTTAGCGCTCGGCCGAGACCAGTACCACAGGACGAGAACTGCCGTTGCGATGATGATTGAGGCAGCGACTACGAATGCTGTGGCGCCCGATCTTCGGGCGATCGAAGCTACGGGTGCAGCCGCAAGTTTTACCGGCACCTCTTTATTATTATTATTGGTTTGGTGCGATAACCAGTGGAACTCAGGAACGTACGATCCAGGCGGAAGTTCGATGCGCACGACTTGGCCTGGGGTGACTTCACTGTAGTACTGTGCGAGCCTCTTCCGAACCTCCGTCGCTCGCACCCGCACGACAGCATCGTTTGAAGTGTCATAGTCGACCGGGCGTCCAAACATCTCCACCCCGATCATTCGCTCACGCAGAGACTCGAGTTCGCCCGACAAGGCGTGCTCGACTATCAGTCTGAGGAAATCCTGGCAGCGCTTGCTGCTGGCGAACGCATCGCCCGAAATCACCGACTCTAGGGCGCTCCGCACCGCTTTGGCTTGTTCAGGGCTGAGCTTTTCCGACTTGTCAAACTCATGTCCGGTTGACATTTTGCTCTTGGTGAGCACCGCTTAACGTGCCTTAACGGGTGGGAGAGCGGTGCAGTAAGCTTAAGGATACAGAGGCGTTTGCCATCTTAACATGCCTCTTAACGGTCCCGAAAACCCTACTGCCAAATCCAACTATCGCCACTGAACTGTTTCGAACATTCCGCGTGAAGCAAATTGCGCTTATTCTCGCCCTACGCTCATGAAAGCGGAGGATCTTATGGGGAGCAATCCTGGTCCGATTCGGGTACTTGCTGTGGATGATCATCCTTTGTTGCTGGAAGGGATCACAGCTCTAATCAACGGTGAGCCCAACATGGAGCTTGTTGCTGAGGCTTCCGACGGAGAGGAGGCCATAGAGCAATTTCGAAGGCACCGACCAGACGTGACTCTGATGGATCTCCAAATGCCGAATTTAAACGGTGCCGAAGCCATGAGCCGGATTAGAAACGAATTCCCTGATGCCAAGATCATCGTCCTCTCGACCTACTCGGGCGATGTTCAGGTCCTGCGAGCCATCAAGGCGGGTGCCCGTGGCTACATCGTAAAGGGACAGGCGCATCGGGAACTATTGGACGCAATCCGTATGGTGCACAACGGGCACAAGCGAATTCCGCCTGAAGTTGCCGAGAAGCTGGCTCAGCACGCCGCCGACGATGAGCTCAGCTCGCGCGAGATAGATGTGGTGCGATTAATTGCCACCGGCAACGCCAATAAAGAGATCGCCGACAAGCTCGCCATTGCTGAAACCACTGTCAAGAGCCACATCAGGAGCATATTGTCGAAGCTGGGAGTCAACGATCGGACCCATGCTGTGACGCTTGGGCTACAGCGCGGCATTCTTGAGCTGGCATCCTTCTAAAGTATGAGTCCCAATTCCTCCGTTATGACGTTTCCATGTCGTACGAGCGCTCCTACCATGGGAAGAGTAAGGGAGAATGACTCTGCAACGCCTCTTTTCCTCATTTGCTGAGGGCTGGCCCGGCTTGGGCCTTTTGCTTCAGCGCGTGCTCACCAGTGCGGTTCTGCTTTATTTCGGGGGCTCCCGTCTCCTGGAAGCTACTAGCCTTCCTCCCGCCCTCCCACATCTCCTGGCCGCCATCGCGGGAGTACTTCTCCTTTTTGGACTCTGGACACCAGTAGCCGGAACCACCATAGCAATCGTCGAGATCTGGATATTCTTGGCACACCTCGGCAATCCTCTCATCGCGATCATCCTTGTCAGCCTGGGTGCTACGGTCGCGATGATCGGCCCGGGTGTGTGGTCCGTTGACGCACAACTCTACGGACGGAAGCACATCGAACCCTCGCGGCAAGAAGACTAGTCCCGATTCCTCCGAAAGTACGAATAATTCCTCTCCTCGAAGTACAAGCCTGTGTTTGCACCAAATGCCGAGAGCACAACTGCACGAATTGACGTAGTAATCAGACGCAACTTGTTCCAAACTCACCCCCGAAATGAGGCTTGGCCTTCGAGGAAATATGACATTTATTCCGACACAAAACGGGTTTATGCGCCTCGAGGATTCCGAGAAACTCCTGCGAGCCATCTTTCCAAACTATCCCTGCCTAGAGCCGTGCTGTCCCGCACCGTGTCTGGAACCAACTGACCAGGGCAGCACAGATCGGAGCAACTAGCCATGTTTCGAATTACTGTTGCCACGTGCGATGCATTCACGCTAGGCGAGGTTCTTATTATGGCGGCCATCAACCTCGAGAGCACTCGCTTGAACGTCGAAGCCCCCGCCCCAGCAGGTCAGTCCAAGAATGCTCGCCACGTTCATCGAGCAAGCGTTCGCAACCCGCAGCAGAGGTAAGGAAATGGAGAAAACTATGGGCGCGACTGTTGCTTTCACCGATCTCGAAAACCGAGAAGGAACAGGTTTTGCCAACATGAGCGAATGCGAAGGCGATGAGATGAACCTCGACAACCAAATCTGCTCTGAATCCTGCTTCGAAGACATCGTCGGCTCAAGCCCGGCCCTTCAACAAGTGCTCCAGCAGGTGATGATCGTTGCGCCAACCGATTCCACCGTTCTGCTTCACGGGGAAACAGGCACAGGAAAGGAATTGATTGCGCGCGCAATACACAACCTCAGCTCTCGACGCGAACGCCCCTATGTGCGAATGAACTGCGCTGCAATCCCATCGGGACTGCTGGAAAGCGAACTATTCGGGCACGAGAAGGGCGCATTCACAGGAGCGTTAATGCAGAGAAAGGGCAGATTCGAGCTGGCCGACAAAGGTTCGCTGTTTCTGGATGAGATCGGCGATATCAGCCTGGAACTCCAGCCGAAATTGTTACGGGCGATCCAGGAGCAGGAATTCGAGCGCCTCGGAAGCTCCAAGACGATCCAGGTCAACGTGCGGCTGATTGCCGCGACCCACCGCGATCTGCGAGCCATGATTCGGGACGAGGAGTTCCGAGAGGATCTCTTCTATCGATTTAACGTCTTCCCCATCGAGATCCCGCCGCTGCGGGAACGGCGCGAGGACATTCCTCTGCTGGTGAACTACTTCGTGTCGAAGGTGTCCTGCCGGATGCGGAGACAGATCAGGTCCGTTCCCAAACGAGCGATGGAGATTCTGACCAACTGTCCGTGGAAGGGAAATATCAGGGAATTAGCGAACTTTATCGAACGCGCCGTCATTCTCTCCCCTGGTCCTGAGCTGGAGGTACCAGTTTCCGAGCTTCCCACTTCATCCGGGATCAGTGTTGCGATGGGAACGCCGTCTACGTTTCGACAAGCAGAATCCTCTGTAATCATCGACGCTTTACGAGCCGCGTCGGGACGCATTGCAGGCAAGGGTGGCGCGGCTGAGCGTCTTGGATTGAAACGCACAACGCTACAAAACAAGATTCGACGGCTTGGGATTTCGAAGGCGAATTACTGCTAGTAGCTTGTTTAGGTCTCCGGGGCACTCATTTCTAGCCAACCTTGGGAAGGTCGATTCCGAAAGTGGTTTTAGCGAAGCTCTTAAGGGCAACAAACCGTTGGGGGCAACGCAATGGCCGAAAAGAAAGATAGAGAACGCGTGATTGCTGAAGTGACACTTTCGCATCTGATCCGACTCGCCGACGAGCAGGGCCGTCCGGTGAGCCGACAGCAGGCTCTCAAATTTCTCAATGAGGAGGGGCAAGCGTTCGAGATGTGGAAGCACATGATGCAGGCGGCCGAGGAGTTCATCGCAGTCAGCTTGCTCCGGCATTCCATTGGCCTTGGAGAACACAGGAAATTCGCGCCCCGCCGGTGATCGATCGAAAGCGACGCGCGCTAGCGATTCGGTCTTCACTCCGAATTCGCCGACTCGACATCACGAGAGCCCAGTATCAGAACTAGTCAGCCGATCATTTGGATTCGTTCAATGTGATGAACAGAGGAGTTGAATATGTCGTTTGAGGCAGCGTGGGGATTTGACCCCGATAAGGCAATTCAAGCTCAGAGTTTGTCAGGGTCCGAGATAGAAACGGACAAATCCACATACAGCGCGAAGGAGCAGCGAGCTGCGAGGATACCGTCGGCTGTGCATGCGCAGGTGTATGAGCTCCGTCGCATGTATCGATTGTGATGCAGTGGGTCGAAGATTTCCGCACGCAGCCCTGCCGATGTAATCCCCTGGCGGCCATCTCGATAGATGGCCGCCCCTCCTCAGCCCGATCCTGAAACACATTCAACTCCAGTTTAGGTTAAAGGCCAAATTTGATCAGAGTGCAGCCGTGCACAAAGACCACTTGATCGAGCGTCTCGAACATCTTCAGACAACCCGGACGTTTCGCGAACAGATTGTCGATTTGGTAGGACCTCAAACCCAACTTCAACATAGTTGTAGTTCTCCGCCTTCAGCTCTCGAGATGTCCGCGCGATTCTGGACGCCAGTGTGGATAACCTGTCACCTAGCTCGGACCTATTCGCATAGCTGAAATGCTCCTGAGCTTTTTCGAGAACAACCGCATACAGCAGCCGGGCTTCGTCATCATCGAGTTCGATCACCATGAGATCCTCCCATCCTCAAGCCGAATGCTGCGTTCCGATCAGGCACAAGAGTCGATTTCAGTGTTTCTAGCCGCAATTTCTCACGCGGAGTCACAAAAGAGGGGCGAAAGGCAGAAGCGGTTGCTGCTGGACGCGCAATCGTCACATAACTGAAGAATTGAGCTGACGCAACTCTGTTT
>Ga0126381_100000866_pt1 | contig 32870 bp, 27 predicted proteins | sample PanSoiMetPlot_28_FD_96465 | JGI IMG/M metagenome (GOLD analysis project Ga0126381, IMG submission 96465) | Tropical forest soil microbial communities from Panama - MetaG Plot_28 | ecosystem: Environmental > Terrestrial > Soil > Tropical forest > Bulk soil | place: Panama | collected 2016-02-17 | reverse complement strand
CACGTCCATGTGCGACGCGAGCCACGGGGCGATCTCGCCGACACGGCCGGTGAGCACGTTCACCACTCCCCCGGGCACGTCAGAGGTGGCGAGCACCTCAGACAGCGTCACCGCGGGCAGCGGGTGCTTCTCGCTGGCGACCACGACCACGGTGTTGCCGCCCACGATCGCGGGCGCGATCACCGACACCAGCCCGAGCAGCGCGCTGCCTGGCCCCTCCTGCGGGGCGAGCACGGCGACCACGCCGGTCGGCTCGGGCAGCGAGAAGTTGAAGTACGGGCCGGCCACCGGGTTGGTCCCGCCGCGCACCTGGGCGATCTTGTCTGACCAGCCCGCGTACCAGACCCAGCGGTCCACCGCCGCGTCGACCTCGGCGAACGCCTTGGCCTGCGACGCGCCCGCTGACTGGCGCACCTCGTCGGCGAACTGCGCGCGACGCCCTTCGAGCAGCTCGGCGACCCGGTAGAGCACCTGGCCCCTGTTGTAGGCGGTCGCGCCCGACCAGCCCGCGAACGCCTTGCGCGCGGCGACCACGGCGTCCCGCGCGTCTTTGCGGGAGGCGAGCGCGGCGTTCGCGAGGAAATCACCGGAATGACCGCTGACCACGTATGACCGCCCGCTCTCCGAGCGGGGGAACGCCCCGCCGATGTACAGCTTGTAGGTCTTGCGCACCGCGATGCGGCTCGCGTCCCTGCCGGCGTCAGACATCGCCGCCGCCGAGGACATCGAGGTACGCCTCAAGGCCGTGCCTGCCGCCTTCCCGGCCGTAGCCGGACTCCTTGTACCCGCCGAACGGCGACGCCGGATCGAACCGGTTGAAGGTGTTCGCCCACACCACGCCGGCCCGCAGCCGGGACGCCACCCACAAGATCAGCGACCCCTTCTCGGTCCACACCCCGGCCGAAAGCCCGTACGGCGTGTTGTTGGCCTTCTCCACCGCCTCGGCCGGGGTGCGGAACGTCAGCACGGATAGCACCGGGCCGAAGATCTCCTCCCGGGCGATCCGGTGCGACTGGGACACCCCGGTGAACACGGTCGGCGGGAACCAGAACCCGCGGTCAGGCAGCGGGCAGGGCGCCGACCACCGCTCCGCGCCCTCGACGTCGCCCGACGAGGCCAGCTCGGTGATCTTGTCCAGTTGCACGCGCGAGTTGATCGCCCCCACGTCGGTGTTCTTATCGAGCGGATCGCCGAGCCGCAGCGTGGCCATCCGGCGCTTCAGCGACGAAAGCACCTCGTCGGCGATGTTCTCCTGGACAAGCAGCCGCGACCCGGCACAGCACACGTGGCCCTGGTTGAAGAAGATTCCGTTGACGATTCCCTCGACCGCCTGGTCGACGGCCGCGTCGTCGAAGATGACGTTGGCCGCCTTGCCGCCGAGTTCCAGCGTGACGCGCTTGCCGGAAACCGCGCAGACCCGGGCGATCTCCTTGCCCACTTCGGTGGAGCCGGTGAACGCCACCTTGTCGATCCCGGGGTGCGAGACGAGGGCCTGCCCCGTCGACCCGTCGCCGGTGACGATGTTGACCACGCCCGGCGGCAGGTCGGCTTGCTGGCAGATCTCCGCGAAGTGCAGCGCGGTCAGCGGCGTCGTCTCGGCCGGCTTGAGCACCACGGTGTTGCCGCAGGCCAGCGCGGGCGCGATCTTCCAGGCCAGCATGAGCAGCGGGAAGTTCCACGGAATCACCTGGCCGACCACGCCAAGCGAGCGCGGCGACGGCCCGAAGCCAGCGTAGCCGAGCTTGTCCGCCCAGCCCGCGTGGTAGAAGAAGTGCGCGGCGGCCAGCGGCACGTCCACGTCCCGTGACTCGCGGATCGGCTTGCCGTTGTCCATCGTCTCGAGCACGGCGAGTTCGCGGGACCGTTCCTGGATGATGCGCGCGATCCGGAACAGGTACTTGCTCCGCTCCCGCCCAGGCATCACGGACCAGGTCCGCTCGTAAGCCTGCCGCGCGGCGGCGACCGCCCGGTCCACGTCCTCGGCGCTCGCGTGCGTCACTTCGGCGAGAACCTCCTCCGTCGCCGGTGAGATCGTCTTGAACGCCGAACTTCCGTCGACGAACTCGCCGCCGATGAACAGCCCGTAGGAGTCGCGTAGCGTCACGACGGAGCGCGACTCTGGCGCCGGAGAGTAGTCAAAGCGCATAGCAATCAGTCCATCGTCATGTAATCGGGGCCGGAATACCGCCCGGTCTCCATCCTTGCCCGCTGCATGAGCAGGTCGTTCAGCAGGCTGGAGGCGCCGAGCCTGAACAGGGCCGGGTCCAGCCAGGGCTCACCCGCGGTCTCGTTAACCAGCACCAGGTACCTGATCGCGTCCTTGGATGTCCGGATGCCGCCCGCGGCCTTGACGCCGATCCTGGCGCCCCCGGCGGCGGCGAAATCACGCACGGCCTCGAGCATCACCAGCGTGACTGGCAGTGTCGCGGCCGGCGTGACCTTGCCCGTCGAGGTCTTGATGAAGTCGGCGCCGGCCAGCATGGCCAGCCAGGACGCGCGCCGCACGTTGTCGAGCGTGCTCAGCTCGCCTGTCTCAAGGATGACCTTCAGGTGCGCGTCGCCGCAGGACGCCTTCACCGCGACGATCTCCTCGTAAACGGTCAGGTAGCGGCCGGATAGGAATGCCCCCCGGTCGATGACCATGTCCACCTCGTCCGCGCCGGCGGCCACCGCGGACTTCACGTCCGCGAGCTTGACGTCGAGCGCGGCCCGGCCGGACGGGAACGACGTCGCGACGCTGGCCACGTGGATCCCGCTCCCCGCCACGCCGGCGACCGCCGTGGGCACCAGATCCGGGTAGACGCAGACCGCCGCCACCTGCGGCGCGCCGTAGCCGGGCTGACGCGCCTTGGCGCACAGCGCCCGCACCTTGCCCGGCGTGTCCTGGCCTTCGAGCGTGGTCAGGTCGATCATCGAGATCGCCAGGTCGATCGCCTGACGCTTGCTGTCCGTCTTGATGGACCGGCTGGCCAGGGTGGCCGCCCGCGCCTTGGCCCCCACGTCGTCGACCCCGGGCAGCCCGTGCAGGAACCGCCGTAGCGACGCGTCAGAAGCCGCGACCCCCAGCCCCCCAGTAATAACCGCAGTCATCTGACCATTGTTGCTCATGACGCGGCTATCGCGGCCTCCACTACCCGCCCGAACGCCAGCACCGTCTCCTCGTCGCGCCCGATCACCTGCAGCGACGCGATCACGCCGTCGGCGGCGGGCACCGGAAGCGCGAGCGCTGGCAGCCCAGCCAGGTTGACCGGGGCGGTCAGCATCGTGAGCCAGAACCCGTGCTCGCCCAGCAGCGGCGGCTGCCTGATGAGCACCGGCAGCACGAGCACGGGGAAGTCAGCTAGCAGCGACGCGAAGGCGTTCGCGACCAGTTCCCTGGTCTGCTCCGCGACCGCGCGGTCGGTCCGGGTAAGCCGGGCGCCGCGCTCCAGATTCCGCCGGACGTGCGGGCTGAGCTGCGACAGGTACGGCATGAGATAGGCGTTGGACCGGAAGCCCTCCGCGTCGATGATCACCCCGGCCGCGTTGACCGCCTTCTTGAAGTCGAAGCAGGCGACGTGCGTCACATCGACTTCCGCGGCCGCGAGCGCCGAGGCCACCGCGTCGTCCACCGCCGGGTCCATGTCGCCGTCGAGCCCTATTACCCCAAGCCGCCCCGCTGTCAGCGCGCCGCGCAGCGGCGGTACGGAGAAGCCCGGCTCAATCAGCCGCATCCCGAGTTCGAGCGCCGCCACGTCCGGGCCCAGCGGGCCCACGCTGTCCATCGACGGCGCCAGCGAGTACACGCCCTTCACCGGGACCCGGCCCCAGGCCGTCTTCAGCCCGGCCACGCCGCAGCACGCGGCCGGGATCCTGATCGAGCCGCCCGTGTCGGTGCCGAGCGCGACGTCCGCCTCGCCGGTCGCCACGGCCACCGCCGACCCGCTCGATGACCCGCCGGGCAGCCGCCGCGGGTCCCGCGGGTTCACCGGCGTGCCCGCCCAGTGGTTCACCCCGTTCGCCGACCAGCACAGCTCGGTGAGCGAGGTCTTCCCGACGATCCGCGCGCCCGCCTCGCGGGCGGTCGCGACCACCGGCGCGTCGTTCGCCGCCCGTTCGGCGATCTCGGCGACCACGGGGCAGCCCGCCGTGGTCGGCAGCCCGGCCACGTCGATGCAGTCCTTCACCGCGAGCCGGGGGCCGTCACCGCCGCCGTCCAGTCGGACAACCCAGGTCCCCATGACTCCATGATCTCGCAAGATAGAGATATTTATCCCGAACGAAGCGAGGCCGTCTCTACACCGGCACGGATACTCTTCCCGCATGCGTTCGGCGAGGCTAGCGGTGCTGCTCGACATCTGCTGCGTGCTCATCTTCGTGGCCATCGGGCGGGCCAGCCACACCAAGGGCGAGACGCTCGCCGGCGTCGCGTCGACCTCGTGGCCGTTCCTGTGCGGCCTGGCCGTCGGCTGGCTCGCCGCCCGCGGCTGGCGCCGCCCGCTGGCGCTGAGCCCGGCTGGTGTCACCGTGTGGCTGTGCACCGTAGCGGTCGGCATGCTGCTCCGCGTCGTGGCGGGCCAGGGCACCGCGGTCGCGTTCGTCGGCGTCGCGCTAGCGTTCCTGGGCCTGTTCCTGCTCGGCTGGAGGTTCCTGGCGCGGTGGGTCTAATCCCGCGTGCCGGAGGGGCCGCGTCAAGGCGGCTCCTCGGGCTAGCGGGGAAGCAGAGCCATTACCGGGGAGGACAGGCGGCCGGCCGTGCCGCGCGGATCCCCGGCGTCGAAACCCTCGGTGACGCTGGCGATCTCGGCGAGCTCGTAACTGCTGAGCACCTCCACAGAAAGCTCGTGCAGCCTGCGGGTCTTCGCCGCGCAGCAGTCCGCGAGCAGCGTCACGGGGAAGTCCCGCATGAACGCCGAGCGCGCGGTCGTCTCCACGCAGATGTTCGTCACCACGCCGCAGATCATCAGCTCGGTCACGCCGAGGCCGCGCAGCAGCGGCTCTAGGGAGGTCCACTGGAAGGCGTCGAAGCGGACCTTGTCCACGACGAGGTCATCCGGGCCGCATTCGAGCTCGGCGCACACGTCCGCGTCCCAGGTGCCGACCGCGAGACCTGCCACGCCGGCCAGCTCCGGGCTGTTGCGGATCAGGGCGGCGCCCTCGTCGGGCCGGCCGGGGCGGTAGACATGCCTGGTGAACACGACGGGCACCCCGGCCCGGCGGGCCTGACGGACCGCGATAGCCGCGTTGCCCACGGCCTCCATCGCGCCCTCAAGGCCGCGGCCGATCCGCGGGAACGACCCGTCCGGGTGGCAGAACCCATTTTGCATGTCGACAACGAGCAGCCCGAATCCGCTGGCAGTCATCGCTGGCTCCTTCCGCTTCGCGAGCTCAAACGTAACACCGGGCCCGCGAGTTCGTTAGTGCTGAACCTCACGCGGTAGGCCGCGACGTGGCCCCTGAGGTGAATGGCCCCTTGCCCTCACAAGATGAGGGCAAGGGGCCATTCACCTCACCCAGCTTAGGCGCGGTCGAGCTCGGGGTGCCCGTTATGCGGCTTTTGCGTGGGCGGGAGGGCTGGCGGGACCGGCGGCTGGCCGGCGGGCAGCGCGAACACGCGGCGTCCGGGGAGCGCGGGCTTCGGGTCCGCGGGCGGGAGCGGCTCCCGCGGCGGGGGTTGGTCCGCGGACGGGAGCGGCTCCCGCGGCGGGGGTTGGTCCGCGGGCGGGAGCGGCTCGCGGTGCTCGGGTTGGTGCGGCGGCGGGGCTGAACCCGGCGGCGGGGCTGAGCCTGCCGGCGGACTCGAGCCCGGGGACGGGGTCTGGGCCGGTCGGGTGGCCGACGGCGCGGGCCGGGTCGAGTCCGCAGCCGGGACCGGAGTCGCCTGCGGGGCCTGCGGGGCCGAACCAGGCGGCGGGGCTGAGTCGGCTCGCGGGTCGGGTGCGGCGTACCGCGCCGGCGGTTCTTGCGGCGGGGGCGGGGCCGGCGGGTTTTCGCGGACGGCCGAGTCGTATGCGGCGCGTAGCTTGGCGAGTTCGGTGTCTGGGTCGGTGAACCAGCTCGTCGACCACAGCCGGTGCACCCGCCAGCCGAGCCGCTCCAGGTGCTCCTTACGCAGCCGGTCCCGGTCTCGGACGCTGCCTGAATCCCGATAGGAGGCGCCGTCGGCCTCGATCGCGAGGATCATCCGGGACGGGTCGTCCGGGTGCGCGGCGGCGAAGTCGACACGGTAGCCGCCGACACCGTACTGCGGCACGACCGTGATGCCGAGTTCGGCCAGCCGCGACGCCACGTTCTCCTCGAACGGGCCGACGCTCGCCCTCGAACCCGAGGCGGCCACCGGGGTACCGCCCGTCCCCGCGTACTCCAGGTACTCGGCGAGCAGCCGGGCGCCCGGCTTGGTCAGCCGGCCCGGGTCCACGTCGTGGCTGGAGAACGAGCTGACCACGGTGAGCCGGTGCTTGGCACGGGTGGCGGCCACGTTCAGCCGCCGCTCGCCGCCGTTGCGCAGCAGCGGCCCCCACTGGTAGCGCATCCGGCCGTCCGCGTGCTTGCCGTAGCCGACGGACAAGATGATGGCGTCCCGCTCGTCGCCCTGCACCCGCTCAAGGTTCTTGACGAAGAACGGCTCGGGGACGTCTTCGGCGAAGAACGCCTCGACGTCGGGCGACACCGCGGTCGACGCGAGAGCGGCGCGAACCGCCAGGTCGATCCGCTCGGCGTGGCGCATGCCGAGGGCGATCACCCCGAGCGACTCATGCGGCCGCGTCCGCGCGTGCTCGAGTATCAGGTTGACGACCTCGGTGACCTCGGCGGAGACCGACGACTCCTGGCCTGGCCGCGCGTCCTGGGTGACGACCACGTGCCGCAGGCAGTCGTCGCGCGCCACGCCGGGGAATGTGGTCAGCGCGCCGCCGTAGATCCGGTCGTTGGAGAACGCCACGAGCCGCTCGTCCCTGCTGCGGTAGTGCCAGTTCAGCGGGCAGGTGGGCAGCAGCGGCCTGAGCGCGTCGAGCACCGACTCGAAGCCGGCGCCGAACGAGACGGTGCCGTCGTCGGAGTCCTCGTCGTCGTTGGGATCGCCGGAGTCCACCTGCCGGAAGAAGTTCGTCGGCGGCAGCTGCCTGTCGTCACCGGCGACCACCACCTGGTGCGCCCTGATCATCGAGCCGATCGCGTCGGCGGGCACGATCTGGCTGGCCTCGTCGAAGATGACCAGGTCGAACAGCCGGGTGAGCGGCAGCACCTGGCTGACCATCAGCGGGGACATCGCCCAGCACGGCTTCAGCGCGAACAGCACGTCGCCTGTCTGGTCGAGCAGCCGGCGCAGCGGCAGGTGGCCGCGGCGCAGCGCCGCCTGCTTGCGGATCACCCGGGCCTGCAGCGGGTGCCTGTCGACCGCCTCACGCAGCTGGCGCGCCCAGACGCTGCGCACCCGTGCCCGGTTGGCTTCCAGGTGCTCGGTGTCGCGGCGCCTGAACTCGTCAGCGATCTCGTCGAGCGCGGCGCCGTATTCGGCGCCGTACTCGGGATCTGTGACCCGGATCTGGTCCAGGATCGTCCGGTACCAGGCGTAGTCGAAGGCGCCGGCCAGCACGTCGGCCCCCGTCGGGTCCAGCGCCATCGGGCCAGAGCCGACCTCGTCGAGCAGCGGCGCTAGGCCGAGCGAACCGAACCGGCGCACGAGCTCGTACAGCCGGGGCAGCCGCCACGGCGTCTCCTCGTCGGCGGCCAGCACCGCCGACGCCTGCGCGGGGTCCTCCTCAAGGCCAGCGAAGGGCGCGAACTTGGCCAGGGCAGTCAGCTGCGCGGAGAACTCCCGCCATGCCTGGACCAGCGCCGGATAGCCAGCCGGCAGCCGCGGCTCGTTGCCGGCGCCCGGCGTGCCGGGCGCGACCAGCGTGTCCCACTCGGTGCGCGCCTCCTTGCGCAGCGCGCGCCGCTCGCGGAACCCCCGGCCAGGTGACTCAGCGTCGGAGAGAAGGCTGAAGAGGTGAATAAGCCGGGATCGTTCCGGATAAGTGGTTGGAATTGGCACGCCGGTTTCGCGACACGCGGCGGCCAGCTTTGCATCGAGCAGCGGCAGCGTCCGGCCGGAGATGGTCGTGGCCAGGTCGACGGCCTCGCGGGCGTGTTCGCGGGTGCGTATGGCGGCGCCGAACCACGGGGTGCTGCCAGGGCGCAACGCGAAGCCGCCGAGCCGGTGGAACTCGCGAAGCGCGTCGCGGATCTCGTCGGCGAGGTCCGGAGTGATGTCCTCGGGGGCGGCCAGGCGCGCGGTCACGCGGGCGGCGGCGGGCACGCCGAGGAGAGCCGCCTGGACCTGATACGCGGAAAGCCGCCACGGCTCGTGCACCCGGTGCAGGGCGGCCGCGTGCTTGGTCAGCCGCCGCTGGCGGTCGGTCAGCCTGCGATGCAGCGCGGCGGTATCGGGCGCGGTGGCGTGTTCGGCCAGGTCGAGGGTGGCACCGAGGTCGGCGGCGATTCGCTGCCGGTCGCGGGTGCCCTCGTGGATGTCGAGCACGAGGTCGCCGAGGTTGACGCCGACAAGCCGGGACAGCACCGCGTCGATCGCGGCCCGCTTCTCGGCGACGAAGAGCACCTTGCGGCCGCGCACCACCATGGCGGCGACCAGGTTGGCGATCGTCTGGCTCTTACCGGTGCCGGGCGGGCCGTGGATCACCAGGCTGCGGCCGGCCACCACCGAGTCGATCGCGCTGCGCTGCGAGGAGTCCGCGTCGAGAACCGAGTAATCGTCCTCGGGGGCGTCGGCTTGCCTGACCAGCTGACAGTGGTCGGCGCCGAGGAACTCCTGCGCCTCGGCATCTCCGGCGATCGCCGCCACCAGGTCGCTGTCGGCCAGCAGGTCGCCGGCCGCCTCCAGGTCGCGGACCATCGGCAGCTTCGCATACGTGAACGTGCCGATGACCTTGCGGCGAAGGATCGCGAAGCCGGGGATCTCGGCCACGGCCGCGGCCCTGGCCAGCTGCCCGGCGATACGGTCCGGCGCCGGCTTCTCGACCACCGCGCCGAACTGGCTCGCCAGCTTGTGCAACAGCACCGGGTTGACTTCGACCTCATCGTCCAGCGTCAGGTCGAAGTCGTCGTACCTGGCCCTAGTCGGGGTGATGGTGAGCGCGCGCAGCAGCACCGGCGCGGCGGGCTCGAGGAAGAGCTCGTCCCAGCGGGCCAGCCCGGTGGCGAGGTAGCCGGCGTTGATGCCGCGTTCCTCAACCAGCTCCCGCGCCTTGCGGTAGATCGTCTGCATCCGCCTGATGGCGTCGGCTCTGATGTCGGCGTCGTGGAAGAGGCGGGTGAGCCTGATGGAGCCGTTCTTCTCGAATCGCTCGAGCATGTCGGGATCGGCGTCGGCGAGGTCCAGCGTGCCAGCGCGCCGGTCCTTGTAGTACAGCAGCGTGTTCCGCCCGCCGAGGTCCGTCAGCGCGTCAATCCACTGCCGCTGCGCTGCGGTGACAAGCTCAAGTCGGCGGGCGTCGAATGGTTCGGTCAAGTAGCCCTCCACGCTCCTGGCTGGGGGAATCCGGCTACCCGGACATCCCCTACCTAAACGCCCGCGGTTTGACGTCCGCTTCCCCCGTGTCGTAAAGTGCTAGTTAACTAAGACACTAAGGTCGTGATTCTTTGATCACCTTCAGGGTGGACGGGCGGTCGGGGGTGCCACCCTACCTGCAGATCGTCCAGCAGGTACGGCAGGCGCTGCGGATGGGCGTGCTCGGCGTCGGAGACCAGCTGCCCACGGTGCGCGAAGTCGTCGCGGCCGTCGCGGTCAACCCGAACACGGTGCTCAAGGCGTACCGCGACCTTGAGCGCGAGGGCCTGGTCGAGGCGCGGGCCGGCCAGGGCACCTTCGTGCGGGGGCGCCCGCCAGGGCCGCCGCCTGGCACCCACTCCCGGCTCGGCCGCAGCCTGGCCCGGTGGATACGGGAGGCCCGCGATGCCGGGCTCGATGACGAGTCGATCGAGTCGCTGCTGCGGGTCACGCTGCGGGCAACGGACGTGTCGGACATGAACTCGGAGGGGATCGCGTGAGCGAGCCGGCTATTGAGACGCAAGGGCTGACGAAGAAGTACCGGCGGGTCACCGCGCTAAGCGACTGTTCCATTACGGTGCCGCCGGGCAGGATCTGCGCGCTGATCGGGCCGAACGGCGCTGGCAAGACCACGCTGCTGCGGCTGCTCGCCGGGCTGGCGAGGCCGACGAGCGGCACGGCGTCCATCCTGGGGGGCGCTCCGCGACAGGACCCGGCGTTCCTCGCCGAGATCGGCTTCCTCGCGCAAGAGATGCCGCTGTACCGCCGGATGAGCGCCGAGGACCACATCGGGATCGGCGCGCACCTGAACCCCCGCTGGGACGGCCCGTCGGTGCGGACACGCCTCGCGGGCCTGAACATTCCGCTTGACCGGCCGGTAGGCAAGCTGTCCGGCGGCCAGCGCGCGCAGGTCGCGCTGGCGCTGACGCTCGCCAAGCAGCCGCAGGTGCTGCTGCTCGACGAGCCGGTCGCGGCCCTCGATCCGCTGGCCCGGCGGCACTTCCTCGGCACGCTCACCGCGGCGGTTGCCGACGCGGGCAGCGCGCTCACCGTCCTGCTGTCCTCGCACCTGATCACCGACCTGGAACGGGTATGCGACCACCTGATCCTCGTGTCCGCCTCCCACGTGCAGCTCACCGGCGACACCGACGAACTGCTCGCCGAGCACAAGGTGCTCGTCGGGCCGCGCAAGGACACCTCGGCGCTTGAGCGGACGCACACGGTGGTGCACGCCGAACGCACGCCGCGCCAGGCGAGCCTGCTTGTCCGGCTGAACGGCCCGGTCATCGACCCGGCCTACGAGGCCGAGGACGTCAGCCTCGAGGAACTGGTGCTCGGTTACATGGGCGCCGACGCGCCGCCGGCCTACGCGCACCTCGCCGCGGTGGGAGATGACCAGTGACCTGGCTCGTCTGGCGGCAGTACCGCTGGTCGGCGGCGATCGCGGCCGCGCTGCTCGCCGGGTTCGCCGGGGTGCTCCTTTTCACCTGGCTGCAGATGGCGTCACGCTGGCACACCTTCCTTACCGTTACCGGGTGCGCCGCGGCCGGCACGTGCGGCACCCATGGGCCTGGGGGGCTGACCATCGACAGCCAACTCGGGCACGACTTCTTCATACTCAGCGTGATGGTGCCCGCCCTGCTCGGGTTCTTGTGGGGCGCGCCGCTCGTGGCGCACGAGTTCGAGACCGGCACCAACACCTTCGCCTGGACGCAGAGCCTGACCCGCACACGCTGGCTGATCGCCAAGGCCGGCTGGGTGCTGCTCGCCTCGGCGGTCTGGGGCGGCGCGGTGGCCGCGCTTGTCACCTGGTGGTCCGGCCCGGTCAATGCCGCCTTCCAAGACCAGTTCCAGTTCAACTACTTCGACAGGCAGGGAATCGTCCCGGCCGGCTACGCGGTGTTCGCCACCGCGCTCGGCATCGCCGCGGGAGCGCTGCTGCGCCGCACCCTGCCCGCGATCGCGATCACCATCGGCGGGTTCATCGGGATGCGGCTGTTCGTATCGCAGAACCTGCGCGCGCACTTCATGACGCCGGTGACCGCCTACTACAACCCGCTCCTCGTCAATTACACGGTGCCGGGACAGGCCTGGATCTTCGGGCAGGGGGTCGTCGACAAGCACGGCCAGGTGTACACCGGCAACGCTCCAGGGGCCAGCGGCGTGCCGCTGTCCGCGGTCCCCGGACCGTGCCGGGCCCTGCTGACGCCGGACCCGTCGTCGCTGACCAAGGCGCAGTTCCACCAGGCATACACATGCTTGCAGGCATCCGGGTACCGCGGGTTCATCACATATCAGCCTGGCAGCCGGTTCTGGGCGTTCCAGGGCATCGAGACCGGGATCTTCGTGGCGGTGGCCGCCGCGCTGCTCGCGGTCACGTTCGCCGTCGTCCGCCGCAGGGACGCGTGACCGGCGATGACCTGGCTCATCTGGCGTCAGAACCGCTGGCCGGCGGCGATCGCCGGCGCGCTGCTCGCCGCCTTCGGCGCGGTGCTGCTCGCGACCGGGCTGCGGATGGCGGCGCAGTGGCATTCGGTGCTGGCCGAGTGCACCGCGGCCGGGAACTGCTCGATCTCGTCGCCAAACTCGGCGCCGCAGAGCGTCTACCTGGGCAGCCCGGCGACGCAGGTGCTCGTCTTGCTGACCATAGCCGTGCCTGCCGTGCTCGGCCTGCTGTGGGGCGTGCCGCTCGTGGCGCAGGAAATCGAGTCAGGGACCCGCGCCTTCGCCTGGACGCAAACGGTCACCCGGCGGCGCTGGCTCCTGGTCAAGGCCGGCTGGACGCTGCTCGCGGCCGCGGCCTGCGCCGCCGTGGTGGCGGGCGCCGTGACCTGGTGGTCGGGGCCGAAGACCGCGCTGTACGCGAACGCGTTCAACCCCGGCTCCTTCGACCTGCTGGACATCGCTCCGGTCGGTTACGCGCTGTTCGCGACGGCCCTCGGCATCGCCGCCGGCGCGCTGCTGCGCAGGACGCTGCCGGCGCTCGGGGTCACGCTCGGCGGTTTCATCGCGGTGCGCGTGCTTATCGCCGCGTTCGTGCGGCAGCACTACATGGCCGCCGTCACCGTCTACGGCACCCCGCTGGCCCACTTCACGCCCCCGGGGTCGGTCTGGGTACTCGCCCGTGGGGTCATCAACAAGTACGGGCATGTCCTCACCGGGGGTTCTGGACCCACAGTCAACGGGGTGCCCATCAGCCTGCTGCCGGCCTCCTGCCGGAACCTGCTGTTCAACGGCCCCCGGTCGATCGCCGAGTCGCATCTTCGCCCTACCTTCGCCTGCATGCAGTCACAAGGGTTCCGCGGCTTCACCACTTACCAGCCGGCCAATCACTTCTGGGCGTTCCAGGGCATCGAGACCGGGATCTTCGTGGCGCTCGCCGCCGCGCTGCTCGCGGTCACGTTCGCCGTCGTCACCCGCAGGGATGCGTGATCTCAATGAACTCACTGGTCTGGCGGCAGTACCGGGCGCAGGCGGCGGCCGCGCTCGCGCTGCTCGGGGCGTTCGCCGCGCTGCTCGTGGTTACCGGGCTGCAGATCGCGGCGCAGTGGCACTCGGCGCTCGACTCGTGCGCCGCGACTGGCACCTGCGGCAATCTGTCCAGCACGCTGTTTCTGGGCAGTCACACGGTCGGCTTCCTCGTCATCATGACGCTCGGGCTGCCGCTCGTGTTCGGCATGCTGTGCGGCGCGCCGCTGGTCGCGCACGAGTTCGAGACTGGCACCAGCGTGTTCGCGTGGACACAGAGCATCACGCGGCGGCGCTGGCTGACGGTCAAAGCCGGCTGGCTGCTGCTCGCCGCCGCCGCCGTCACGGGCATCGTCTCGGGCCTGGTCACGTGGTGGTCCGGGCCGGACAACGCGCTGAGTGCGGACGGGTTCAGCCCCGGGCGGTTCGACATCATGGGCGTCGCGCCCGTCGCGTACGCGCTGTTCGCGATGGCGCTGGGCATCGCCTGCGGCGCGCTGCTGCGCCGGACGGTGCCCGCGATCGGGATCACCGTGGCCGTCTACATCGCCGTCCGCATGCTCGTCGACGAGCTGGTGCGCCCGCACTACATGGCCGCGGTCACCCACGTGTACGGGCTCCTGCAGAACTACGTGCCCGCCGGGGCCGTCTGGCAGCTCGGCGCCGGGGTGCTCGCGCCAGGCGGGCATCAGCTCCCGATGACGGACGGGGACACCATTGGCCCCAATGTCTCGGCCAGCGCCGTGCCAACGGCATGCCGGTCGCTGGGCGTGGAGAACCATCCGAACGCGGTGCTGTCCTGCATGCAGTCGGCCGGGTACCGGCAGTACGTGACCTACCAGCCCGCGAGTCACTACTGGGCGTTCCAGGGCATCGAGGTAGGCGTTTTCCTGGCGCTCGCCGCCGCGCTGCTCGCGGTAACTTTCACCGTCGTAGCCCGCCGCGACGCCTAGCCGCGGCGGGTGGGTCGGCGCGGGCTGGGGCTAGGCGCGGGCTTGGGCGGCTAGGAGTTCGAAGGAGCGCAGCCGGTCGGCGGGGTCGTGGGTCTGGGTGGTGATCATCAGCTCGTCCGCCTCGGTGCGCTTGAGCAGGTCCTCAAGGCCGGAACGGACCTCGTCCGGCGTGCCGATGTGCTGGGTGGACTGCCGGTCGGCGATGAACGCCTTCTCCAGGTCGCTGTACGGGTAGGCGGCGGCCTCCTCCGGGGTGGGCAGCTGCCCGGGGCGGCCCTGGCGCAGCCGCAGGAACGACAGCGCGGACGCGGCGGCCAGGTAGCGGGCGCGCTCCTGCGTCTGCGCGCAGATAGCCGACGCCGCGATCATCGCGTACGGCCTGTCGAGTGCCTCAGATGGGCGGAATGTCCGCCGGTACAGGGCCAGCGCGGGGATGGTGTTCGCGGGCATGAAGTGGTGCGCGAACGCGAACGGCAGGCCCAGCGTCCCCGCCACCTGGGCGCTGTAGTCACTCGAGCCGAGCAGCCACATGTCCGGCCCCGCGCCCTCGCCGGGCACGGCGCGGACCGTCGCGTACGGGTGGCCGGCCGGCCACTCGCCGGTGAAGAAGCCGAGCAGGTCGGTGAGCTGGCGCGGGAAGTCCTCAGGACCGCGGTGCCGCAGCGCCGCGGCAGTGGCCTGATCGGTGCCGGGGGCGCGGCCGATGCCGAGGTCTATCCGGCCCGGGTGCAGCGCCTCGAGCATGCCGAACTGCTCGGCGATCACGAGCGAGGTGTGGTTCGGCAGCATCACGCCGCCTGACCCGACCCTGATCCGCGACGTCGCTTCGGCGATGTGGGCGATGAGCACGGGCGGCGACGAACTCGCGATGCCGGGCATGCCGTGGTGCTCGGCCACCCAGAACCGGGTGAAGCCGAGCCGCTCGGTCTCGCGCGCGAGCGCGATCGTCGCCCGCAGCGCCTCGCCCGCGGTCCTGCCCGTGGGGATCGGGGCCAGGTCGAGCACCGAAAGCGGCACTCCGGCCAAGGTCAGGGAAGCGTCTGTGTCGGCCACGCAACGGGCCAACACCGGCGGGCGGAGAGTTCTTCCGCGGGCGCGGCGCGGGCTCTGGGCGGTTTCCCTAGGGGACGCCGCGCGTTCTCGCGGACCGGTTGCAAGTTGTCATCGATAGTTCGTCCGGGCGTAACGGTGTCTTGGGGAGATTCGGACACATCGTGGGCGAACTTGAGGGCATGAGGATCGCAATCATTACGGAGTCGTTCCCGCCGGACGTCAACGGCGTCGCGAACTGCGTAGTGCGGGTGGCAGAAAACCTCGTCCGCAAGGGCCACCACCCCTTGGTCATTGCCCCCGAGTCCGCCCGCTCGACAACGGGCGCCGACGCCCAGTTTCCCTACCCAGTGGAGCGGGTCCCGTCCATTCCGCTGCCCGGATACCCCACCTTCAGGCTCGGCCTGCCCTCGCCGCGCACCCGCCGCGCCATCACCAGGCACCGCACCGAGGTTGTCCACCTGGCCAGCCCGGTCGTGCTCGGCGCCTGGGGCAGCCACGTGGCCAAGGCCCTGAGCCTGCCGACGGTCGCCGTCTACCAGACCGACCTGCCCAACTACGCCCGCGCCTACCGGCTCGGCGCGGTGACCGAGGCGTTCGCCTGGCGCTGGCTGCGCGACATCCACAACGCGGCGGACCGGACCCTCGCCCCGTCCAGCGTGACAGCCGCCGACCTGCACGAGCATGGCCTGGAGCGGGTGTGGCTGTGGGGCCGCGGCGTGGAGACGGAGCGGTTCCACCCAGCCCGGCGCGACGAGCGGCTGCGCGCCGAGATCGCGCCAGGCGGCGAGGTGATCGTCGGCTACGTGGGCAGGCTGGCGGCGGAGAAGCGGTGCGACCTGCTCGCATCGGTCGCCGACATGCCGGGTGTACGGCTCGCGGTGACCGGCGGCGGCCCCATGGAGGAGGAACTGCGGCAGGCACTCCCGTCGGCGGTGTTCCTCGGCACCCGGCACGGCGAGGACCTGGCGCGGGTCTACGCGAGCCTGGACATTTTCGTGCACACCGGACCATTCGAGACGTTCGGCCAGACGATTCAGGAGGCCGCGGCGAGCGGCCTTCCGGTGATCGCCCCGGCTGCGGGCGGCCCGCTCGACCTGGTGGCCGAGGGAACGACCGGATACCTCGTGCCGCCCTGCGACGGCGACGCGCTCGCCAGCGCGGTCGGCAGGCTGGCGGCGGACCCGGCGCTGCGCCACCGGATGGGCGAGGCGGCGCGGCGCCGGGTGCTCGGCAGGTCCTGGCCGGCCCTCGTCGACGAGCTCATCGGCCACTACGCGGCGGTGCTCGGCGCGGACGCGGCGTCGGCGAGGATGGCCGCGTGAGCGAGCCTGCCCGCGAGCCGACGGCCCATCAGCGCCCGGAGACGAGCGGGAAAACACTGCGGATTGTCAGGCTGGCCAACTATGTCGGGCCTCGTTCCGGTGGCATGCGCACGGCGCTGCGCGAGCTTGGCGCCGGTTACCTCGCGGCGGGGCACGAGCCGGTGCTCGTCATCCCTGGCCGCCACCGCGGCGACGAGCAGACCGCGCAGGGCCGGGTCATCACCAGGTACGGGCCGATCGTGCCGTTCACCGGCGGTTACCGCGCGCTGCTGCCGCGCCGCCGGCTCGGCGCGCTGCTCGCCGAACTGCGGCCGGACCGGCTTGAGGTCTCCGACCGGACGACGCTGCGCTGGACCGGCCGCTGGGCGCGTGAACACGGGGTGCCCGCGGTCATGGTCTCGCACGAGAGCCTGACCGGTCTGCTCAGCTTGCCAGCCGACGTTTCCGGCATGTCCCGGTGGCGCAGCCGGCTGCTCAGCAACACGGCCACCACGATCGCGGACTCGCTCAACCGGCGCAGCGTCCGCGATTACCAGAAGATCGTCTGCACCACGCGGTGGGCGGCGGCGGAATTCGAGCGCATCGGCGCGCCCAACCTCACGCGCATCCCGCTCGGCGTCGACCTGGAACTGTACAGCCCTGAGCGGTACAGCGACGCGGCCCGGGACGGTTACGCGGCACCTGGGCAGACACTGCTCGTGCACTGCGGGCGGCTGTCGGTGGAGAAGAAACCGCACCGCTCGATCGTGGCGCTGGCCGGGCTGCGCGCCGCTGGCGTGGACGCCGTGCTCGTCGTCGCCGGGGACGGGCCGCTGCGCCGCACCCTGGAGCGCGCGGCGCGGCGCAAGTCGCTGCCGGTCCACTTCGCCGGGTTCGTGCCCGATCCCAAGCAGCTGGCTACCCTGCTCGCCTGCGCGGACGCGGTCGTCGCGCCAGGGCCCGTGGAGACCTTCGGGCTTGCCGCGCTCGAGGCGCTCGCGTGCGGCACCCCGGTCGTGGTGAGCGCGGACAGCGCGCTGCCCGAGGTCATCGCCACCGCGGGGGTGGCCGTCCGCGGCGAGAACTTCGCCGATGGCGTGCGCGAACTGCTCGCCAGGGACCCGGCCGCGCGCCGCGCGGCGGCGCGGGCCCGCGCGGAAGAGTTCGGCTGGCCCGCGTCGGTCCGGGCCTTCCTATCCGCTCACGAAGCCCTCAATACTGACTCGTTCAGCACTATTGGACAGGTGCAGTCATGACTCGGATCGTAACTCTCGGTGACTCGATCACCATCGGCATGGGCGACCCCGCCCCCGACGGCGGGTGGCGCGGCTGGGCGCAGCTCCTCGCCGCGGGGCTGCCCCAACCGGAACTGCACAACCTCGCCGTGCTCGGCGCCCAGGCCAGGCACGTGGAACGCGACCAGCTTCCGGCGGCGCTCGACCTGCGGCCGGACATCGCCAGCCTCGTCGTCGGCATCAACGACACGCTGCGCGCCGGATTCGACCCGGTCCGGACCGGTGAGGCCGCCGCGCGTACGGTCGCCGCGCTGACGGACAGCGGCGCGACCGTGCTCACCATGCGGCTGCCGGACCCGGGCCGGATGTTCGGCCTGCCGTCCGCGCTGGCCAGGCCGCTGTCGCGGCGGATGCACGCCGTGAACACCGAGCTGGACAAGGTCGCGGCCACGTACGGCACGCTGCACTGGGACGCGACCCGCGACGCGGAGACCTACGACCGCCGCAACTGGTCGGTGGACCGGCTGCACCCCAACGAGCGCGGGCACCGCCTGATCGCGTGCCGGTTCTGGGACAGGCTCGCTGAGGCCGGGCTCGAGCTGACCGATAAGCCCGATCCGGAGCCGGCCAACCCGCCGCCGACCAGGCGCGACGACTTCGTCTGGATGGCGACCAAGGGCACCAAGTGGTTCCTGCGCCGCTCCATCGATCTCATCCCCTACCTGCTGTTCATGGCCGCCCGCGAGTGGCTGTTCGTGTCCAAGGACTGGATGACCGCGGAGGCCGAATGGCTGCCCGCCGTCACCGAAGCCGCGACCGCCGAGCCCGTGCCAGATTAGGCTGACGGACCTGGAGTAAACCGGGGACCGTTCGGGATAAGAGCGGTTTAAAAACTGACCTGGGCGGCGTAGATCTGGGATGGTGCGGAAACCGCGCTGCCCCAGGTCAGCACCAGCGACCGCGGCGTGGCGGCGCCGCCGGGCAGCGTCGCGATGCCGAACGTGTCGCCCGGCCACAGCGACTTGTCGCCGAACTGCCGCGAGACCCGGACGGGGCTGTCGAGCCAGCCGCGGCCGATCTGGAAGACGCGCAGGTACTGCGCGTAGCCCTGCGGCGAGCTGTCCGACAGCCAGCCCACGTAGTCGATCCCGGGCGCGCCGCCCGCCGACTGGACGATGTGCAACGCGCTGGTGTTGTCCGGTGTGACCCGCACAGGCGCCGACCAGGCGTTGCCGCCGTTGGCGGAGTAAGCCAGCCAGCCGGTGTCTCGCCCGTTCGCCTGGGTGTCCCAGGTGATGTACAGGTTCCCGGCCGCGTCTTGCGCTATCGCGCCGTCGATCCACCACACCGAGCCCGCGATAGCTCCCGCGGACGGGTCGATAAGGATGGGCCTTGACCAGGTCTTCCCGCCGTCACCCGACGAGGTGAAGTAGATGTGCGCCGGGCCAAGCGCGAACGTCTGGCGGTTGGTGACCGCCAGGTCCTGGTACACGACGTCGACGCGGCCGCCCGGGCCGATCAGCAGCGGTGCCAGGTCGGCGCCGCTCGCCGGGAAGCCCGGGCTGATCGGCTTGATCGGACCCCAGGTCCGGCCGTAGTCGGTCGACTTCTGGACCACGACGTTGAGCTCGCCTGCGCTGAACGAGCAGCTGCCACCGCTCGCGCACCTGATCTTCAGGTACTTCGCTGTCGGCGCGTAATCCCAGGTCAGGTACACCACGCCGGATGGGCCCGCGGTAATGAAGTCGCGGTCACCCCAGTTGCCTGCCGGCGCGGGCACCAGCTCGGCGCGGCGCGAGAACGTCCTGCCCTGGTCGCGGGAGACTTCGACCACCGGGAACGAGCGCTGCCTGGCGGAGGCCATGAACGACACGTACAGGGTGCCGTCGGGCGCGACCGCCACCGCCGGATCCCAGCCGGTCGAGGAGCCGGGCATGACGACCGCGGGGCTCCACGTCTTGCCGCCGTTGGCGGACCTGGCGAAGCCGATGCGCAGCTGCCTGCGGCCCAGCTGGCAGATCCAGGCGGCGTACACGTCCGCGCGCCAGGTGGCCTCCTCCACTTCCGCGTCGTACGGGGCGCAGGCGCTGCCGCTGATGTCGGTGACCGGGCCGGCGGACAGGCCCGGCGTCGCCGCGGGCTGGCTGCCAGCCGTGCCGCCGCCGTTTGGCGCCGCGGCGCGGCTGCCGGCCGGCGAACACGCCATGACGGCGGCCGCGAGAGCGGTCGCGGCCGCGACGGCCAGACGCTGAGCCTTCATGATCACCCCCGACTTCGCTGACAACACCGACGCTTTCACACGTACTTGACGCGTGCAATGTCCTGAATCTACACATACGATTTTCATCGCCATGAATACAGGGGCGCGGAATCGCGGTCTGGTTCCGCCCTTGCTGCGCGACCGCGTGTTCCGGCGGTACTGGGGGGCATCGACGGTGTCGATGTTCGGCGACCAGGTTTCCTCGGTCGCGATACCGCTTACCGCGGTCCTCGTGCTGCACGCGGGAGCCGCGGCGATGGGGTACCTGACCGCGCTGCAGTGGCTGCCGAGCCTGCTATTCGGCCTGCACGCGGGCGCCTGGGCGGACCGGCGCGGCAAGCGCAGGCACACCATGATCCTCGCCGACCTCGGCCGCGCCGCGGTCCTGGCGACCATCCCGCTGTGCTACGCGCTGCACCTGCTGACGATGGCGCAGATGTACGCGGTCACCTTCGTCGCGGGCGCGCTTTCGGTACTTTTCACCGTCTCGGACGGGACGCTGTTCGTCTCGATCGTGCCGCCGGAGGGGTACGTCGACGGCCAGTCGCTGATCTACGGCAGCCGCTCGCTGTCGTTCATGGGCGGGCCGTCGGCGGGCGGCCTGCTCGTCGAGGCGCTGACCGCACCCTACGCCGTCGTCGCCGACGCCCTGTCCTTCCTCGGGTCGGCGTTGCAGCTCGCCACCATCCACCCGCAGGAGCCGCCGTCGTCCGACGGCGCCGGCGGGGTGACGGCGGGCCTGCGGTTCATCGGCGGTTCGCCTATCGTGCGCGCCTGCCTGACCGGGGTGGCGGTCATCAACTTCTTCAACCTGATGTTCGGCGCGCTGTTCATGCTCTACGCGGTGCGCGACCTGCACGTCAGGCCAGGGGTGCTCGGCCTGGTCATCGGCGCGGGCGCGGTCGGCGGGATGCTGGGCACGGTACTGTGCAAGCGGCTGACCGACCGGTTCGGCGCCGGCCTGGTCTACGTGGCCGGCTGCCTGATCTTCACCGCCCCGCTGGCGCTGGTCCCGCTGGCCGCGTACGCGCACGGTGTCTGGATGTACGTGATGCTGTTCGGCGCGGAGTTCGCCAGCGGCTTCGGCGTCATGGTGCTCGATATCAGCGTCGGGGCGATGTTCGCCGTGGTGATCCCCGACACGATGCGGGCCCGGGTGTCCGGGGCGTTCCAGGCGATCAACTACGGCGCCCGCCCGCCTGGCGCGCTGCTCGGCGGGCTGCTCGGCGCCATGCTCGGGCTGCGGCCCGCGCTGTGGATCGCGGTCGTGGGCGGGGTCTTCGGCGCGCTGCTGCTGCTGCCGTCACCGCTGCTGCGCTTTCGGATGCCGTCCCACGTCGTCTTGACTGGTCCAGAATGATCGGATGCGAACGATTGCTCTCGAAGAGCACTTCTGGGCGCCAGGCCTGGCCGCGGCACCGGGCACCGGGATACTCGCGCGCGCCGACGGGCCGCGCCTAGACGCGGCGCTGCGCGACCTGGGCGAGGAACGGCTCGCGGATATGGACGCCGCCGGCATCGATTTCCAGGTCATCTCCCACGCACAGCCCGCCGCGCAGGGGATGCCGGGCGCGGCCGGACTGGCCGCGGCGCGGGCGGCGAACGACCAGCTGGCCGCCGCGGTGGCACGGCACCCGGACAGGCTCGCCGGGTTCGCGACGCTGCCGACCGCCGAACCGGCCGACGCGGCCGACGAGCTCGAGCGGGCAGTCGGCGACCTGGGGTTCGCGGGCGGCCTGGTGAACAGCACGCTTGGCACGGACGGCGCGTTCCTTGACGACCCGCGGTTCGCGCCGCTGCTGTCCCGGTTCGAGCTGCTGAACGTGCCGCTGTACCTGCACCCCGCGGCGCCGCCCGCGGCGCTGCGCGAAGCCTTGTACGGCGGGCTGCCGCCCGCGGTCGCCGGGGCGCTGGCCAGCAACGCCTGGGGGTGGCACGCGGAGGCGGGCCTGCACGCGCTGCGGATGGTCGTCGCCGGCGTGTTCGACCGGCATCCGGGCCTTCGCCTGATCATCGGCCACGGCGGCGAGATGATCCCGTTCATGCTGGCGCGGATCGACGCGGTGCTGCCGCCGCCGGTGACCGGGCTCGGCGCGCCGCCTTCGGCCTACTTCCTGCGCAACGTGTGGGTGACCACGAGCGGCATGTTCAGCCTGCCGCCTGTGCTGTGCGCCATCTCGGTGCTCGGCGTCGACCGGGTGCTGTTCAGCGTGGACTACCCGTTCGGGGCGAACGCGGACGGCCGGGCCATGCTCGACGCGCTGCCGCTGAGCCCGGCCGACAAGGCGAAGATCGCCGGCCTGAACGCCGAGCGCCTCCTGAGGCTCAAGGGAAGATCTTGACCTAAACCTATAAATCCAGATTTTATATCCCCTACGATACGGTGACCCGGCCGGCGACATCTGCGCACCAGCACGACGCACCCGCGCATGGGTCATCACCGCATGTCACCGCAAGACAAGCAAGGCTGGGGGAGGAACCTCATGCAAGAGGCCACGCCGCAGGCGACGGCTACAACTGACGACGATGACGCGAGACTGGAGAGCCTCGGTTACCGCCCGCAGCTGAACAGGGTGCTCGGACTGTTCGCGAACTTCTCTGTCGCGTTCACGTACCTGTCGCCGATGGTCGGCATCTACTCGCTGTTCGTGCTCGGCCTGGGCGCCGGCGGGCCCGGCTACGTCTGGCTCACCTGGCTGCCGGTGGCGGGCATGCTGCTCGTTGCCCTGGTCTTCGGCGAACTCGCCAGCCACTACCCCATCGCCGGCGCGCTGTACCAGTACAGCAAGTACAACGTGGGCCGCAAATACGGCTGGTTCGTCGGGTGGTTCTACGGCATCGCGCTGCTCGTCACGGTCGCCTCGGTGGACACCGGCGTGGTCGGCTACGCCACCACGCTGCTGAACAACTGGTTCGGCTGGACCCTCAACCCGGCCAACCACGTGGTGATCCTGGTGATCACCCTGATCCTGCTCGCCATCCAGTCCACGCTGAACATCACCGGCGCCAAGGTGATGGGCCGCGTCGCGCAGTTCGGCGTGTACGTCGAGATCGTCGGCACCGTCGGCATCGCGATCATCCTCGCCGCGCACGGCTTCCACCACGGCCTCGGGTTCCTGTTCACCAGCCAGGGCGCGCAGCACGCCGCGACCAACCCGCTCGGCATGAACTTCAACGGGAGCTATCTGGGCGCGATGGTGGTCGCCGTGCTCGCCCCTGTCTACATCTTCTACGGCTTCGAATCCGCCGGTGACATCTCCGAGGAGACCAAGAACGCGGGCCGCCAGGTGCCGCGGGCCATGCGGCACGCGCTGATCTGGGGCGGGCTCACGTCCTTCATCCTCACCGCGGCGCTGATCCTCGCCATCCCCAACACGAAGAGCGGGTACTCGGCGGCCGCGAGCTTCACCGGCGGCGTTCCGTCCATCCTCGGCCAGCTGCCCAGCGGGCTGCAGGACTTCCTGCTGCTGGTGATCTGCTTCGCGTTCTTCTCGTGCGGCACGTCGATCCAGGGCGCGGGCAGCCGGCTCGCGTTCTCCTACGCCCGCGACGGCGCGCTGCCCGCCGCCAGGTGGATCTCCTCCGTGAACAGCAGGTTCAAGACCCCGGTCAACGCGCTGCTCGGCGGCGCGGTGGTGACCGTGCTGTTCGTGCTGCTCGAGTTCGCCACGCCCACGCACAACGTGAAGTTCGGTTTCATCACCTACCCGGCGAACACGAACGTGCTGCTGTCGCTGATCTCGTTCGGCGTCAGCGGCATCTACCTGTCGTTCCTGCTGACCGTGATCGGCGCGATCGTGGCGCGGGCCAAAGGCTGGATCCCCGAGGGCAGGTTCCGGCTCGGCAAGTGGGCCTGGCCGGTGACGATCGCCGCCGCGGTCTACCTCGGGGTCATGCTGATCAACGTGGTCCTGCCGACCGGGCTGTCCAGCCCGCGAGGCGCCTTCAACTACGACTGGATCACGCTGCTCGTCATGTTCGTGATCGCCGTGGTCGGGGTGATCTTCTTCATCCTCTCGCGCGGCGCCAGGGAACTGGACGCGCACATGCGCGACGATGCGGAGCAGCCCGCCGCTGTCACGAAGAAGCGGTAAAAGTTCTCTTTTATCCCGAACGAACCGGGCCGTCTCCCCGCCGCCAGCCACCTCTGCGGTCGCAGGCGTCACGGGGAGGCGGCCCATCCTCGTGTCTGGCGCCCAAGCTGAAGATCATCAGGAAACGTTCAGCCAACCGGTAGGTACGCCAGATTGATCCCTTGGGCTCCCTCAAGGTTCGCCGCCGATTCTCAATACGGAACAGCCGAGAAGCCGGACAAGAACTCGGGGTGGCAGGACAGATGAGTGAGCCTTTCGCACAGCACCCGTACGGACCGTACCCAGTGCCCGAACCACCGCGCCCGCGGCGCGGCCGTCACGCGCTCGGGCTGACCGCGACCGCGATGCTCGCCTTGGCCGTCGGCGCTGGCGCCGGCGTCGCGCTCTCGCACGGAAGCTCGCCGTCAGGCAGCGCGACGGCGACGTCGAAGACCCAGCTGAGCACCACGGAGATCGCCCGCCGGGTTTCCCCGGGCCTGGTGGACGTCACTTCGACGCTCGGCTACGCCGGGGCCACGGCCAAGGGCACGGGCATCGTGCTGACGTCAAACGGTGAGATTCTCACCAACAACCACGTGATCAACGGCGCCACGTCGGTGACCGTGACCGACATCGGCAACGGCAAGACCTACAAGGCGACCATTGTCGGCTACGACGAGAGCCACGACATCGCCGTGCTGCAAGCGACCGGCGCCTCGGGGCTGACGACCGCGACGACCGGCGACTCGTCCACCGTGAAGGTCGGCGACAAGGTTGTGGCGCTCGGCAACGCCGGCGGGCTCGGCGGCGCCCCGTCTGTCGCCGCGGGCTCGGTGACCGCGCTGAACCAGTCGATCACCGCGTCCGACGAGGGCTCGGGGACGTCGGAGCAGTTGACCGGGCTCATCGAGACCAACGCCAACATCCAGGCCGGCGACTCGGGCGGCTCGCTCGTCAACGGCTACGGCCAGGTGATCGCCGTGGACACCGCGGCCTCGTCCAGCTTCCAGTTCGGTAACCCGTTCGGCTTGGGCGGGAACGGGTTCGGGAACGGCGACGGGTCGTCCAACTCGGGCCAGTCGACGACGCAGGGCTTCGCGATCCCGATCAACACCGCGCTGGCCCTCGCGCGGCAGATCGAGGCCGGTCATGGCTCGTCGACCGTGCACATCGGCACGACGGGCTTCCTCGGCCTGTCGATCGCGGGCATGAACCAGCAAGGCGGCGGCGGGGTGGCGCTCGCGGGGACCGTGTCGGGCACGCCGGCGGCGTCCGCCGGGCTGACCCAGGGTGACGTGGTCACCTCGCTGGACGGCCAGTCGGTCAACTCGGGCACCGACATCCAGCGGATCCTCGTCGGCCACCACCCGGGCGACAAGATCAGCATCGGCTGGACCGACTTCAACGGGCAGTCGCACACCGCGACCGTGACGCTGGCCAACGGCCCGGCCGCCTAGCCTCACGCTAGCTTCACGCTGGCTTCACGCAGTTCGGCGACGGCCGCGACGCCTCCCGCGTCGCGGCCGTCGCGCGTCGCCCCCACGGTGGCGGTTGGCGGTCCTGCTCCGTGATCATGGTCAGTGGCGGCCGTCTACGGACCGCCACCAACGACCCATGATCATGAAGGGCGCCGGATGAGCACGCTGGCTTCGATCCATATCTATCCGCTCAAAGGGTGCCGGGCGATTGACCTCCGCGAGTCGGAGGTCGAGCCGTGGGGGCTGGCCGGCGACCGGCGGTGGCTGGTCGTCGACTCGGACTTCCGGTTCTTCAGCCAGCGTGAGCACGCGTCGATGGCCCGCCTCGTCGTCGGCTATGACCCCGGTGGCGGCATCCGCGTGTCTTCCGACGGGTTCGCGCCCCTGCGGGTCGCGACGCCGGGACCGGCCGCCGAGATGCTCAAGGTGACCGTGTGGCGGTCCACCGTGCTCGCCGCCGCGGCGGGCACTGCCGCGGACGCCTGGTTTTCCGCCTTCCTCGGCCAGCCGGCCCGGCTGGTCTACCTGGACGATCCGACCAGGCGCGCGGTGGACCCCGACTACGGCGCGGACGGCGACGTCGTCAGCTTCGCCGACGGGTACCCGTTGCTCGCCACGAACACCGGCTCGCTCGCACAGCTATGCGAGTGGCTGGCCGCGGCGCGCGAAGCGCCGGTGCCAATGAACCGCTTCCGGCCAAGCGTCGTGCTGGACGGTTTCGAGCCGTGGGCCGAAGACCGGTGGCGGCGCCTGCGGATCGGGTCGGTGTCATTTCGCGTCGCCAGGCCCTGCGGCCGGTGCCTGGTCACCACGACCGACCAGGCCACGGGCGTGCGCGGCATACAGCCGCTGAAGATGCTCGGCAAACGGCGCCGGTTCGGCCGGGCGCTGGTCTTCGGGCAGAACCTGATCCCTGATTCCCCCGGCGTGATCAGGGTAGGCGACCCGGTGGAGATCACAGAGTACGCGTGACGATGCCGTGCGGGACGTGGAAAACGTGAGTGACGGTACGAAGACCGCTCTCCTTGGTGCCCTTCTGGAAGCCGCCGAACATCAGCGACAGCACAATCAGGACCAGCACGATAAACAGGATCCACAGCAGCGCGCGCCCGGCGCGCGACCTGGGGCGGTAGCGGTGCCTCACGCCTGACTTCTGCCCAGCTAGCGCGAAATATGCCTTGGTTCCGGGGAAATTACCGAAACCATCGGAATTACCGCGGGCGGCCTGGGTAGCCGTTTACGCGTGGTGCTGGTAACTCGAGGTGGCAAGCTGGCCAGCCGGCTGATCGGCGCGCTGGTCGCGGTCGCCGCCGTACTCATCATCGTCGTCGTGCTGTCGGCGGTGCACCTGCTGCCGCAACTTCGGAACCCGTTCGCTACAACGACCACTGACCGAAGCGGCCCGGCGCTGCTGAAGTCGATCACCACGCTGAGCCGCTACGAGGCGGCCAGCGGCACGTTCCAGGTTGTCGTGGACCTGACCAAGCACACCGCCTTCATCCCGTCCTTCCTGTCCGGAAGCGAGACGCTGTTCATCGGGCAGGGCACCGACATCGCGTTCGTGGACTTCTCGCGGCTCAAGAGCCCGGAGATCAAGGTGTCCGCGGACCGGTCCGCGGTCTCGGTCACGCTGCCGCGCGCCCAGCTTGAGCCCGCCGTGCTGAACGTCAGCCAGTCCTACGTCTTCGCCGAACAGCAGGGCCTGCTGAACCGGATAGGCAACTTCTTCTCCGGCAACCCGAACAGCCAGCAGCAGGTCTATATCCTCGCCCAGCAGAAGATCCAGACTGCCGCCGTGGCGAGCCCCCTGCTCGCGCAGGCACAGCGCAACACGCAGGACATGCTCGCCAGCATGCTCCGTTCGCTGGGTTTCAAGCGTGTCACGGTGACGTTCGCGCCGCCTGACGCACGTGCTTGACCCCGCCCGCAACCGCCCGGCCGTTGTCGTCGTCATAGAGGCAAGGCATAGGGGGCAAGGCAGAGGACGGGGTAGCAATGGCGATCTGGACGCGCACAGTATTCGCGGTGGGTGTGGGGCTGCTCGCCGCGGCTTGCAGCACAACGACCCCGGGCACGGCCCCGGGCACGGGCCCGGCGGCCCACGACAAGACGGTGACTCATCAGGCGGTCGCTCCGGCCGTGTCCGCCACGCCGGGCACCCGCCCCGGCGCGGCGACGGGCCTGGCGCACTCCGCGCTGCTGTCCACAAGCTGGGTCAATGCCACGCAGGGCTGGGCGCTTGCCGCTCAGCCGTGCGGCGGGGGCACCTGCGCCCGGCTCGCGCGCACCACCGACGCCGGACGGCACTGGCAGCGGTTGCCAGACCCGCCGGCCGCGGTCCTTGGCGGCACGGTCGATTGCCTGGCGGCCCGGGCCTGCGTGAGCCAGGTCAGCTTCGCCAGCCCGGCGATCGGATACCTCTACGGCCCGTCGCTGCTGATGACCACCGACGGCGGCCTGACCTGGCATGCCCGGCCGGGGCTGGAGACCGAGACGCTGACGATCGCCGGCGGTCAGGCATACCGCGTCGCCTACACCAGCGGCGGCTGCCCCGGCCCGTGCAGGCCCTCCCTGCAAGAAGCCCCGGTCGGCTCGGCTAGCTGGCGGACGCTGATCGCCCGGCTCGTCGAACCAGACCGCAGCGGCTCCGCCCAGATCGCCGTCTCCGGCCCGGACGTGCTCGTCGCCATGTACGGCAGCCTTGCAGGGCCGGTTCTCGCGCAGGCGGATGTCTACCGATCCGCGGACGGCGGCGGCACCTGGCGGCAGGCTGACGACCCCTGCGGGCCCAGCCCCCGCGGGCCCGGCCTCGGCGGCCCTGGCGCGGAGAAGGACCTGATCGGGCTGGCCGCGCCGCCCGGCGGCTTCGTAGCGGGCCTGTGCATCACTCGCGCCACCATGGGCACCTTCGTCATCACCTCCACCGACGCCGGCGCGACCTGGCGGGCGACCACCGCGCGGCCGCCCGGACAGGGCCTCGGCTTCATAACGGCGGCCAGCCCGGCCACGATCGCCATCGCCAGCGGCGCGACGGGCGGCAGTGGCGCCTACACCGCCCGGCTGCTTGTCACGACCGACGGGGGCCGGCGCTGGGTCACCGTCGCGACCGATACCCAGGACCTGGCAGCCGACGGCGCCCCGGCCTGGGCCGGTTTCGAAACCACGCTGGCCGGCCAGTGGCTCGGCGACCCGCACGGCGTCTGGACGACCGCCGACGGCGGGCTGCGCTGGACGAGGACCGCGTTCCGCTAGACGGCGGGAGTGGCACGGGCCAGGATGGCCGCGGTGCCGACGCCTGGCGGAAGGGTGCCGTAGGCGTGGCCGCGGTCGCCGGTCAGCCGGGAAGCGGCGAACGCGTCGGCCACGGCGGGGTGGCCGTGCCTGACGAGCAGGGCCGCCTGAAGGGTGATGGCCATGTTCTCGGCCAGCCGGCGCGCGCCCGCCTCGGCGGGGTCGGCCGCTTCCTTGCGCAGCCTTGTGATCGCCTCGTCGAGGCGGCGGTCGGCGCCGGCGGCCCGGTCAAGCTCGGCGAAAAACGCCTCGGCAGCCTCGGGCTGGCGGACCAGCGCGCGCAGCGCGTCGAGCGCCGCCACGTTGCCTGAGCCCTCCCAGATGGACCCCAGCGGCGCCTCGCGGTACAGCCTGGGCATCCCCGACTCCTCGACGTAGCCGTTGCCGCCCAGGCACTCAAGCGCCTCGGCGGCGTGCGCCGGGGCCTGCTTGCACACCCAGTACTTGGTCACCGCCAGGGCCAGCCGGCGGAAGGCGGCCTCCTCCTCGTCGCCGCGCACGGCGCGGTCGGTCGCCCCGGCCAGCCGCAGCGCGACCGTGGTCGCCGCCTCGGACTCGACCGCGAGGTCCGCGAGCACATTCGCCATCACCGGCTGGTCGATGAGGTTCGCGCCGAACGCCGCGCGGTGCGCCGCGTGGTGCGCGGCCTGGATGACGCCCAGGCGCATCCCGGTCGCGGCGCCGAGCACGCAGTCCAGCCGGGTCGAGTTCACCATCTCGATGATCACCCGGACGCCGCGTCCCTCCTCGCCGACCAGCCACGCGAGGGCGTTCTCGTACTCCACCTCGGCGGAGGCGTTCGAGCGGTTGCCGAGCTTGTCCTTCAGGCGCATCAACCGCATGCCGTTGCGCATGCCGTCGGGAGCCACCCGGGGCAGCAGGAAGCAGGACAAGCCGCCTGGCGCCTGCGCGAGCACCATGAACAGGTCGCCCATCGGCGCGGAGGTGAACCACTTGTGGCCGGTGATCCGGTAGGTTCCGTCACCGGCCGGCGTCGCCGTCGTGACGTTCGCGCGGACGTCCGAGCCGCCCTGCTTCTCGGTCATCGACATGCCCGCGCACAGCCCCTGCTTGGTCAGCGGCGGGCGCAGCCCGGGGTCGTAGCTGGGCGCCGCGAGCAGCGGCTCGAACTGCCTGGCCAGGTCGGGCGCCTGGCGCAGGGCTGGCACGATCGCATAGGTCATCGAGACCGGGCAGATGTGCCCCGCTTCGGCCTGACCCCAGACGTACATGCCCGCCGCGCGAGCGGTGTGCGCCCCGGGCCGCTCGTCCCGCCACGGGAACGCGTGCAGGCCATGGCCGACCGCGGTCGTCATCAGCTCATGCCAGGCTGGGTGGAATTCCACCTCGTCGACGCGGTTGCCGTACCTGTCGTGGGTGCGAAGCTTCGGCGGGAACTCGTTCGCGAGCCGCCCGTTTTCCTGCGCCGTGACGCTGCCCGCGCGCCGGCCCAGCTCCCGGATGTCCCGCTCGGCCCAGGCGGCGCCCTCCCGGCGCAGCGCGTCGAGGAGGGCTGGGTCGTCGGACGCGTCGTAATCGGCCAGCGGCGGCGGCTGGTTGGTGACCTCGTGCGTTGGCATGGTCCGTACCCTCCGTCTCAGCCGAGCAGGTGGCCGGCCAGCCAGTCGGCCATCCGCGACCTGGATTCGTAGGCCCGGTTGGTCACGCCGTGGCTGCCATCGGGGTAGATCAGCAACTCGGCCTCCTGCGCCTCGCTGGCCAGGCGCTCCGCGTGGTAGGGCGGGATCAGCCTGTCCTTGCCGCCGCCCACGACGAGCAGCGGGCCTGTGATCCGCTTCGCGGCCTCTTCCAGGGTGAGCAGGCCGGCCCGCTTGCGCGCCTCCGTCTCGCTCACCGCGCCCGAGCGGACCCGGAACGTGGCCCTGGTCTGCGGCGGAAGGTCATCCCAGTCCAGGTCGAAGCGGTACGGGCCGGCCAGCGCGACGGTGGCCTTCAGCCTCGGCTCGTAGGCGGCGCAGCGGGCGGCGTAGTAACCGCCGAGGCTGACGCCGAACACGCCGATGTTGTCCGTGTCGACGTCGACGCGGGCGGTCAGGTAGTCGACAACCGCGGTGGCGACCCGCTCATAGGCGGGCTCGATCGGCAGCTCGTACTCCGATTCGCCCTGGCCAGGACCGTCGATCGCGATCGTGGCCAGGCCGCGTGCCAGCATGTACTCCGCGGTGGCCTGCAACTCCTCCTTGGTGGAGTCCAGGCCGGGCAGCATCATCACGATGGGCGCGCGCCCGGCGTGCGTGGCGGGGACGCGCAGGTAGGCGGGCAGGGTGGTGCCGGCGTACGGGATCAGTACCAGTTCGGCCGGCGGGGACAGCGCGGCGGCGCCCTTGCGGAAGCATGCGACGGTCCGGTCGTGCGCGGCCCGCTGCTCATCCGGGTGGTCGACGAAGACGAACTTGCCCCAGTGCCAGCACATCGCCGCGCGCCGCCAGGCGCCCGCGGCGGTCAGGAACTGCCCGGCGGCTTCGGCGCTTTCGGCGAGCCGTTCGTACCGCAGCGCGCTACTCCCCCACTCCCGGCACCAGTCGTCCCAGCGAGCGATCCTGCCCATGGTCGCGACGAAGTCGCCGTAGTCCGTGCCGTTGGCGGTGAACCGGGCACCCCAGTGCGCCGCTGCGGTCGCGACGCGCGCGTCCGGTTGATCTTGGGCCATGATGGCGATTGTCCGCCACGTGGCTAACGTGGCGCCAGCCCCCTCCCGGGGTCAGGCGCCCGCTTGCCGCGCGAACAGCCCGAGGAACTCATACGCGACGTTGGCCGCGGCCAGCGCGGTGAGCTCAGCGTGGTCGTAGGCCGGCGCTACCTCGACCACGTCCCCGCCGACGAGCCGCAAGCCGGTCAGGCCGCGCAGGATGAGCTGCAGTTCCCGCGTGGTCAGCCCGCCCGGCTCCGGGGTCCCCGTGCCGGGCGCGTGCGCCGGGTCAAGCACGTCGATGTCGACGCTCAGGTAGAGCGGCCGGTCGCCAACCCGTGCGCGGATCCGGTCGATCGCCTGGTCGACGCCGTGCCTGGCGACGTCGGCGGTGGACACCGTCGCGAAGCCGAGCGCCTTGTCGTCGCTGAGGTCGGCGGCGCCGTACAGCGGTCCGCGGATGCCCACGTGCGCCGACGACTCGAGCGCGAGCAGCCCCTCCTCGACGGCGCGGCGGAACGGCGTGCCGTGCGTGTACGGCGCGCCGAAGTACGTGTCCCAGGTGTCCAGGTGCGCGTCGAAGTGGACCAGCGCGACCGGGCCGTGCCGTGCCGCGGTCGCGCGCAGCAGCGGAAGGGCGATCGTGTGGTCGCCGCCGATCGCCACCAGGTGGCCAGCCTGTTCGAGCAGGGCGCGGGCGCCCTGCTCGACGTGCGCGATGGCTTCGGCGATGTCGAAGGGGTTGACCGCGATGTCGCCGGCGTCGGCCACCTGGTGGACGTGCAGCGGATGGGTGTCCAGGCCGGGGTGGTACGGGCGGAGCAGCTTGGACCCGTTACGCACGGCGGTCGGGCCGAAGCGCGCTCCCGGCCGGTACGACACGCCCGAGTCGAACGGAACTCCGACGATGGCGACGGCCGCCCGGCCACCGCGCACGTCCGCGAGCCGTGGCAGCCGGGCGAACGTGTCCGGTCCGGCGAACCGGGGCACCTGCCGCCCGTCGGGCGGCCCGACCACGTCCCCTGTCATGCGTGCAGCCCTCTTTCTCATCTGGTTTCTCATCTGGGCCGATGCCTTCGTCAGCCCAATCTAGTCGGGCCGGTTACGCCATCGGTCCGCCCCCCGGGGAACACCAGCGACCGCGAGACGATTGTCGGTACCGTGCGATCGCAAGAGACAATTGAGGCATGACCGAGTCCCAGGCTGACCCGCAGCTGGACAGTGAGAACGGTCAGCAGGATGGCAAGACTTTGTGGGCGCCGCCGCGGCTGACGCCGCTGCGGCAGTTCCTGCGCACCGAAACGGGCAGCGCGGCTATCCTCGCCGCGGCGACCATGGCCGCCCTGATCTGGGCCAACGTCAGCAGCGCCGCCTACCAGCGGTTCTGGGCCATCGGGCTGGGCGCCCACATCGACGGCCACGGCATCTCCATGGACCTGCGGACCTTCGTGAACTCCGGGCTGATGACGCTGTTCTTCCTCGTTGTCGGGCTGGAGGCGCGGCGCGAATGGGACATGGGCGAGCTACGGATACGCAGCAGGCTGACGCTGCCGTTGCTCGCCGGGCTCGGCGGCATGCTCGT
>Ga0126381_100000863_pt1 | contig 32909 bp, 40 predicted proteins | sample PanSoiMetPlot_28_FD_96465 | JGI IMG/M metagenome (GOLD analysis project Ga0126381, IMG submission 96465) | Tropical forest soil microbial communities from Panama - MetaG Plot_28 | ecosystem: Environmental > Terrestrial > Soil > Tropical forest > Bulk soil | place: Panama | collected 2016-02-17 | reverse complement strand
GCGACGATAACGCATGGATGTCAGTCCAGCTCTGGCGCGAAAGGCATACCCGAAGCTTTTCGGGCGATCTAAGAAAGCTGATGTATTGGAGTCGACACGCCCCCAGGATAGTGTTTTCGCAGGTGGGGGCTGGAGTCAATGCACCTTAGGCTGAACCATGAGTATCCTTCAACAATTATCGCCCATGCGTTGTGGTGGTTGGCGAATGCGCTTTTCGTAATGCTCCTGTTCGCACTGATTTACGTCATGTCCGTGCCACGGCCAGGCACAGCTTACACTGATCCACCATCCAGCCGCGGTGTGCTGAGTTTAGACCGAGAACCTGATGGCGGGTTGCGTCTTGGGATGCTAGAAATGCGCCGTCACCACGAGATCTGTTTATTGATTTTGGCGCGCACGGATGCAAGGGTGAGATTTTGGAAAAGCGAGCGGCAGGTTTGGGGCGCCTTGAAGCCCATGTGACCAAACCCGGCATCCCAAACCGGCACCGCCGTACCCGCCAGGCCGGCGGCGGTCGCACGTGCCTGGAGCTCCATCAGAGCACCATTCTGATCTCGTTCCGTCATGCGCCCAAAGCTCGAATCTAACGGGATGATGATCAAGTCCACGCCCTGTTCTTTTATGTGAGCTACTTCGTAGGTTGGCATTTTGCTTTGTCTTCTCTTCTACTCCCTCTGAGTTCAATCTACTGAGCGACAAAACTCAAAATGTTTGCGCTGTAAGAACCCCATCATGCTCGGGCCGCTCGCGCCCTTGGGATTCGTGTCGGCGGCTCGCCCTCAAAGGTTTGAACCTCTCTGATTGTGTACACGCTCTCGCATACGCACGACTTACAACGGGCGGAGAATGAATGTGGCGCATGCGTCGCGCGGTGCTGGGGTTGGTTCCATAGGCTAACAACCTTCGCGGGAATCAGGATCGGCTCTCGACACCAAGCACAAGACACTCCGTGATAGGTTCTCATCGTGATCGATTTCACCTCAGGGGAATGCAAAGGGGGCTGCCTGACAGGCCAATTTTATAGATTGCCGGGCGCTACGACACCACGAGCCGATTGACTCTGGGTATCGGATTCGGTCCACTGGACATCCCCAGAATGTTTCGTTGGTAAAACTGCACTGTGAGCGGAACAAGGCGCGTCGAATTGCGGTGATGCAGACCGCAGTATGGGACTCCTCAAGAGAATTGACGTTTGAGCGGTCGCAAGAAGCTTCGAGCCGGATGGAAGGGCGGGTGAATCAAGTGCAAGAATCAAAAGGTGAAATGATCCGGGTAGCAGCGATTTCGCCTGACGACTTTTTCTTCTCAGATGGCCGAGGCGAGCCACCAAACCTCATCAAAATCGACGTAGAAGCGGGAGAATTCGAGGTTCTATCGGAAGCTCGAAGACTCTTGGGCGAATTTCGACCGCGGATTCTCTGCAAGATCCATAGTCGCGAGATGGTGATGCCAAGAGCTACGTCTGGGCCGCGCCGCATTAAATCACTGCATCTCATTTCTCCGCATGGTCTTACGCCATCCGTTAAACCGTCGAATGAAACTCCTGTGGAAGGGAGCTAAAGAAATGACATGGTGTTTACAATCTCATGACAAACAGGACGCCGGCGTTGAAGTAGTGTTCTCCGCAGAGCCCGAGTCCCCTGTTCAGCCCCTTTGATTCCAGTCCAGTGCGTTTGTTGACTTCGCGGCACGCTCTCGTGCTCTTGATTTAAAGGAGGCCTTATGAACACGAATCACTCCGTCATTCGCTTACAAGCGGTGACGACGCCCGCGGCGGTACTGTCTCTCATGCTCTTGTTGGGAATTCCTACCTTTGCACAATACGGAGGGATGGGAGGAGGCATGGGAGGTGGCAGTACCGGTAGTGGAACCATGGGAAGTAGCTCGGCTTCCGGCCCTAAATACGGAGCAAACGGGAAAGCCATTGGAATTGGAATCGGAGCCGCAGCGGCGGCCGTTGGTGCTGTGTATTTGGTCCGCCATCACCAAGGGCCGATCTACGGGTGCGTGACCGCGAATCCCGATGATCGGTTGGCGATCCTCGACGAGAAAACGGGACAAACCTACTCTCTTCGCGCCGGGGACGTTGATCTCAAGGCCGGTGAGCGTGTGCAGCTGAAGGGAAAGCGATTCAGAGACGAGAATGGGGTGCAAAGTCTAGAGGTGAAAAAGGTGCAAGACTTGGGTGTTTGCCACTGAGGCCAACGGCAGGGCGTCTGAACGTGCTGAGCTACCTCTGGAATTCGACCTTGCGGTTCTCGTAGTCGAAGGTCACGTATTTGAACTGGCGCAGCACATCTTGGCCAACCAAGATGTCGACACCTTCGACCATCCTGCTTTGCACCAGAGCCTTGGACTTCACGTCAAGTCCTTTGGCAAGGGTCAAGGACACCTCCCGTTGATGAACGCGCACAGCACCATTACCGGTGGTCATCTCGATAACTGGGCCCTCGGCCTTCACCACCCGGTCGGAAACGACTGTGTAAGTTGCTCCACTGTCGATGAGGCAGGTATACGAGCGCTTTACACTGTCGATTTGGCAAGGGATCCCCACCACGCCATGCTCAAGTTCAATGGCCATCTTCGTTGTCGTCACTACGCTAGTATTCTGGGAGCGGCTGACTTGTGGGATCAGGGCCACACTGCACAAGAGAAGTCCTCTGGCAACTCGGCTCGTGACAAAGCTGACACAGATCGATTCCCTTCGGTTTTTCAGACTGGATCCGAGACTTCACGTCATGAGCGCCTTGCCTGAATCGTTCATTGGAGGAAACCCTGAGCCATCGTGATGGCGTACTTCAATGCTCGAGATATTAAATGTTGGTAACGAAATAAGTCATGGTGAGTCTATAGGATGTGAGGAAGCCTCACGTGTCCGGAAGCCTCGAACGTTTGACCGCTGGTGCTAGAATCGATTCGCCGCACCCCGTTTCGCGGCTCCCCAATTCTATGCAGAACCCAGAACTGCCCCCGCCGACTGTCCTACGTTTCGGAACCTTTGAGGCCGACCCACGCTCCGGCGAAATCAGGAAAAGCGGAAACCGGGTGCGGATGCAGGAACAACCCTTTCAAATCCTGCTCATGCTGCTCGAACACCCGGACGAAGTAATTACGCGTGAGGAGATTCGGCGAAAGCTTTGGGCCGGCGACGTATTCGTGGATTTTGAGCACGGTGTCAACTCAGCAGTTGCGCGCCTTCGCGACGCGCTTGGGGACTCCGCAGATAGTCCCCGATTCATCGAAACGTTGCCCCGGCGCGGCTATCGCTTCATCGCGCCAGTCCAGTTACTTCCGCCAGCGGATGCCAGCAAAGCTGCGAATGGAAACGGGAGCGAGCAGATTCTCATTGAATCCCGTCCGCTAGGGTTCGCAAAACCGGCGAACGAAATAGTGGATCGGGATCTCGACCTAAGACCTGATTTGATTGAGAACCGCAAGACTACTCTTGTCGTTACTCTCAATCGACGGCGGCCGTACCTAGCAATCGCAGCGATCGTCGGCGTCCTTATCACTTTTGTGCTCCTTCATTTTCGTCCGAAGCATCGGCTTTCCAGGACCGATTCGATTGTTCTGGCGGATTTCAAGAATTCGACTACCGATCCGGTTTTCGACGGCACGCTACGTGAAGCATTGGCGGTCAAGCTGGGAGAATCTCCCTTTCTCAGCGTTGTCGCCGAGCCGCGGATGCGCGACACGCTACGTTTCATGGGACGCTCTCCGGACGGGTACATAAGCGCCGCGACGGCGAGAGAGATTTGCCAAAGATTGGGCAGCAAAGCGGTGCTGGGCGGCCAGATATCGCAACTGGCTGATCACTATCTCATTCTGCTTGAGGCTTTTAATTGTGCGACTGGGGATTCGATCGCCCAGGCTGGGGTCGAAGCCGCCAGCAAAGCGGACACGCTTAAGTCGCTCGATAGTGCAGCGGCGGAAATCCGACAGAAGTTGGGTGAGTCGCTTGGCTCGATCCAAAAGTATGACGCGCCCATCGAGCAGGCAACTACCACCTCGCTCGAGGCGCTCAAGGCGTTCAGTCTGGGCCAGGCGGAGCGGGACCGTGGTGACGAAGGAGCTTCAATTCCGTTCTTCGAGCGGGCGATCGATCTTGATCCGAATTTCGCTATGGCCTATGCGGTGCTGGGGCAGGCCCACGCAAACCGCGACGAAAGCGCGCTGGCGGAGGAGTATACGCGGAAGGCATATGAACGGCGCGAACGAGCGGGCGACCAGGAAAGGTTCTATATTTCCACGCATTACTTCGACAACGTTACACGCGAACTCGACAAGTCAATTCAGACGTACGAACTCTGGCAACAGACATATCCACGTGATGTCACCCCGCGCATGAATTTGAGCAATTATTACCAGCAGCGCGGTGAATGTGAGAAAGGGCCTGCCGAAAGTCTGGAAGCAGAACGGCTCGACCCGAATCGCGTCGGCGTTTACGAGGGATTGATTGACGCGTACCTTTGTTTAAATCGCTTGGCGGATGCCAAAGCTGCATACACGCAATCCGTAGTCCGCGGCTTCAGTGGCGAAGGTCTTCTGGAGAAGCGCTACGTGATTGCCTTCCTTGAAAACGATACCCAGACAATGGAGCAATCGACAGCGTCTTCATCAGGCCGACCCAATGAAGATATTATGCTCATTCTCGACGCCAGCACCGCAGCGTATTTCGGCCGCGCGCGGGCCGCGGAGGAACTCTCACGCCGAGCCGAAGAAATCGCGCAACGAGGGAACCGGAAAGAATCAGCTGCGGTCTGGCAAACTCTCGAAGCTCTAACTGAAGCTGAATATGGACGGAAGGAACAGGCCCTTCGCTTGGCGACAGTGCCGCCAACGACACCAATGAGCCATGACGCAGAAATCTTGGCTGCTCTTGCCTTGGCTCGAGCGGGGGAACCCAGCCGGGCCCAAACAAACATCGCCTCACTGACCAGACACTATCCCTCCGATACACTGCTCAATGCTGTCTGGGTTCCGGCTATCCAGGCACAGATTGAACTCACACGCGGCGCCCCACATCCTGCTTTGCGATTGCTTGAGTCCGCCGTTCCATACGAACTCGGCGAAACGGAAGCTCTCCCCGCGATGTTCTCGGCATATCTGCGCGGCGAAGCGTATCTGCAGCTTGGGGATGGAAAATCGGCGGCGCTGGAATTTCAGAAGATTTTGAGTCATCGCGGCATCGTTGGAAGTTCTCTGCATGGGGCATTGGCCTACCTGGGACTTGCGCGCGCACGTGCCCTTGCTGGCGACGTCGAAGGCAGTCGGGAAGCCTATGGCGAGTTGTTTTCTCTTTGGAAGGCGGCGGACCCGGATACGCCCATCTTGCTGCAAGCGAAAGCCGAATACTCCAAGCTTCACTGATCCATCGAAATCAGGACCGCAAGCCGCCTTCCGCAGATTGGCAGTGTCGACCGGAAATTCCATTTCTGGGGTAGTGACTGCTTCTCGGATGGCCAGAACCTCCAACTCTGATCAAAATAGACGTAGGAGGAGGAGAATTCCAGGTCCTATCGGCGGGTTATTGAGCGCATAGAGACCAGGGATTCTGTGCGAAATCCATAGTCGCGAAATGGTGAAACCAGTGGAAAAGCTTCTAGCCGACTGCGGCTACATGTTCATCGAAAGCCCGGCAGAGGCCAAGAGCTGCGTCTGGGCTGTGCCACACTAGATGACGCGCGAATTCATAGGCCACGCGGGTACCACGTTTCCAGCTCCGTGCCCCGCATTTCCTCTTGCCGTTTCGGGCACAGGCATTTCCACATTTCCGAAATTTCCACACTCAGAAACTCGACTGGTCTGATTGACCATTTATGTTCGGTAGGGTTACAAATGCATCGTCGAGGCGCTCCAAACGCACTCATGTAAGGCAGCGCGGCAGGCGAAAGCGTGACGAGCTGAGCAGCAGAGAGACGACTGGAAGAACTTCGACAAAGTTACGAAACGACACGGGCAACACGAATAGACTGGGCGGGAGGTCCGGGTTGGCGTCGCGTGGTCCTGTGAAGTAGCGATGCTTCACGGGGCAGCGCCACGCAAACCACGGGTTGACCGAATAAGTTTCGTCGTGGCTGGCTGGCCTCGGTAAAACGGGGCATGCTTGGCGGCCTATTGAGTTTCGTGACGGAGGGAAGGGGCGAGCAATCGCCCCTTTTCTTTGTTGAATCTATCCCCCCTTTTCCGATCCCTCGCGAGGTTTAAATGATTTCAGAACTGATGAGAAGTTATCGTGGTGTGCTGTGTCGTCGTTGTAATGAGCCGATTCCAGTGTCACCGAAGGTTTTCAGTGTTCAAGATGAATTTGAATACAGTAAGACCGAGGCACCGGGCGGGTTTGTGGCCCGCTGTAGAGTTTGTGAACACGAAAATGTTTACGCTATCAGGCAACTGAAGACTTTCGATGGAGAACCTCGGAGCCGAAACGCGAAGAGACGAGCTGGCTGAGCGTAGCGACGTTTTGATATTAAATAAAACTAAAGGGGCAGGATCCGAGTCCGTTTCATGCGACCGCGGTTCCCTACCAGCCATCCAAGCAGTGACGGATTTTAGGCGAATGGCAGTCTGGCGAGTCGGCCCACATAACCGCTCAGTAGTTTCCGCCTTGTCAACGAGAAATGCTGCAAGGTTCAAAGTGTCGCCAAAGCAGCCGTCGCGGAGACGTCTCTAGTGCCCGCAGGCAGGTGTGATCCGTCGGGCGAAGCGGTCGAACTTCCAAGCACACGATGGCGTCAAATCTACGCCCATCCTCGACGCTCGCAGTATTCGCGAACTCTCGCGTTTGGGCAGCGGGTCCTGGTCGTTGGGTATGGAAACCCGTGCATAAATGGCTGCTCGCATGTGTTTACTTTCTCCGTGATTTTCACTTAGAATCCGTTTCGTATCCCCAGCCTCTCAGCCTCGTTTTATCTATTCCCCTCAGGAAGCAGGACGCACATGCCTCGATGGACTCTCGAATGCCCGGAATGCAATCAAGGCTTCACGCACAGCACGATTCCAAACCCACGAATACCTCGACAAGACGATCTCTTTGCTTGGCTTGATTTTCTTAGTGATAAGCCCTCTCTCCCGTGTGACGGTATTAGGCTAAAATGTCCACGCTGTAAAAGGACTTCGGTCTACCACCAACACCAACTGATTTATCGGGCCAATTAGTTCCTGTTCGGATCAGTACAGCTGGGACTTTCGGCTCGCAATCCAAATCGCGGTAGAGTCCTCTTGACAGTTGCGATAGACGGTGGAATATAGCAGCAAGCGTTCCAGCCTCGCTGAACTCCTTCCCCCCAGGAGACCAATATGAAACCCAAGATTCTGACGTCTTCTCCTCACGGCGATACGACTCTCCTTGAATACGATCCTGCGACCGCGGAGATGGAAGAAGTGAAGAAGGTTATTGTCGATAGATGAAGCGAAAACTGGTGCGCTGCTGTTTGACATGGGTGAACGCCTCCAGAAAGTCACACGTGAGCAAAGTGAGGTATTGATCATCCGATCGCGGGCGGATAGCCACAGGGTCACAACTCCTTCGCGACAGAGATGTCTGATGGCGTCTGTCTAGCTCTGCGCACGTGAATGGTGGCGTTATGTACCAGGAAGAACGTGCCGAGACGCATCTAAACCGCATCGTTGCCCTCATCGGCGCAAGACGAGTAGGTGATTGTTGCGTCCTAGATATCGGCGAAACGAGGTTCCATGTGCATGGCAAATAAAATGCTCGCCACGGATTTAGCACTGACTGCGAGTACGCGCGGGTTGGGCATAGTCTGAAGAACATAAGCGCAACGAATTATAGGGGCAATGGCTAAATCGGAACTTAGCAGAGATCATCGGCTGCGAGGCCGAACAGCGCTCTCAAGCGTCGATCTCGTCGCTCTACGAACACGCCTGCGCGATCTGTCGGACAATGAGTTGCGAAGATTCGGGCGCGACGCACGCGCAGCTTGCAATTCGATGACCGGGCTAGAGCCCGACGATCCAGCTCGAGAAGAACTCGTCGTGCGGCTTCAGGAAGCGACGCTTGAATACAGGCGGCGATTCGTAAACGGAAAACAAATAACGAGGCATGTTGACGATGACGAATCCGAAAAACTTTGATAGGTGCGCTCTCTTGAGGTAGGTCTCATGCCAATACTTGGCAGTCCCGCTGCTGATGTCCAGTGCAACAACACGAAGTGTTTTTTTAAGGTTGCGCCTTTCCGTTTTTGATTTCGTTCTGATCGCGGAAAGGCAATTTAAATTTCCTCGCAACCTCAGGCCAGAATTCCCGCAGTACATCAAATCCCATATCCTGTAGGAAAGCATACCCGACATTTTGTGCAGCCGGCGCGAACCCGGGTTTGTTATTGGGATGGTACACGTCGCCCAGCGCTACCGCACTCATGGTTCCCAGCCACTCGGAAAAATTGAACATCCGCTTGCCGTTCTCCTGATGCGCGATAACGACATGTTCCAACGCATGAGCAAGCCGCTGCCTATTTGTTCCATGACCCAGCCGGTAGTAGCGCGGATCTTCTGAAAAGATTGCAGGATACGCGAATTCCTTGAAGAATTCTGACGATGCATCGTCCGCTAGTTCGACCGCAAATCGCTCGCTGTAGCCTGACGCGCCATGCCCGAAACTCGGATCTGTGTCTTCTGCTTGATCAATTCCGGCACTGACTGCGGCACCCAAGAACGTCACCGGGTCGACTGTTTCCTCCACGAACAAAAGGAATTTGCCCTTCGTCGTCAGAGAGCAGAGTAGTTCCCCAGGCTTGTAGTGTGGCGGATGAACCGAAGTCCGTTCTAACCTCCGTGCGAACACACCCACCGTCTTGTTAAAAGGTCCTTGGTAATCTTGCCATCGCACCATGGGTGGCGGTTGTACACAAGAGGCCTGCGGATTTAATTGCGCTATTTCTTGCGTCGGAAGAGGAAGCTCGGGCGGAGGAGATTGACTGCCATTGGGCTCTTGCCCCTGCGCCCTAATACCCCAGGCTACAGATAGGGCAAGCAGGCAAAACAGACATCGAATGAAACCCCAATCCATTAAGCAAAACACCCGACACGATCCCAGGCTTCCCCATTTTCGAGGACAATCGCAACCATACGCAGCATCTGAGCAATGCTGCCTGAGCTCATTCGGTAATCCGAGAGCCAAAACCTTCCAGCCTGGAAGATCACGAGCACGGCAAGTACGATCGAGGCCACCAGGATGCTCCATCGTCTGGCAGTGTCGAGCGGGAATTCCATTCCTCGGGTAATGTCTTACGGACATTGTTCTTGCGCAAGAGCAATTTACAGTTGTCGAAGCTGCCGAAGAGGTCATTCAGGAAGGCAGCGCTCGCTTTAGCCCCGCTAACGCGCAAGCCGCCGCTAAAATATAGAACTCTGCGAGAAAGCTACTCCGCGACATTTCGCCTCCTGTTTGTTGTGAAGTCGTCATATAGTAGTGCGGGACTTGAGATACAGTTTGCTGGTGCTTCGGGCGTACGTTCGCCAGCATCGCACGCCGACCCGGCACGAGGCACAATGACCGCAGACGCTACGCCAGGGTTTGTAAGGAATTTTGTGATGCCTTCGGCTAGAATCACTTTAATTTAGTTATGTGCAGATAAGTCCGTCGGTTTCTTTTCACGTGGACTTGAGGAGATCGGATGAAGATCAATCGGGCAAATTTCTTGGTCGTCCTGGCTCTCGGGGCGCTCTCGGCTTCAAGTTTGGCAAAAGCACAAGCGGCTCCGGCTGCTCAGGCGCCACCGCGCGATTACAGCAAGGTGGAAATCAAGACGAATAAGATCACAGATAACTTTTACACTCTCGACGGTGACGGCGGCACGATCGGCGTGCTGATCGGCCCGGACGGCGTGTTCATGGTCGATTCTCAGCGCGCTCAGTTGACGGAAAAGATCGCCGCGGCTGTGAAGCAGCTGACGAGTTCGCCGATTCGATTTCTGGTGCTGACTCACGACCACGCGGATCACACTGGCGGAGCTGAGAATTTCGGCAAGATGGGAGTCACCATCATCGCCAGCAATGAAGTGCGCAAGCGCATGGCGGAAGGCACTGCCATGCCTGGGCTTCCTCCTGCACCCGCAGCCGCGCTCGCGACCATCACCATTGAAGGCCGCACCACCCTTCAAATGGATGGTGAAACGATCCAGCTGATACCGATTCCGCACGCCCACACGGACGGCGACACTCTGGTTCGTTTCCCGAACAACAACGTAATCATGTGCGGAGATTTTTTTCGTTCCCTTGGTTATCCAAACATCGATCGGCCCGGCGGCGGTACGTTAGGTGGCATGATTGAGGGCTTGACCTACTTGGCCAGCGTTGCTGGCCCGGACACCAAAATCATTCCGGGACACGGATCGATCGTGACTCGTGACGCTGTTCTGGCGCAGAGAGACCTCATTGTGAACGTGCGCGATCGAATCGCGCAGTTAGCCGAAAGCGGCAAAAGCGAGCAAGAGGTCCTGGCGGCGCATGTAACTGCGGATTATGATGCCAAGGTTCCACAAGCGTCGCAGACAGCCGACCGATTTGTCAGTCAGGTGTATGCCGAGGTGAAATCGCGGGTCGGGGGCCAATAATCGCGGGGTCCGATTACGCCATGCGAGCAAAGGCATTTGTTCCTGCAGCCCTTGTACTGTTCGCATTTTCCTCGCTCGCGCAGACAGTAGCGAGGAAAACCTTAGATATCTATGTCGTGGACGTCGAGGGTGGGAACAGTGTGCTGTTTGTTGCTCCCTCGGGTGAGTCGGTGCTCATCGACACCGGAAATGTGGCTCCGGGAGCCGTTCGTGACGCAGAGCGCATCATGGCTGCCACCAAGGATGCGGGTATCACGCAAATCGATCACCTGATCATCACGCATTGGCACGGAGACCATTTTGGTGGACTGACTGAGTTGGCCTCACGAATCCCTATCAAGCAGTTCATCGACCATGGGCCGAATGCTCAACCTACCCCACAAACCGACGAATTTCTTCAGAAGACCTATCCGATGCTTTATTCCAAGGCTACACATACGATCGTGAAGCCTGGCGATAGAATTCCGGTGAATGGTTTGGATTGGCGCATCCTGACGGCGGCGGGAGAAGTGTTCAAATCTCCGCTTCCGGGCGCCGGCCAAACCAATCCATATTGCGCAAATTTCAAAGCGGGAGAGAACAATGCCGAGGATCCTCAATCGGTTGGATCTTATGTTGAGTACGGAAAATTTCGGGCAGTTCATTTGGGCGATTTGACCAAGAATAAGGAATTCGAGCTGATGTGCCCGAATAATCGCATCGGGACTGTTGATCTTTTGTTGGGCCTGCACCACGGCGTATCGAGTTCGAATTCCGAAGTGCTGGTGTACGCACTTCGCCCACGCGTTGCCATTATGAATAATGGGACCCGCAAGGGGGGCGACCCCGAAGTAATGAAGACCATTCACTCATCGCCCGGGCTTGAAGATCTTTGGCAGATGCACTTCTCGCTTCTCAGTGGCCAGGAGTACACAGTGGCCGGCCTGTTCATTGCCAATACAGTTGACGACCAACGGCCCGACATGCCGATCGCCCCAATGGCAGCTCCCGTGCCCGGCCCCGGTGCACCTCCGCAGCCTGAGCACAACGGAAGGGCATACTGGATCAAAGTCTCAGCACTGCAGGACGGCAGCTTCACAGTCAGCAATAGTCGAAATGGCTTCAGTAAGTCCTACCGGATCGAGTCGCGTTAAGCCCACCGGCTGCTAACTGTATGCGAGCGGATGGAGCGCTCCGAACTTCGGTCAAAGATTCTACGCGCCCTTGTCAAACGTCCGTTTATCTATCTGCGAGATTGCAAAGGCCTTGTAAGTGGATCAGAGATTGCCATGTCGCAACGAATCATCCCCTACCTTGTGTGATTCTCGTCTCAAGAGTCGGACGACCTCGGGAAAGGAAGGACAACTCATGGCACGAAACGCGAACTGCCAAGCGATGAGTTATTCGGAATATCTCCAGTTTCGTGAAGAAGATGTTGCTGCACGCGCTCACCGTCGCTGGCTCTTGCGAGGAAGCCCTGAGGGTTCCTTTGACTTAGATTGGTTTCGAGCAGAAGCGGAAATTGATCAGCAATTCCTCGCCGGATTGGAACTTGGAATAGCGGCGTAGTTTGCCAATGTGATGGCACGCATTTAAAGCTACCGCCGTAGACGTCAGATTCGGATTGCCGACATGCTAGAAGCCATCGTCATTATTGCTGCGTTAGGTGGACTGGAAATCGCGCTTTGGTGGGCCGACCATAAGCGACAGGCTGAGCAACTGGCCACCCTCGAAGCTATTTGGGTTGAATTGGCGCTACTGAACGAGGAGCACTCGGCGAACCACGGAGGGCAGAACTCCCACTGTCCCGATCTGCCGATTACAATTAGTCCAGCGGTTACGCAGTAAGTGATCCGTTTCAAGTCCTTGGAAAACATTTAGGCAGACGTTGCGACACCAAGGAACCTCGCATCTGATTGCCTGATCACGGACGACCACCCTTGCGTTGCTTGGGCCGCCTGGGCAAGGGCGCGATTTTCTTCCACTGCGCTTCGGTCAGCAATGGACCAGGCCGCGCCATCTATCCTCCTTCGGCGTTACTGACCTTGCTTTATCGCTCATTTCCGTGAGCCCAACCATAGTCATCTCATCGGCTTGTCCAAGGTTGACGCATAGTGTTAGTACATGGCGCGGCTAGCGTCAACCTGCGAAATACCTCAAAACCGGCCGCGAAACATTCGGTGTCTTCGCCATCTCCAAGGGCTCGCGTGATACTCACATGTGACCCACATCACTGATTCTGGTGCAGGTGATTCGCGCCACATTGAGTGGTGATGAGTGTCACCGTGATTCTCTTCTTTTTGAGCAAAAGTGATGTGTGGCTTTGGCAACTTTCAATTCGTTGATTACTCTGAAGAAACAGGAGATTCCGGACGATGCATGCATTGTGGGCCATATGCCAATGGCTAGAACACACGGGGCTAGGAACAACCGTGCGCGTTTCGGCGTGGATGTTTCCGACGATCGAGGTTGTCCATATTTTCGGCGTCGTTCTTTTGGTCGGGTCCACTACGGTTCTAGACCTTCGCCTGACAGGTCTCGCTTTTCGCGAAGATTCCGTCGTAAAGCTGGCCACGCGGTTTCTGCCCTGGACGTGGACCGGTTTTGCATTGATGGCAATAACAGGTTTTCTGCTGTTCGCCTCGGAGTCGTCGAAGATGTACGACAATGTGGCCTTCAGAATCAAGATCCTGATGATCGTGCTCGCGGGCGTAAATGCTCTCGTTTTTCACACGCTGGCATATCGCAAAGTAGAAACCTGGAATGAGGCGACTGCCCCGCCCATCGGGGCAAAACTCGCGGGTTTGTTTTCGCTGCTTCTATGGTTCGGAATTGCAATCGCAGGACGGATGATCGCATACCTTTAGAATGTCCGCCCGGGAGGCATGAATGCACGCTTTTCTTACTTTCTGTCACTGGTTGGACGCCACGGCGGTAGGACAGGCAATGCGCGGGACCGAGCCGCAATATACTTATCTATTTCCGGTTATCGAGGCGTTTCATATTCTTGGCATCGTCCTGTTGGCGGGTTCGACTTCGATTCTGGCTCTACGTATGTTGGGGGTCGCGTTTTGCGAAGACCGCGTTTCGAAGCTTTCGCGGCAGTTTCTGCCCTGGGCCTGGGTTGGCTTCGGGGCGCAACTTGTAACGGGATTCTTTCTTCTTGCCGCGGAAGCTGTGAAGTCGTACCACAATACAGCATTTTGGATCAAAATGGCGTTGATCGTGCTGGCGAGCGTAAACATCCTCGTTTTTTACCAGACGATTTATCGCCGAGTGGAGGCGTGGGATGAGGCGCGTTTCGCACCTATCGCGGCTAGGGCATACGCTGTCAGTTCAATTCTGCTGTGGTTCGCGATCACGGCTGTCGGGAGATGGCTGAATAGTTCGATTCAGAGCTACGTAGGCTGACAAGGACACGGTGCCAGCAAGCGGCTGTGGAGTGAACGTCTTCCAAGACGTTTTTTTCGGCCTGCTGGGAGAGACAGTTCGGAAATTGAGTTCAGCTGAGGAGGAGTGAACATGAAAAGGTTGTCAAAGCTTTTGGCCGTGGCTACTGCTTTTCTCACAGTTTCATGCGCTTTGTTCGCCCATCACTCGCTTTCGTGGGCGGACAACGAGCACCCGATCACTGTGAGCGGAACAGTAACAGAATTCGTGTTTGCCAATCCCCATAGCCAAGTCTGGTTCGACAACAAAGACAAGGACGGGAATGCCCAACATTGGATGATCGAAATTGGTGGTCCTCCTGGGCTACATCGAGCTGGCTGGACCAGCGAGTCCATTAAGCCAGGAGATTCGCTCACTGTTACCGGCGGGCTGGCCAAGGACGGTCGCCTCATCATCAATATCACCGGGAAGCTCATCATAAACGGCAAAGAGCTCTCCACACGGCAGGGCGGAGGGGAGCCCAACTGAGCATCGTCCGGGCTGCTTTCCCCGGTATACCACGGAGAGAACGGCATCCGGACGCTCAAGGAGCTGGCCCGCAGCTACCTGGCCGTCACGCAGGATTTCACGCGGGTGAGGAACCGGCTGAAGGCGCTTTACCGGAGTTGGGCCATTGCTTGTGCCGGCGAGCGGGTTTCCTCACCACGGCATCGCCTTCAAAGGCGCGGCTACCCGAGCCGCAATTACCCCTGGGCCTTTGCAGGATTTCTATGCCGCCCTGGTGGCTCGCGGAATGAAACCGTCGATGGCACGTCTGACGCTCAGCGCCCCATCACCATGCGGGCTGGATCACCAATCGTCATCCAGTCGACGCAGAACTATTTCTATTGACATCCCCTCTCATAGAACGCCCTACTCGCGCATGATCAAAGGAATGCCGCTGTTCATTCAGTACTCCTTACGGTCGGAAGCCATGGTCCCTCTAATCAGGCCCGATGAATCACCATTGAACAGCCAACCATACGCACACCGCAAAGGCGCTGAAAAGAGCAAAGGCGATCAGGAATCCGGTTGTCCAGCCACGCTTGTAGCCGTATTGATATGCGAACTGTTGTAAATAGTCTAAGTCTGTTTGTTCTGGCTGTACGAAAATCCGTCGTTCAATGAAATTTTCACCAGACACGACAATTTCTTCGGTGGTCATAACAGCTAGGCTCCATCACAGGGCAGAACGGCGACGAGACCAGCACGGGTTTTCAGAAGAGGCTATTAGCCTTCCGAGATTGCACCCAGCTGACATGTTCATGCTCACGCTGCTGTAGTGAAACTGACGGTTCTGACAGCGCGATCGAGAAAATGTGCCGTTCCATCTGGTCTAAAGATTCTCGGAGCTTTGGAGCAACGCTTCACTTCTTTGGCATCGCCAGGCATTGAGGCAAAAAGGCCTCCAAGAGCGATACGAGATGAAAAATCGAAGGCATCTGCCCAGTACTTCCGTCCTCCCCTTCCCTTACTAAATTGGGACTTTCGTTCCATTGGACCTATGAGGACTGGGAGTCAGTCTGTGCCAGCCATCGAAAGATAGGTGTGCTGTGATTTCAAGAGAGCGGCGATCAGCCCGCCGATTTGTCTTACGGGTTCCCTTAACGGTGCGTTGGGCCGATGGAGGTGTGGTCGGAGAGATAGCCACTCAATCGCGAGACGTGAGTTCGCGCGGTCTTTACTTCGATCTGCCCAAAAGGCTGCCAAATGGCTCACCTATCGAAGTCGTGATGACCCTTCCTCAGGAGCTGACACGCGCAGGTCCGGTTCGTATCCAGGCTCAGGGTCGGGTGATCCGGAATAGCACCGAATATGGGGGAAATGTAGGAGTGGCGGCAACGATCGAGCGGTACGAATTCTTGCAGAACGAGCCATTACAAGAATGAAGTAGTTGTCAGTTCGCACCGCCACAGCCTCAGGAGCAGGCACTTGCGAAGACCTAGGATTATCGTGGCGGATAACAACCCTGCGCTTCTCAAGGCAATTACTTCATTCTTGGCGGTAGAGTTCGATGTTGTTGCAACGGCCAGTGATGGGAAGCAGGCCATGAATCTCGCTCGTCGTCTAAAGCCTGATCTAGTAGTCTTGGACCTCGGAATGCCAGTAATTAATGGCCTGGAGGCTACGAGGGAGTTGGCGAAGCATAGTCCGGCTATAGTGATTTGCTCGGTCGAGAGTGATCCAGATATTGTGGCGGCTGCGCGAAACGCGGGCGCTTTAGGTTACGTATTCAAAGTACGAATCGCAAAAGATCTGGTCTCTGCTGTGAAATCCGCTATTCGAGGTGAACCCTTTGTGTCGCCTGAGTCTCGCATCTGAAGCCATTTTTGCGTCATCTCGCGTCACAGGCCCGCAGCCGTGAGTTCCGAAACCGCTTTCTCGAACCCGCTTTTAGAAAGAGAACTGCGGAACGGCGCTGAGCTCGGATAGCCAACGGACTTTTTCGTTTTCGAGGCAAAAGGTCTGCAGAATCGAGTCGTTGGTTTCAGGAAACTTTGCTCCTCGACCGGGCTGTTGAAGAAATTGTCTGGCGGTCCATTTCATGACATAGAGCGTGGCTTGGCCGGTGATTTCTATCCGTTCGCCGAATAGCAGAACGGCACTTCCTTCCATCTTCTGCAATGTAAGCACCGAGGTACGGTAGAGTATCAGGAATGCGTCGTACCAATTCAAGCTAATCTTGCGGATCCCAGCCACCGTACGCACGATCAAAGCTCGAGGCTCTTCGGCGCTTTGGTGGATTTCAGCGATTATTTCCTGGGATTTCAGAACAAGAATCGTCGGAACGACCGGGGCGGTTGGTCGCGCCTCCTTTGCTCGTAGCATTTCGCGCATTACGTCCCACAAAGTGCTGCGCCCGTCGACGTCGATTTCGGTAATGGTAATTGCTGGAGTCGCCACCGTTTGCTTCCCTCAAGTTGACAGTTTAGCGGATGGCTGGAAGTGAATAGCGAATTCCAAATGAAAAAGTGGCCAATGAGCCATCGGCTACTAGAAAACACGCACGACAACGCCAAAACTCCTCGAGCGTTCAGGTCCGAGACAGCTTCCTCCTGGGGCGCAGTAGTGGGCGTCCCACTCGAAGTCCGCTCTAGCTCTGCCTCCTTATACGAAGGTCAGATCGGAAACGAAACGTCAGGAGTCGCCGCTCTTAAATTGGATGAGGCGGGGAATGGGATGTACTTCTTAAACTTTTTCGGTGGCACACGGACTTTTAACGTACTGGTTTCTTCAGAGGTTGCGCCAAACACAATCTTGGCCACCAGCGACGGTATACCGACCACTTGGCTTTCCGGAACGCCTGCTGCAAATGATTGGCTTCTTTTAGGAGCAATTCCGGGACACCAAGGCACAGCGATCTCGCAGTATCCCCTTCGAAGTCTTCGAGATACCGCACCTCGAGCTCAACGGTGAGCCCCATTCGCCGCTAAGACGACGAAGGCACAAGGGCAGGTCGCTCATAGCAGCCCTAGGGCGTGCCGCCTTACGCACTGCTCTCTGCAATCCTGCGTGTCCCTTTCGGCATAGCAGATCTTCCCGCATACGAATTCGTTACTGTTTTTATTGAAATATTTGTGCCCTCCATCCGTCTTCAAGAATAGATGAACAAGGCGCTACTCGTGAATGATGTGGCTGGCGAGCAAGACCAGCGGATCGCCGACCTGGTTAAGCTCGACGGCGCCAAACTCCAAAGCTTCATCCGCAGGCGCGTGGCCGACGAGCGGGACGCCGAAGACATCCTGCAGGAGGTCTTCTACGAGCTGGTCGAAGCCTATCGGTTGATGAAGCCTATCGAGCGGATGAGTGCGTGGCTCTTCCGCGTCGCGCGGAATCGGATCACCGATCTGTTCCGTAAGAAGAGGCCGGAATCGCTGAGCGATACTCCTGTGGCTCTTGATGAAGAGGGCGAGCCCCTGCTGCTGGAAGATCTGCTTCCGTCTCCTGATGCAGGACCCGAGGCGGCCTATGCCCGGAGCGTGTTAATTGAAGAACTCGAGGCTGCTTTGGACGAATTACCTGAGGAGCAGCGCCAAGTCTTTATTGCCCATGAGATCGAGGGTCGGGGTTTTCGGGAGCTTGCTCAAGCGACCGGTGCGAGTGTAAACACTCTCGTCTTGCGCAAGCACTATGCCGTGGTTCATCTGCGGGAGCGTCTGGAAGCGATCTATCACGAGTTTCAAAGGACGTGAGGACAAATATGAAGCGAAGATGGATATTCAGGGGAACGAAATTTTTGTTGTTTATGTTGCTCGCTGCGGCGGTGCTGAGTTTTGTGTTGATGAGCTTGTGGAACTGGCTCATGCCGCCACTCTTTGCGTTGCATCGGATCAGTTTCTGGCAGGCTCTGGGCCTTCTGGTTCTCAGCAGAGTCCTGTTCGGAGGTTTCCGGGGGCGCCGTGGTCCACCCATGCACTGGCGTGGGCGAATGATGGCGCGCTGGGCGCAGATGACCCCTGAGGAACAAGAGAAATTTCGGGAAGGGATGCGGGGCCGCTGCGGAGTCTTCGGATCGCGCACTGCCGAGCGAAAGGCCTAGCCCATGAGAATGAACTTCGGTCCCAAAATAGAGATTCGGGACTTGGGAAATCACCCTGCAGTGACGGTCATCAGTCTCGGATTCCTTTTGGCCAAGACGGTAAATGTCATGCCCGACCCCAAGCGCAAAGGCTTTTATGAAGTTCAAGGGAACTCTACCATCTATTACATATGGGCATTGCCTGGGGGTGGGACGATCTTTCTTCTCGCGACTTGGAGAAACTTTCTGCCACCCGTTGCCAATCTCGAAGTCGCGGCTCGATGTAGCCGTGAACGAATTCAACCGGAGCTCTCGGCAAAATGACCGTGTTTTGATGGACAAGTAGTGATCCCTGCAGCCCATTTTCGCACCCTAGAGACGTGCAGCCGATTCGCAAGTCTTGCTGATGAGCACGGATTTTATTGCCTGCGAGCCGGGAGGCTCAGTGACTTAGACAGTGTGAACGTCAGCTCCGACTCTGCCGGTATCTCGACTTGCTTGTTTCCTGTCATTGCGCCTCCGGCCAAACCTGCAGCACCACCCACCAGACCGCCAATGCCGACTCCTTTTCCTCCACCAACTAAGCCTCCCAGCAGGGCTCCTCCCACGGCCCCGCCCCCGGTCGTCGCAGCTGTTCTTTTTCCTTTGCCTTTGACTTCGCGCACCAACGTATGAGTATGGATCGGGTAACTCCAACCAGAGACCGTGACGGCCGTCAGCGAAAGCTCCAGCTCACCCTCTCCTTTTATCTTGCCTTGCTCCTTCGCTGTTATCACGGTGCCCGAGAAATGCGATCCTTTACGTATCAGCGTTTTGCCATGCACAATTACCGGCCGTGCCAGAGTTGCTGAGAACGCTTGGCCAGCGTGGGTCGTTTTGGAACTTAAGGCTTGGTCCACCGTGACGGTGAGCGCAGAACCGGCGGGGACTACGTGCGTATTCGATTCCTCGGCAGGTGACGCAGCGCGCGCAATCGTTCCGACAGCAACCGCTAGCCATATACTGGCAAGAAGAGCTGCAATCGCCAAATACACCATCTTTCGATTCGGAATCATGGCCTCTAGCTAGTGACCTGGCTGTGGTGTCTGTTGTGGATTTTGGGAACCGCTCGTCGGATTCAAGCTTTGCGAATCGGTGGAAATCGGTGTCGTACTTGTGCCCGACCGTAGCTGTCGATATTTCGGCACGCTTACATAACCGTGCACGCGGTCCTTCGAGATTTCGTTCACAACAACTTGCTCCGGCTGTGCGTCTTCGCCCGCGTGAATCCAGATTGGCTCGTACAGATTCACCGATTTCTTACCAAGCTCGTTGTCGTCCACGATCATGGCAAGATCGTATCTCTGGTGCTTCGTGTCGGCCTTCCGCAGTGAGAGCATGAGCGGTCCGGAGTGCTCAAACTGCTTTGACTTTGTCAGCTCGAACTCAAAATAGTCACGCTCACCGCGCTTCTCCAGCGCTACCAGTTCCTCGTGTGTCTTTGCGATGGAACCGTTGAGCTCACCCCGTGTCAAGTTCAAATTTCCCTCGAGATCTAATCGTGTCTTCGCGATCTCCGCTTGTGTTTCCCTCAGCTGCTTCTGCTGGTCATCTACCCGTGCCTGAAGCTCACTCAAGCTCTTGTTCGCTGGTGCCGTGCGGATGACTGTGCTGCTCGTCATACGCGGAATTGTGTTTGCGGGCGGCACATTGGCCGAACGCAACGCCGCATTCTGCATTGCCGACATCTGATTCAGCTTAGTCGACAGCATGTCGAGGTGGTTCTGAATTTGACTGAGCGTGGAATGCAATACCACTTGATTCGAGGTGACCTGTTTGACTTTCGCGTGCTCTCGGTAGCCGTAGTCTAACGACAGTCCTAAAACCACCAACAGGACCACCGCCAAACCGATCAACCAGGGGTTGCCGTATGAGCTAAAGATTCCCGAACGATGTTCTTCCTTGCGTTCCTCCATAATAGTCCTCCTCCCACGTAGCACCGTCGGCCGATGTAATGGTCGGTTGTCTATCTGAAGCGAGAATTTGCTCGGGCAATGTGCAGCACGACTGCCAGAATTGACAGAATTGAGCCGATAGAATCGAGCCGTATACAAAGCCCCTGAGCTTGCGTAGTAAGATTAGGATTTCTAAGCAATTAGTGTCTGCAGGCTTATTGAGGGTCGTCGCAGCTTGGTGGAGATACCGAGAGGTCCAGCAGATAATATCAGTAGTTGACGACGGACATAAACCGGCGAATCGAGCTCCTCTGACCCTTTGATCAAGACTTTTCCATTGGTGAAAACGAAGCCTGCAGGACTTTCTTCTTCTCAGACGGCCGAGGAGCTGCACCACCAAACCTGATCAAAATAAATGCAGGAGGAGGAGAATTCGAGGTTCTATCGGGAGCCCGGAGACTCCTGAGCGAATTTAGACCACGGATTCTGTGCGAAATCCATAGTCACGAAATGGTGAAACCTGTGGAAAAGTTACTAGCCGACTGCGGTTACGTGTTCATCGAAAGCCCAGCAGAGGCCAAAAGCTACGTCTGGGCCGTGCCCCACTAGATGGCACCTCCACGTCATTGGCCACGCTCGGCTAAGCTCCCAGACTGCTGGGAACAGCCACGAATGAAAAATGAAAAAACCATATGAAGCCAGCGTCCAACTGCACTTATACGACTGGGAATAGAATTTAGATATCCTCCGACTGCCTGAGAAACTCGTGGGAGCTTCAAAATCCTTCAACGAACCAGTTTTTTGTTGTACAACCTATTGGGCGCGTGGCCGTTGAGCAGCAGTTCGGAGATGGCTCCGATGACGATATCCACATTAGTACAAAACGTGCCGATGCGACTCGCGTTCCTGGCGCGTACAATCGTCTCGATGCCATTTCAAGATCGCAACAAATGATTCACAAACAGACAAGACGAGGTAGGAGATTGCCATGAAGAAATATTTTGGCCGGATCAGTCCGCGGAGTTTGTCGATCGTTTTGTTAGCGATATTGACACTCCTAGCGGCGTCGTATGTTCGGTCGTCAAAGGCGAGCCCGAAATCCCCCGACGCTTCTCTTGGTGTAGCCACCGTTTCTGGGACTGTGCACTCGCCGGCGGATTTCAAGGCCGGAAAAGTCTACTTCACGAACACGGACAGAAATATGACGTACATGGTCTATACCACGAACGGCCGATACAAGGCGATGCATCTGTGGCCGGGGAATTATGACGTAAGCGTCCAGGCGAAAGGTTTGGAATCCGACGTCCAAAAGATGATGCTGAAAGCGGGCGAGAACACAACTGAGGATGTGACGTTGCATGAGGCAACTGCAAGCAACGTAGAAATGGTTCCCTTTACCGAATTGTATCCCGCGGGCCTCGGCCGGGAGATTGCGCAACGAACCTGCATTCGCTGCCATGGCCCGAACTTTCTTCCCAGCAAGCGTTGGGCGGCGCCCCAATGGAAGGCCGCGATTGCCTACATGCAGAGTTACCCCATGTTTCCGGCGAGTTATCTGACGCCGGAGGATCTACCGGCGTTCGTCGATTATCTCGTGGCGAACTTCGGGCCTAATAGCAAGCCGCGCCTGACGAAGATGATCCAGGAAATGCCGATAGATGAAACAAAGATTAGCCAAGCCGAATATATCGAATACTACTTTCCGGTCGATGGCCCGAATGAAGGCATTAACGATCCGCAGTACGCGGACGCCCAGAAATCGAACCCATTTGGGCACAAGCGTACCGGTCAAGATCCTCAGTTTGATGGGCAGGGAAATATCTGGGTGACGGACCGCGGCACGCCGAATCGTATCGTTCGTTTGGACCCGCGCACGGGAGAGTTTAAGCAGTACGTTACCGTGAATCCGACACGGGGAATTCACGATCTCAATGTTGACCGGGACGGAATGGTCTATTCGATGGACAACGAATGCAGCCCAACCAATATGTGCAACCTGAACATCTTCGATCCGAAGACGGAAAAGTGGGTTAGCTCGTATAATCTTGACCCCGATCACAAATTGACGATTCAGCGCTTGCGGGCGCAGGCGGTGCAGTTCGACACTCAAGGAAACGCCTACATTGGCTTCATTCAGGGGAGCGGGCTGGCTCGTTGGGAAAAAGAGACACAGAAGGTAACTACGTGGGTGATGCCTCCCGATGCGTGGCCTTATGGAGTGGTGCGGGACAGCAAGGACAACATGTGGATTTCCGAGTTCCACAGAAACAATGTAAGTAAGTTCGACACGACAACCCAAGCGTTCACCGAATATACTCCTCCCACGTCGCCAAACCTGATCCGCCGCCTGAGTGTCGATTCCAATGACAATGTCTGGTTCGGCCTTTTCAGCGGTGGCAAGTTGGAGCGGCTGGATTCGAAGACCGGCAAGATCACGGAGTGGACGATTCCGCATGAAAACTCTCAGCCGTATGACATCAAGGAATCGCATGCCGCTGGCGGAAAGATGTGGTTCAGCGACGCGGGACAAGGGGGAGCCCTGATCCTTTTTGATCCGAAAACCGCAAACTTCACCTATTATCCGGGGCCGCAACAGTCGGACATGCCGAAGATCCGGGTTGCCAAGGACGGTAGCGTCTGGTACTCGCCGCGTTCTGGAAGGAAAGCTGGAATCGGCGTCCTCTATCCAGACAAGAACAAAATCACCTTGGCCGCGATGCCGGCAGATCCGTGGCCTTACCGATAGGTGCCCCGGGGCAAATGAGCCGAGGGCCGTGTTTGGCTGTGTGTTTTTGAGGAGAGAGTGATAGCACGGAAGCATATCCCACCTTGCTGGTGGTGCCAGGACAGAACGCGGTCCTCTATGTTGAGCCGCTCTACCTGGCCGCGGAGGGAGGATCCGCGCTTCCTGAATTGAGGAGATTTAGAGACCGCATCACGGTGAATTGACGGACGAATGTGCGTGTAAGGCACTCTCAATGATCGCGTGCGAAAGCACCGCGTAGGTCGCGGTTACACCCGGCCCGCCCAACATAAACACTAACGATCTCGCGAACCACTCGTTGTGCGCGTCGCTCATTAGCAAACCCCGCTCGGCCGTGTCGGCGCTCCAGACTCCTGCATCGGCAAACTCTGCGAATTTGGGAAGGAGATGGATGTTGCCCCTGTTAGGCTTGTCACACATGCGGAAATCATCTGCGGTATTGCGCCAATTGGTGAAGGCAAGTTGGGGATGGATTGATCGGGCGCTTTGAAGTTAAACGCCGTGGTCATATCCCCGACGGCAGCACGCCGCCATGCGCTGAGGTTTGGGACTTCCGCACCGAACAAGCTTTCTAGAAAACGCAGAACCGACGTGTGGTCAAACAGGTCGGATGAGACAAATCCTCCTCGGGTAAAGGGCGAGACGATGGTCATCGGAACACGAAATCCTAAGCCGATTGGCCCGGCAATCGCTGGGTTGCCAATCGCACTCGCGTCAGGAACTGGCGTCGCCGTAACGTATTCACCTGGCGTCCCTGCTGGTGCGGTGACTGGCGGAACATGATCGAAGAACCCGCCGTTTTCATCGTAGGTGACGAAGAGAACTGTGTTGGCCCATAAACTCGGATTTGCAGTCAGCGCGCTCACGACCAGTGCAACCAGGGCCTCGCCAAAAAGAGCCGGTGCGGGTGGATGGTCGGAGGCCACAACGGGAGGAATCAACCAAGAAACCTGCGGCAGATTCCCTGTAGCGATGTCCGAAACAAAATCCGTGGGAAATTGAGGACCAAAGGCATTCTTGTACAGCACGGAGGTCTTGTCCTGAAAATTCTTAAAGTATGACAGCACGTTGTTCGAGAGAATTCCGTTCGCGATCGCGGCATCAGGGGTGGAATACACTTTCCATGAAATTCCGCGTGCCTGAAGCTGCTCTGGCATCGTCGTATAGGTCAAGCGACCGTAAAAGGATGCTCGATTGAGCACGAGCGACTCGAGCAACGGACCGCCATTCTGGCCACCAGGATCGATTGAAGCCGCCATCGTATACAATCGGTTCGGATCAGTCGGCCCGATTACAGAAGAAAAATAGTTATCGCAAATAGTGAAAGCATCCGCCAAAGCATAGTAATACGGTAAATCGGCGCGATTGTAGTAGCCCATACTCAAAATTGCGTCGTTGGCATTGATTGGCAGACGCGAAGTAACAAATCCATCCATCGCGCCGTTGTCCCAGCTTTGGTGCTGCGGCACCCAATCGTGGGTTATGTCCGGTGTGCAGGCCGAATTGACTACAGCGTCGTCGAGACGAAACGGCAGCAATTTCCCCACGGGGGAACTCGTTGTATTCGATGGATCCGGTTGCTGAAATGCCGTACTTGAATCAGAGAATCCTCGAACCCCGCGATAGCTTCCAAAGTAGTGATCGAAGGAGCGATTTTCCTGAATCAGGATGACTACGTGATGAATGTTACTCAGCTTGGAACACGCTGAAGAGCCTGTGGGAGCCGTCATACTCCCGGTGATTCGGCTGTTACACCCCGATAAAACAATAGAGCCGAGATCGATACCGAATGCAGCGCTTAGCTTCAGCACGTCCCTGCGGGTGAACTGGGCTCCGCGAAAGCTCAATTCGGCTCCATGTCTGCATCTGCCACTGAGCATCGAGGCAAGCCTCTCAAGATACATTTGACGTCGCCTGGGAAAGAATCAAGTGTACGGCTTACAGTATCCGGTAATTTCCTGTACATCTGTTCGGTCATCGCAAGTTTGGCTCGAGTCAGCGACGGAAATTCACAATTGTGAGCATCCAGGAGGACTGAGTCGGTCTCTTCCGTTTGGGCATGGTCATACCTCGACTCTAGCCGGAGAAAAAAGCCGGGATCAATGGGAGACGGTCAAGCCATCGGCCCAAGTAGATGTGATCTATTCTTCAGTCAGATTTACTTGCTTCCAGCACTTTGCTGATCGGAGCGAGCTGCCCGAGTGTTAGCCCAACCCTAAAGCCATCATCACTGTAAAGGTTCCGGAACGGATGTCGCACGTGTCACGGCCAGAAATCTGTCCTTTCGTTAGGGACCACACCACGAGTGTGACAGTCTGTACGCGAATTAATGTGTGTCACGCAACGGTTTACCGCAGGCAAAAACGAATGCCGGAGGCAAATTGCGCCAGATGATCCTCTGCTCCACAGATCGGAAATGCTGCCGGAGGAGATGCGCGGCGCAAAATTTCCTGAGCTGCCCGTTCTCCATCTGCAGGCGATGGAAATATTGATATTGAGTGAAGATGCTCGCATCGTCGAGAAGGCTCCTGAGCTGAGCCAGAAAGGTGTGCCTTGGCCGCTCGGCCATAAGGCCTAACGCCAGTGAGGAAACGACCGCGTCGACGCGCTCGTACCCCCGATGATGTACCTCGTTTTGGATCGTATCGGCACTGGCGTTAATGACAACCAAGCGGGAGTCCGGGATGTTGGACCTCAGGTAGCGAGTAAAACAACGATTGATTTCAAAGGCAAGCAAGACAGCGTCAAAGCGAATCAGGTCGAGCAAGGCTCGTGTCATGGCCCCCGTGCCAGGACCCAGTTCAACAACGACGCGAGCCCTCGCGAGCGGAAGCGGTCTCAACATGGCCTGGGTGAGGTAGCGAGAGCTGGGAGTAACCGCGCCAACGGTCCGAAAATCGGCCACCGCCTCCATAGCGAACATTTTTAAACCCGTCTTCGTGCGGCAATCCATTATTTGAGTTCTCGAACGAAATTCTGATTAAGATGCACGTGAAAGTGGATACGGTGAATCCTGCATGGGCTGGTCACCGCGAGCCCCACTCGCCTGCGATCACTAGCGCGGCAAGTACGATCGAGGCCACCAGGATGTCCCGTGTTCGTCTGGCGGTTCGAGCAGGAATTCCATGCCTTGAGTAATGTTTTACGACCATGGCGCTCGTGTAAGAGCGATCTCGGACCTCGTATCCTGACCTTTCGTCATGTCTCCAGACACCCGATACTGCCGGGCACTATGCTTTGGGTCCCCGCTGCAGGAGTCCAGCCATGAGTGTTCTAGAACTCGCTCTTCAGACGGATCCGGTAGAAGCAGTGCGCACGATTTCCACCGGCATTCTGTTGATCGCCATTCCGCTCTACTTATTGCCGACCATTCTGGGATGGAACGAGAAGAAGCGCCGCGCATTTTCGTGGTCAACTTTTTCTTAGGATAAGCGGTGGTGGGATGGATAGTAGCCTTCATATGGGCTGCAGCGCGGGGGAAATCGAACCAGGCCACTACGAACACGTCTGGGGTGTAATCTGAAGGAATTCAGAATGTGCTCGCATTGTCAGCGCCGGTGTAAAAATCCCCAAAGTGCCGTTTGAAAATTCCCCACCCTAGCGTGGTAAACCGGAACCCACTCCGCATGGAGGAGGTTCCGAAACTTGCTAAGGGGGCGAGACGTGCAAGAACTGAGCGAACTGCAACGACAGGGGATGAGCATTCAGGCCATCAGTAAGCTGACCGGTTGGGATCGCAAGACGATACGAAAATACCTGCTGCAACCGAACGTGCTGCCGGAATATGGGCCGCGGCGAAAGCGAGCCGGGAAGCTCGATCCATTCAAGCCCTATCTGGAGGAACGGATGCGTGCTGGCGTGTGGAACGCCCAGGTGCTGTTGCGAGAGCTGTGTGCGCGCAACTACACCGGCGGATACACGATTCTGAAGGATTGGCTGCACCCGCAGCGGAGTTCCGCACGAGCCGTGGCGGTACGACGCTTCGAAACGCCGCCGGGCAAGCAGGCGCAGGTGGACTGGGGGCATCTGGGAACGCTGGAGAGAAACGGCCAGGAGCAGAAGCTTTGGGCGTTCACCTTCACGATGGGATACAGCCGACGCATGGTGGCGGAAGCGGCCTTGGACCAGAAGATCGGCACGTTGCTGCGCATGCACGAGGAGGCATTTCGGCAGTTGGGCGGCGTACCGGAAGAGATTCTTTACGACCGCATGAAGACGGTGTGGCTGGGCAGCGACGAGCGCGGCGAGATCGTCTGGCATCCGGTGTTTCTGGACTTTGCGCGCTACTGGGGATTCATGCCGCGGCTGTGCCGGCCGTATCGCGCGCAGACCAAGGGCAAGGTGGAGTCCGGGGTGAAGTACCTGCGAGGGAATTTCCTCTGCGGCCTGCAGGGACGCGAGCCGCATAGCCTCACGGACCTGAATGCGCAACTGCGCGAGTGGATCGCGGTCGTAGCGAACCAACGGGTGCACGGAACCACCCGCGAACAAGTGGCGGTGCGCTGGGATATAGAGCAATTCAGTTTGCAATCTATTGCTGGTCGCCCGAGCTATCCCTACGTCGATGGCGAACTGCGCAAAGTGGCGCGCGATGCATACATCGACTGGCAAGGAAGCCGCTACTCGGTACCTTGGCAGTATGTCGGGAAGGACGTGTGGGTGCGCGAACTCGCCGGGGAAGTGGACATCCTAGATGGCCGCTCGCGGATCGCCGCGCACGCCCGAGCCCCACGCAAACATCTGGTGGTGACTTTTCCGCCGCACCATCGAGGCATTCCGCTAGGAACACGAAAGACAGATAGCAAGATCCTGATCCAGGTGCGCCAGAGCGCGCCCATCGTGGAAACGCGCTCCCTTTTGGCCTATGAGAGTGCGACGAGCGGAGGTGCGCAATGAACACTCCGATCGAACGGCTGCATACGGCACTGGAGAGCCTGGGGTTGAAAGCCGTACAAGCGAGATTGGAGAACCTGCTAGAGCAAGCAGCGAAGAAAGAGCCGAGCTACGCCGATTTTCTTGACGAGCTGCTGAATTGTGAGGTGGACGCCCGGCGCATTCGCTATTTGAGGGCCAGACTGCAGTTGGCACACTTGCCGTTCGTGAAGACGTTCGAGCAGTTCGACTTTGCTTTCCAGCCTTCGATCGATGAACGGCAGATTCAAGAGCTACGCTCGTTGCGATTCATTCACGACGCCAGCAATGTGATTTTTCTGGGGCCGCCAGGCGTCGGAAAAACCCATCTCAGCGTAGCGCTGGCGGAAGCCGCGATCCAGGCCGGTTTCGGCGCTTACTTTATGACGGCCCATGACCTGGTCGCCGATTTAGGTCGAGCATATCGCGAAGGGCGGTTGGACAGGCGCATGCGCGTATACCTGGCACCGAAGGTTCTGGTTATCGATGAGATGGGCTATCTTCCGCTCGACGATCTCGGAGCGACCATTTTCTTTCAACTGGTCAGCGCACGTTACGAACGCGGCAGCATCATCCTAACTTCCAACAAAAGCTATGGGGACTGGGGCTCGATCTTTGGCGATCCCATCATCGCGACGGCCATCTTGGATCGCCTGCTCCATCACTCAACCACCATCAATATCCGCGGCGAGAGCTATCGATTGAAAGATCGGCGAAAAGCGGGATTACTTCCCTCGCCGAAGGAGCACGGCGGGCAACCGGCTCCCTTTCTTTCGCCGGAGATTTTACAGAACGGTCCTCGCCGTCAAGGGTCCGCTACGCCGCGCAAGACCAGCGCGCCCTTGACTGCTCCGGGCCGTTCTACAGAGGCCTAATTATGAAAGAAAGGGAGCCTCTCAGGGACTTTCACGGGTGGGGAATTTTCGACCGCCGAAATGGGGAATTTTCATCCGGCGTTGACACGACTGTCAAAAGGACTAGGGAATGAACGCCACCGCTGCCCCAATCCCTGATTCGGTACCCGCGAAACGACGGCTCCGGTCTTGCTTGCCAGCTTCGCGCGGATAGTGAATCCCTCACGCTTGTTGTTACGGTTAGACTGACCGAACAAACCCAAGCCTGCCGTTCGGACATCTGACTTTCACTTTCATCCGCATGGAGGGTGCAGGAATGAACAGCAATGAGGAGATGAAGCTTCTCCGAGTGCGACATGAAGCAATGCAGAGGGCACAAAAGCGCCTTCTTCGTGGTCTGGAGCCGCCGGATGAGGAGCAACAGAACGAGCGGGAATACGAGTTCGGAGCGCAATTCCGGACCGGATGAGGAGAGAGCTGTGCACATCGAACTAAATGACTGCGGGTAATGAACTCGAGCAATGCCGGCAGGCCCTCTGCGTTTGCTCGATGCCGCGCCGAATGGCTTGGAATGATTTCCTCGGTTTCCGTTACTCGTTCGCCGTAGCCGCCAAGTGCGCGAGCCATCGCCGCATAATCTTGTGAATTGTCCTTTGACTGAACGTTCAAAGCATTGATGAAAGAGAGGCACGTTGAATATCCCAGCGATTGTGTCGCAGCTGAAATCGGAAAGAAACCGAATTGACCAGGCTATAGAAGCTCTCGAAGGAATATCTTCGATGGAGTTAGTCGCCGATCAACCGTTCACCGAAGGGCGGCGACAGCCAGGAAGCGTCCCCACCTGAGCGCCGAAGGCAGGAGACGATTGTCGGAACTGATGAAGAAAAGAAACGGTGGGCCGAGCGCCGAAAGACGTCTTTCCGTCAAGAAGTAGCGAATTTTGACGTCGAATGGAAATCGTTGGTGCGAGAGGCCGCGGCCCCTAAAATCGTAATCAGCGGTATTCGTTGGGGTGCCCCGCCCTTTGTGTCTTTCAAAGGGTGCTTATCTTTGGTAATTTCGTCGAACATGATCTCCGTGAGTGACGGCTCAGGCAAATTGCCTTGCGCGTTCGGTGTCGGTGTAGATTCGCCGAAAGCCGCTTTCACTCTGGAGTGACCCCCGCAACCGTTCATGTAGTTCACCCGGGTGTAGCGGATTCATCTCGATACCGCCCGAACTAAAAAGCGGATCCAATTACTTTGATGTTCATCTAAATGCCAAAGCTTCGGGTTTTCCGGAAAACAGCAAAGCTGGGACGGGTTAGGACCGAAGGTTTGGATAGCAGTGGTTGGGAAGGTTCCGATGAAGCGGTTTGGTCAACCTGAGGAAGTGGCGTCGACCGTGGCCTTCTTAGCTTCGCAAGATCGTCGTACATCACGGGCGTGGAAATCAACATAGACGGCGGAATGGGACAGATCTAAAAAAACCGACACAAAATGGCGGCTGGCGAGCAGGCGCCAGACACTTGGCAACGCAACCGGATAGCCCGAGGGTGGCGGCTTCACTCGTGCGCGTAGACGAAGACACAGCCCTGCTTGGCGGGGAAGCCGAACATAGTGTTGCACGGATCGACTGCCACCTGAGCGCTGGGCGGTGCCACCGGCACGAAAATGTGATTGTTCTCCCGGTACGCTGCCACGGAGTGAATGCCTGCTCCCCCTGGCAAGTTGCTGATGAAGGCGCCGGTGCTCGCGTCGATGACACTCACCGTCTGCGTTGCGCCACTGGGAGCATAGAAATGATTATCACCTGAGTTGTACCACACTTCATCGGCACCATGGGTCTGGTCCACTGCGGTGATCATCTTTCCGGTGAGCCCATCGATGATGATATTTGGTTTCCCGCCTCCACACCCGACCAGCAAATGTTGCGATGGGCCAAGCGCTAGACCAGAGCCGCAATTGGGTGTCTCATACCTCGTTTCGACGATTGGATTCTTTGGGTCTTTCAGGTTGATCACCGCAACTTCGCCCGCACCATTGTTGCCCGGCACGGTGGCCAGCATGCGACCGCCCTTCAAATCTGGATCCCAGACTGGCTGCTCAAAACCACGTCCTTCTGGGAACGGAATTGTCGCCAGCACGGCATAAGGCGGATCGGAGGAGATGAGCACGCCTTGGGGTGGTTTCTCTGACGGATTCCCGACCATGATCACATGATCTTTGGGATCAAATCCGATTTCATCGGCACGGCATTGCGCACCGGTGGAAATCGTAGCGACGGGGCTTAGGTTAAATGGCGGTTGCGCGCCATTGAGATCAAACACCTTCACGCCTCCGTGTGCGTCAGTGGCCCAAAGCTGATTGTTCGAAGTCACCACCACCCCGCTCGGCCCCATGCCCTGCGGTCCTGTGCACGGATCGTCCTGAGCGCCGTTGCCGTGGAAGCCGGTGATCCGGCCTAAATAAAGATCGTTCTTGGCGTCAATCACATCCACGCCAGCATTGCCCGCCTCACCTAGATAATATCTTCCGGAGGCCTGGTCGACCCAGCTAATGTCAAAACGAATGGGATTTCCAGGTACAAAGATCGCGCCGATGAGCTTGACGGGCTTATTGGCGTCGCTATTTTTCGCGACACGATCTTTACCTCTCGAAAGCGTCGCTATCCCGAAACACAGCAAACCGATTAACAAGAAATAGCCGAAGGCCTTCGCTTTCATGACACTGACTCCTTGCACCCGCTGCATCGGTCCGCGTCCCAGGTGGATCTTTATACACCCAACACTTTTGCCAAGTAAACCAAATGGTTGTCGCCGCATCTTCCGAGACCCAAACACCTTCACTTCCGAGTGCGTCGGTAGCTCAAAGTTGATGTATCAAATTGCAGAAGAAAAATAAGAATCTTGAGAGATCAGATTACGCAAGAGGAATTCACTCAAAGTCTCGGGACAAGCCAGGCCCAATTTTCAAAGTCGAATTGGGACAGAGCGCTGTTCCGTTCGGAGTCTTGATAAAGTTGGCAAGAAAGTTCGGCAATACCATCGATTGGATACTAACTGGGGAAACCAGTGCCCTTGGAGATCGGGCCCCAGAGGGCTGGTAGCAAACGGCGGCGGTGCGGGTTGCCATGCATTGAAGTATTTTCCCCGTCCACCAATTTTCTAGAACCAGCATTGAAGCATTACTAGAGTAAAAAGTACTCGCGTAGGGTCAGCGTATCTTTTAAAGCCCAAATCCGCGAAATTATGCGGTCCATCTCCTCCGCGGTAGCGGCGTTTGCATATGCGGCGAGATGCTTAGCTTTTGCTTCGAGGTCGGCTCGGTCAATTGGGTTCTGAGGGTCACCTTTGCTGGCCGGAACCCGCCTTGTGAGGGATCGCCCATCGCGAGTTTGTACCTCGACGCAGCCGCCCCAATACTTTCCTGAAGCGCGGTCGATCTCTGGATCAAACATCATCTGTACACGGGAGTGAAAAGACTGCAGTTTGGGATCACGCAGAGCAACTTCCGTAAACTCGTCCAGCCCCGCCTTTCCGAAGTTGGCAATGAGGCTTAGCACAAAACCCATCGAGAATTTCGATTGGTGAAGCGTTTCGGGATAGTTCACAGCGCCCAGCACATCGTCAACCGTTCACCGAAGGGCGACCCGAGCCAGGAAGCGTGGACACTTGAGCGCCGAAGGCAGGAGACGATTGTCGGAACTGATGAAGAAACGTTGGGCCGAGCGTCGGAAGAGGGCTTCGGTCAAGTAGCCAATTCTGAGATCGAAGCGGAATCAGCGGGCGGCCCGACAGGCAATCTATCGCCCATCCGGACCAAACAATGCGGCAGTTGTTGTCTCGGTCGGAGCTGAGGCTCGCTGGATTTCATCCCGTTCTGCACGTGCCTGTTCAGCAAAGGACCCCGTCGGATCAAGCTGTAGATAGGCGCTTAGAGCATCGAGCACGGCTGGATAATT
>Ga0126381_100000862_pt1 | contig 32966 bp, 30 predicted proteins | sample PanSoiMetPlot_28_FD_96465 | JGI IMG/M metagenome (GOLD analysis project Ga0126381, IMG submission 96465) | Tropical forest soil microbial communities from Panama - MetaG Plot_28 | ecosystem: Environmental > Terrestrial > Soil > Tropical forest > Bulk soil | place: Panama | collected 2016-02-17 | reverse complement strand
TGCGCACGACGCAGTTTTCAATTCTCGCGAAGCTGCGGCGATTGGGCCCAATGACGATCAATGCTCTCGCCGCGGAAATGGTGATGGACCGCACGACGCTGGGGCGGAACATCCTGCCACTGGAGCGCGACGGCCTGATCGCGGTCGAACAAGGCAGCCGTGACCGCCGGAGCAAAGAGCTGCGGGTCACCGAGGCCGGCGAAGCCCGTTTTAGGGCGGGGATGAAAGGATGGGTGCAAGCGCAGCAGCAGTTCGAGAAGGCGTTCGGAGCGAAGCGCACCGCCGACATGCGCGCCCTCCTGCACGCCGTTGCCGCGACCGAGCTCGGCATGTAGGGCCGAGCGCGAAAAGAAACTCCTGCGGCCTCCTCAGAGACAGGCTCGGGGTCGAGGGCGGAGACAGTGAGGCGGGAGTTCACTCGCGACACTTCCTTTCTGGGATGAAATCGTTTATCGAATTCGCGGCTCCTGCCCAAGGTGCGGTGTCTGGTGGTCGGCGCTAATCCGTACCTTATCGCCCCAGCCAGGTTCACCGACGGCTGTAGGATGACCTGGTCGCCGTTCTTGATGCCGGAGTTGACCTCGACCTGAATACCGTAATCGGCGTTGATCCATGTGTGCAGGGGCGCGATGCCATTTTCGACGACCACAACCTTCATGCAATTTCAGAAGCGGGGAGATGCAGCTGGTGAGCTGCACGGGAAAAGCTTTGATGCCGGCTGCACGAGACGAGGCTGGTGACGACTACGATAGACGTGCGCTGGCGACGCGCCTGACTAATTGGCAATGGCAGCAAGCGGTGAAAGCTGAATCGCGCCGGCCATACCCGACTATGCCGCCTGAAGCCTGCCGAGATTGCTTCGCTTCGCTCGCAATGACACGCGCGGTAGTCGTCTTTGCGAGGAGCGAAGGGACGAGGCAATCTAAATGTGAGGTTCGTCGTGCAAATTTGGGGCGTGTCAGCGCGGTTCCAGCCGCAATGTGGTCGGCAAGACGTCAGCTCGAACCATCGCCGGCGCGTAGGGGCTCGGCTGGTACTTTCTCAAATATTCGCGGCTGGCGCTTGCCACCGAGCGGTCGTCGTTCGCCGGGAACACCTCAACCGCCAGACGGCGGCCGGCAAACTCTAGCGTGGCGGATCCGCCGGTCGCAAGGTCCCTGTACCACCGCCCCTTGCTGCCACGTACAGAACGCACGAAAACTTCGTCGTCGGCCACGACCACCCAGATGACCACCGCAGTCCCGGGATGTTTCTCAGTGCGGATCTTGACTTCTCGGAGATCGCGCAAATCGCGCAGCGTCCCGGCGTCGAACTTCGCCATTGGTCCCTCCCTTACGGGCGTGCCGCACCGGACTGGCGCACGTGATTGAGCAGTCTCACTGCCGCCAAACCGCCGCCTCGGTCCAGCCGAGCTCGTCGAACTCATTCGCGCGCAATGGCGCCTCTGCGACCGAAAAGAATTCATCGAGTTGTGGGGGCGGTACCCCAGTGCCGCTGAGCATCGCATGTGCCTGGCCGCGATGGTGGATCTGGTGCTGGAACAGGTGCAGCAGTAGGCGGTCGGCCCGCTCTGTCTGCACGCGCGTGCCGCGGTGCACGCGGATGATGCGATCCGGCCCGGCGTCGTCCAGCGCCTCGCACCAGGCGATCAGTCGACGATCGACCGCCGCCTGGGCAGGCTGCAGATCCGACACAGTGGGGCAGGGGATTGGGTCCGCCCACGCAGACGGACCGAGCGTGCCGCCTTCGAGCGCATCGACGTAAAACCGGTCGATGTTCAGGATGTGGTTCAACGTTGCTTGGATCGAGGGGAAAAAGCCGGTGCGCGACGCTTCGAACTCCACCTGCGTCAGCCTCGCACAGGCCGCGAGCAAGCGATGGTTCGCCCACGCGTTGTTGTACGCCACCGCACGAAGGGTCTGGAGGTGTGAGGCGGGCATGGGATCCTCCGGGGCTTGCACAGAACCCGTTACGTCAGCCGTTGCTCTCCAGGCAACGCGACCGGGATTTTGTAGAGATTCACCGCGTTTTCGAAGACCAGCTGAGCGAGCGCTGCTTTGCCGAGAGCCGCCTCCGCGGGGGCATGTCCCATCGCCTTCGAGTGTGGCCACGGGCTGTCGAGACCCGGGAAGTCGCTGGCCCACAGAAAATTGCGCAGGCCAATCTCGGTACCCGGCGAAAACCACCCTCTTCCTCCACTTCAAACGTAAAAAAGATCTGGCGCTTTACAAACTCGCTGGGTTTGTCCGAAAGCGGGATGTCGGGCCGGAAGACGCGGCTCTCCGGCCCGCCGAAATCGTACTCGCGGTCAAAGCGCCAGAACAGAAACGGGACCCAGCCGACGCCGGCCTCTTCGAGCACGAAGCGCACGCCAGGATGGCGATCACAGATACCCGAAAAAACGACGGCGCTCATCAGTTCGCCCATTGCGCCCATCGGGAAATTGGCGACCCGCATCAATGCTTGGTTGCGCGGTTCCGCGCCGGTGACCCCGACCCCCATCTGGCGCGAGCCGCCGCTCGGGTTGGCGTGCAGGTTGACCGGCAGGCGCGTCTCCGCGGCCGCCGCCCAGACCGGCTCCCAAATCTGATGCAATACCGGTTCGGGAGCGTTCACCCAGTCGAAAATCACGCCGGTGGGAAGGCCGAAATCCGCGACCCGCAGCAGCTCGGCGGCGGCCTCCTCAGGGGTCTGGCAGGGCAGCGGCAGCAGCATGATGAACCGGCCATTCGACTCCTCGTATAGTTCGCGCGCCCAATCGTTGACCGCGCGAACGCACGCGACGCGCAATTCCGGGTCTCTGATGGCCCAGAGTTGCTCATAGGGGCCGTTGACGAGTTCGGCATCGACGCCGTCGCGGTCCATGTCTTCACAGCGATATTTGGCGTGCGCGGCGCGGAAGACGCCGGGCTCGGGTTCCTCGGAGAGGCCCGCCCGCGTGTAGCAGTTGACGGGCCCCCGGCCGACGCCGGCCCAGCCGACGCCGCTCCAGAGGCGTCCCTCGACGACCCATTGCCGCGTGCCGTCCGGCCCCTGTACAACCGTTGGCCCGTTCTCCCGGAGTTTTCGCGGCAGGCGCTTGGTCCAGAGATCGAAAGGAAGGTGCATCAGCCGGCAATGCCCATCAGCAGACACGACGCCAAATCTCTTCTCCATTTTGCGTTTCCCCCTTCTTTGGGTTGCCAGACCAAACCGTCTAGGACGGCTGCTCGATCGGGGCGACAAGGCGGGCGCCGATGGACGCGAGCAGAAATTCGTGCGCCCGGTCGACAATGTCGTCGAGCGATGGCGTGCGCGCAAACATTGCCCTTGCCACCACCAGGAATTCTTCGCGTGTCGGCAGCTGCGGCAGATGCAAACCCGTCAATACCTCGGCCGCCCGGTGATGAGCCTGCGTCAGGAGTTCCTGCAATGCCGACAATTCGGGTCCGCACACCGCCGACCTTACGGCGAGCGCCAGCCGCTCGGCATTGAAGTGTGCCGCGAGCTGCGCGGCCGCGCGATTGACGACCCGTGAACCGAGCCGTTGTTCGTTGCGCAGCACCGCCTTGGGAGGAGTTTTCAGCTTCCATACGATGCCGAGGCATGACAACGCTCTGAGAGCGTAATAGGTAGGATCGATTTCCCACCATTGGAAACCTTGGCGAACGCTGCTCTGGCAGGCGTGGTGGTTGTTGTGCCAGCCTTCGCCCATCGTAAAAAGGGCCAGCAGCCAGTTATTGCGGGAATCGTCGCCCGTCACATACCGCCGGCTTCCATGAACGTGCGCGAGCGAATTGATCGAAAACGTCGCGTGGTAGACCAGCACCGTACTCCAGAAAAAACCGACGACGAGGCCGGACCAGCCCGCGACGAGCAGGCAGCCAAGGGCAAGTACGACCGCCGGCAATTGTTCCAACCTGTGCAGCCACCTCAGCTCGGGAAAGCGGGCCAGATCGGCAACTTTCGCGAAGTCGGTCGGGCCGTGCTTGCCGGCAAAAATCCACCCCACATGACTGTAGATGAAGCCGTGACGGCGCGGTGAATGCACGTCTTGGCTGGTATCGGAGTGCAGGTGGTGCTGGCGGTGCTTGGCCGCCCACCACAAAACGCTTTTTTGTGCGCTTGTCTGAGACAGAAACGCGATGATGAATTGGACCGCCCTGCTCGTCGAGTAGGCGCGATGCGAGAAATACCGGTGGTAACCGGCGCCGATCGCAAAGATGCGCAGCCAGTAAAGCGCGATGCAAATCGCCACGGCCTGCCACGTAACGCCCGACCAGATTGCTGCGACGCAGGCCAAATGCACCGATAAGAACGGCAGCGCGGAAGGATAGATGATGTCGTCTTGCGTGCCTTCCGGCTCGATGTCGGACGACATGTCAGCGATCCTCCTTCACCGGGCTTGGCGGTCCAGCCATTCTTTGAGCGCGACCGCGTTGTTGCGGCTTTCGTCCCGCGCGGCGAAGAGCAGCGTGACGGGCTCACGGCTCAGCCGATCGAGCAGCTCCCGAACCGCCGATTGTGCGCCGGGCTGTTCGAACTCCGCATAATAGGCGGTCTTGAATTCTTCCCAACCCGCCGGGTCGCCGTGAAAAAGGCGGCGCAGCCTGTCGCTCGGTGCGATTTCCTTCAGCCATAGGTCGATCTGCGCCTTCTCCCGCGACAATCCGCGCGGCCACAATCGATCGACCAGAACCCGGACGCCGTCCTCCGCGTCGGGCGGCTCGTAGACGCGCTTGATACGAAGCGGCTGTCGCGCCATTTCCGCTAGACCTCGTCGCGGCCTGCCGGCCAGCCGAATTTCTCTGAAGCTTGCGGCAAACACGATGTTATGACAACCAGAAGGTGGAAGAGCCAACAATGACGGAGTCCTCCGGCGATGCCGCGCTATGATTTCGACATGTTCACGATCGGTGCCGGGTCCGGCGGCGTCGCCAGCTCGCGCCGCGCCGGCAGCTATGGCGCGCGCGTCGCGATCTGCGAGGAGAGCCGGGTCGGCGGCACTTGCGTCATTCGCGGCTGTGTGCCTAAGAAGCTCCTCGTCTACGGCGCGCAGTTCGCCGACGCCTTTGCCGACGCGGCCGGCTTCGGTTGGACGGTGCCGATGCCGAGCTTCAACTGGCCGTCGCTGATCGATGCGAAGGATCGCGAGATCGAGCGCCTGTCGCAAATCTATCGCAACATGTTGAAGAGCAGCGGCGTCGAACTGATCCAGGGGCGCGCCGTACTCGTTGACCCGCACACCGTCGAAATCAATGGCCGTCATTACACTGCGGACAAGGTCCTGATTGCGACCGGATCACACCCGACCGTGCCGGACATTCCCGGCATCGAACACGTGATCTCATCGAACGAGGCGCTCGATCTGCCCCGCCTGCCGCGCCGCATCGTCATCGTCGGCGGCGGCTATATCGCCGTCGAATTCGCCGGCATCTTCAACGGCTTTGGCGCCGAGGTCGTCGAGCTGATCCGCCGCGACGAGCTGCTCTACGGCTTCGACGACGACATCCGCGTTGCGTTGGCGCAGGAGATGCGCGGCCGCGGCATCGAGATACACGCACGCACGCACGTGACGCGCATCGAAAAAGAGCCGCACGGCTACTCGGTCTATACCAATCTCGGCCAGGAATTTTCCGCCGATATCGTCATGTACGCGACCGGGCGAAAGCCCAACACGAAGGGTCTGGGGTTGGTCGAGATCGGCGTCGCAACCGATGCGAACGGCGCGGTCGTCGTCGACGAATGGTCCTGCAGCAACATCCCGAACGTCTACGCGGTCGGCGATGTCACTGACCGGGTCAATCTGACGCCGGTGGCAATCGCCGAGGGTCGAGCCGTCGCCGAGACTCTGTTCAACGACAATCCAATCAAGATGGATCACGCCAACGTGCCGTCGGCGGTGTTCAGCCAGCCGCCGATCGGCGCGGTCGGGCTGACCGAGGAGCAGGCACGCCGCCAGTACGGCGATGTCGATATCTACATGGCCCGCTTCAAGCCGATGAAGAACACGCTCTCCGGCCGCGAGGAGCGCACCTTGATGAAGCTCGTCGTCGACGCGCGCACCGATCGGGTGCTCGGCTGCCATATGCTTGGCCCCGACGCCCCCGAGATCATGCAGGGTCTGGCGATTGCCGTGAAATGCGGCGTCTCGAAGCGTATGTTCGATCAGACCGTCGGCATCCACCCGAGCGCCGCCGAGGAATTCGTGACGATGCGCGAGAAGGTCATCCGCCAGAAGATGGCGGCGGATTAAGAGCTCGGTGAAGGGCTTGAGATTTTGCTATCGCAAACACAGATTGGAGCTCCGTAATCTGGCACGACCATATGCCTGATACATTGAACGCCTCACAATACCAGCTGCCTTTGAGCATTCTCCTTGAGGCAATCGAATTACCGGAGGCGGCGAGCGATTGGTCCAAGCTAGAATCAGCTCACGATAAAGCGTGCGCAGCGTTGAGAAGCCGCCGCGGAGAATTCGATACTGTTTACGAGCGAGCAGCTGCGCCGGATACGAGCTGGGACGAGATCGCCCAAGTAGCCTCGATGATCGGCGAGTGGGGACGCACCGCGGCCGAAAAGCTTTATCCGCAAATTGACGCTCTTCAGCGAAAACTCGAGGCTCCGCATGGCGGCATGTCCCAGGAGGCTCGGCAAGCGGTGCAGCAGAGCATCGAAGTCGCCGAAGCCTGGCTAGCGCTCTACCGCGAATTCCACAACAAGCTGCTGAAATTAGCCGCCAAACAGCGCCCGACTGATGCTGTTCTGCAGGCCCGCCCGGTTAAAGGTCATATCGATCATGAAGCGTTGAGCCGCGAGTTTATGACACGGTTTCCCAAGATCCGAGCGGCCCTTGCCAAATGAGCCGAGTTGGCTGCCCATTGAGGCTGTCATCAATTACAACCGACTGGAAGCGGAAGCGTCAGGAGAGCCGCATTTCTTGTGCGACCGTGGCTTGCTCGAAAGCGCATTGGCGCGGCCGCGAAACTTCTTTGGTTTCGGCGAAGAAGACATCGTTGTACTCGCCGTTGTTCTAATGGCGGGTATTGCGCGAGCCCACGCCTTCGAGCAGGCCAACAAGCGCACAGCCTTCGAAGCTCTGTGGCATTTTCTGCGTCAGAATGGCTACGACCTGGCCATTGACGACACCGTACGGTGGGCGGAGGAGGTGATCGCGCTCGTGGAGCACCGCATCACCGAGGAAGATTTTGCGCGCGCTATTCGCCCCTGCGTAGTGGAACGCTAGTTCCGAAGGCTGCGAGCCCCGGCTGCCGAACCACTTAGGTAAACCGCTCCCAGGCAGATTGGCGCGAGATACCCAACGCACCCCCGATCTGGGCCCAACTCACCCCGCGGGACCGCAGAAGTTCGACCACCGATTGGAGTTGATTGCCTTTGCCTTGCACCGTCTCCTCGATGGCCGCCAGTTGTTCCAGCAAACGTTCTGTCGGCAACTCTGCGGGCGAGGGGGGTCTCGATGCGATTGGGCGACCGGCAATGATCTCGTTGCACAAACCCACGCACTCGTCGCAGATGAAGATACTGCCATGGCCGGAAATCAACTTCTTCACGTTGTGCTGCGACTTGAAGCAGAAGGAGCAGTAGAGGATTTTCGCGGGCGCCGCGCCCCCTGCCGCCGTCTGCGCCGGCGCCGCCGCCTCTGACATGGGGCCCTCCTCCATTCCGTCAGGTAAAACCTGACAGTCAGGTAAACCCTGACAGCCGAGGAGTCAAGTTCTGATCGTCAAACTCGGCCGTTGGTGTGCCCAAGGGCAAGCGCGCTCGAACGCTGCCGCGATGCGGAGCAAAGCGCCGTCTGCGCCAACCGGCGCGATGAGCTGGATCGCGAGCGGCATGCCGGCGCTGTCGAAACCGGCGGGCAGGCTGACTGCCGGATTGCCGGTGAGGTTGAACGGCATCGTGTAGGGGTACCAGGCGGCGCGGATGTTCTCGACCGGCTCGCCATCGATCTCGATTGGACCGAAGAAGTCCTGATCGATCGGCACGGCGCTGCGCGACAGCGTCGGCATCGCCGCGATATCGCAAGCATCGAACCAAGACTGTATCTGGCGATAAAGCCGGGTTCTTTGGAAGAGAGCCTCGTATAGTTCGGTGGCGGAACAGCTGGCGATGCGGTCCATCTGCCGCACAAAGGTCGGGCACATGATGTCGCGATGTTGCTTCAGATGATGCCCGAACTGCGCCAACCGGTAACCACCGTTAACGACGAACCAGATCCGTTCCGGGTTCTCGAACGGCGCGGTGAGTTCGGTAACTTCCGCGCCCAGACCGGCCAGCGCCTTAAGCGCAGTTTCGCACACGGACAGCACCTCGCTGGCAACGGCTGTGTTCCCGAGGCGGGGCCGCCAGCCGATGCGGAGGTCCCTGAGCGGCTCTTCGGCGGTAGCGGCCATGATGAAATCGGGCTTGCCGCGCGCGATCGTGAGAGGATCGCGGCGATCCGGCCCCGCCATTGCGTCCAGCATCAGCGCCGTGTCGTATGCTGTGCGGGTCATCGGCGTGATGTACGAGATATTGCCGAACCCGTCCTGCGCATATTCCTGTGGCACGACCCCGAGCCCCTGTTTGAAGCCGACGGTGCCGTTGCACGCGGCCGGGATACGCGTCGAGCCGCCGCCATCCGTTGCGACCGCGATCGGCACGAGACCCGCCGCGACGGCAACCGCCGAACCGCCGCTCGATCCGCCGGAACTGCGATCGGCGGCCCAAGCGTTGCGCGTGCGGCCGAACAGCGGCGCCTCGGTCAAGCATTGTTGGCCGAATTCCGGGGTCGTGGTCTTGCCGACGACGATCGCGCCGGCGCGTTTCAGCCGCGCGACCGCCTCGGCGTCAGCGTCCGGTACGTGGTCCTTGAAGATCAGCGAGCCCGAGGTCGTCCTGATGCCGGCCGTCGGGACCAGGTCCTTCACCGCCAGCGGGACGCCGTACAGTGGGCCGAGCGGGATGTCCCGCATCACTGCTGCTTCCGCCGCTCTGGCGGCCTCCATCGCCGGTTCGGCTGCCACAGTAATGAAAGCGTTGAGCGTGGGTTGGCTCCGCTCAATGCGCGCGAGCGCCCAACGCATGACCTCAACTGGAGAGATCTCCCGATTGCGGATCAGGGAAGCCAGTTCGGCTGCCGAGGCGAAGGCGAGATCGGTCATGGCCGCGGTTCCTTTGAGGCAACTTGCATAGACGCATGATCCCGGCGAGGATAGCTCAGGGATGATTGGCAGCGGCCTCCGCTCACTAGATACACGCCAGCCGAGATCAGGACGATCCCGACCCAATCTGATGTGCTCGGCCATTCCCCGAGCAGTGGTATGGCGAGCAGCGCCGAGAGCGCCGGCACCAACGCCCCAAACGCCGAGCCTCGCGCAGCGCCCAGGATTAAAACTGCGCGGCCATACAGAACCAGAGAGACAATGCTGACCACTAGGCCTTGGAAAATCGCCTGAATCGTCAGGTCAGGGATGGGCGCTTTCGTCAGGTGGAGCCCGTGCAGCCCGAGATAGATCGGAGCATAGATTACCAGCGAGCCGGTAGAGACAACCGCTGCTACATGAATTGGGTCGAGTTTCGCTTGCCTCATGATGACGGTGTAGCAGGCGGTCAGACATGACGCGACCAGAAAGAGCGCATCGCCGAAGCTGCGCGAGATGCCCCATGCTGTGCCGCACCAGACGACTATGATAAGGGCGCCAGACAGGATGAACGAGAGGCCAAACTTTTGCGCGATTGAGGGCTTCTCGCCTAGAACCGTCGCGCTGATCAGCGCGACGAAAAGCGGCATACATCCCGGATTGAGCGCACCTTGATCAGAAGCGGGGGCAAATCGCAGCCCGACCGCTGCCACCAGCGCATAAGGTGCGCCGGTCCCGACGACAAGCCCGCCCAATCCGAGCCATCCCAGGCGGTCGATGGCAATGCCTCGCTGCACAAGGATCGGCGACAATAAGAGACCAGCCACACCGAAGCGCAGAGCTGGAATATCCCAGGCATCGAGACTGGTCGTCACGGCCACCCGCGTCATCGCGCTCCAACCGGCCCAGATGGAAACCGCCGCAAAGCCGCATAGTGCTCCTCTGACGTAGTTTGCAGTAACCGGCTGCATCGTTTCCGACCCGAACGGGCTAGGCGACTTTTTATTGGCCCCGCGCTGTTGTCAGGTCTACGGAAGCGGCAGGCTGAACGACCCCAAGGCCCTGATTCTTTATCAACGCCCCGGTTATCAATAATGCCATGCCGGCACAAATGGCGGAGATGACCAAGGAGGTTTTGGACATCCCGACCGTATCGGCCAATGACCCGAATAAGGGTGCGCCGATCAAAGCACTGCCGAGAATTCCGACACTATAAGTCGACATCACACGACCGCGCACATCATCGCGCGCTCTGACTTGCAGCGTGCTTGCGACCGTGACATTGAAAAAACCGCAAGACATACCGAGCACAAACATGCCCGCGACGGCAAAATAGATTCCCGATAGCAAAGACAGCCACATATAGACGACGCTCAGTAACCCGCAGCCAACCGCGATCATCATCAATCCCGGTTTGACCCGGGAGGCGATTGTCAATGAGCCGGTGACGGCGCCCAAGCCCAAAGCTGACATCATAATGCCCAACAATTCGCTCGAGCCGTCGAGCAGCGCCGATGCCACGAGAGGAACCATTACCTGCAAATTGTAAGCCGCGATGAAGATCACAGACATGGTTGCTATGGTAAGGCGCAGGACGCGATCTCGCCAAACATACGACAAGCCCTCGCGCACCTGACCCGGCTGCCGTTCTAGGGGTCGAGCCGCATAGAGACGGCGGACGTCAAGCGCCATCAAAACGATGATGACGATTGCGAAACTGGCGGCGTTTAGAAAGAAACTCGAAGCCATGCCGAAATACGCGATCACCAAGCCACTCACTGCGGGCCCGATCATTCGCCCGGACGAAATCACCGCGTTGTTCAGCGCCACGGCGTTGGGCAAGTCGGCTTCACCGACGAGATCTTTGAGGAAGCTCGACAGCCCAGGTCGGTCGATGCAGATGATCAGACCAAACACTAGGGCAGCCAGCCAGATCATCCATAACCGGATCAGATGAGTGGCGGCCAGTACCCCGACTACCGCAGCCAGCAGCGCCAAGGCACTTTGCGTCGCGATCAGCAACCGGCGGCGGTCGAACCGGTCCACAATGACCCCGCCATAAAGGCCGAAAAGCACCAGTGGCCCGAATTGCAGCGCGTTTGTGATCCCGAGCGCCAGCCCGGAGTGAGCCAGCTGCAGTACCAGCCAGTTCTCGGCCGTAATCTGGATCCAGGAGCCGATATTGGACCCGACTTGCGCTGCAAAATAGAGCCGAAAATTGCGGGTCCGCAAACTGGCAAACGTTTCCTGAAACCTGTGTGGCAGGATTCCCGTTTGTTCTGCCATGACCAGACGTCTCCTGCTCTCGCCCGATGGGGCAAGCCGCACGGTTCCAAAATCGCAAAGGTCCTATCGTTAGGGCCCGAACGCCGCTACTCCGGATGGACGCTCATTTTCTTCGGAAACACCAATCCCAAAGGTTTCCCGGAACCCGCGCTTTCCCGATGCGGTGACGATGACGGCGCGGCTGTGCCGCATCAGTTCGGTCCAACCGAGATCAAAGCACCGCTTGGTGAGCGCCGCTCCCAGCGCGCCGGCGAGGTGCGGTCGGCGTTCGGTCCAGTCGAGGCACAATCGGCAGAAATGACGGCGCCTCGAACTCAGTGTCGAGAGATCAATGCCAAACTCGGCAAGAAACCGGCTGCCCGCCTCGGTGATTTCGGCGGCTTCGCCGCCGAGCACGATGTATTCGTGCATCGTGAAAAAGTCGGTGAGCTCGACACTGAGCCGGCCGGCAAGATGATCGTAGCATATTCGGGCCGCGCTGAGCTCTTGCGCTTGCCGCGACAGCGGGCGGTAGCGCGGCCGGTTTTCGAGCGCAACCATCACGATGCCGTCGAGCATCTCTACCACCGCCGGTGAGGCAAGCCGAAAATACCGGTGCCGTCCGTCTTTGACCGGCGACAGCAGGCCCGCCTCCGTCAGCTTGGCGAGATGCGTACTGGCGGTCTGTGGCGTGACGCGCGCCGCGTAGGCCAGTTCGCTGGCGGTGAGAGCGCGGCCGTCAAGAAGTGCCGCGAGCATCGTCGCTCTCGCAGGTTCTCCGACCAGTGCCGCTATCTCGGCGATGAGCGGGCCGGTAATCATGCTTTCAATATAGCCCTGGCTTGGCTTCGCTGCCGTGGAAACGCTTCGATGTCGATCGAAGCAAACGGCGCGGGGCGGCGAGCTAGCGGATCGGGTGGATGTCCACCCCAACGGACCTCGCTATACTTCGCCAAGAGCGATCCGCCGTCAGTGCTCGGACATTGAGGCGAGCAGCGAGCGCGAGGCATGCGCGATCGCCGAAAGACAGCCCGGATTTCCGCGTCGCCGGCAAGAGCAGGCCGGCGGCGAAGGCCAAGTCGTCATCAAATGGGATCCGTTCGATCGGGAGCGGATCGAGCACCAGCCGAATATCGGCTTCCGCCGCCCCGTTGCGCGCAAAATGTCCGACGACCTCGCAGAGATTAACCGTCGTCATCGCCGAGTTCGCGAAAACGGTTCCGACCTCATCGCCGCCTCGCTCAGCCAACAGGAGGGCCAATAGGGCGGAGGCGTCTAGAACCGCCTCAATCATTCATGCGCCGCCTCCCGGCGTCGTTCGAAGAGAAAGGCATCGACCGAGGCTTTGGGTTTGCCCCCGATCAACCGCCGCGTCAGAGCCTGCGCTTGCGCGAGCACTTCTCCAACGGTTCTGATGCGGATCTCGCGACCATCGAGCTCGACGACGACATCGCCGCCACGTTCAAGACCGACCGCCTTGCGAAACTCCGCTGGTATACTGAGACGTCCGGATTCGGAGACGCGCCCACGCGCGGCAGTCATGGCATATTCCGACAATTGACCCAATCATGACAATATGGCTTCTGGTAGGCTAAGGACAATCGTTTCCACGATGCCGCGTCGCTCCAACCGAGATCGCTTTGACCTTTCGGAGGCAAAGCCTTTATAAGCACCGGTTCGAACAGCAGCGGACTGGTACAGGTGCAAGATGGTTAAAGTATGGTCCCCCGACAGCTGGCGCGGCCTGCCGATCCGGCAAGTTCCCGGCTATTCGGACGAGGCGGCGCTCGCCCGGGTCGAGGAGACGTTGCACCGCTTTCCGCCGCTGGTTTTTGCCGGGGAGGCGCGGCGACTGAAAGAGCGCCTTGCCGCTGTCGCAGCGGGCAAAGCGTTTCTGCTTCAGGGCGGGGATTGCGCGGAGAGCTTCGCCGAATTCCATCCGAACAACATCCGCGACATGTTCAAGGTGCTGCTGCAAATGGCGGTGGTGCTGACCTTCGCCGCGGGCTGCCCGGTCGTCAAGGTCGGGCGGCTCGCGGGACAATTCGCGAAGCCGCGCTCGTCCGAAACCGAAACTCAGAACGGCGTCACGCTGCCTTCCTACCGCGGCGACATCATCAACAGCCTTGATTTCGATGCCGCCCTGCGCGAACCGGACCCGCAACGCATGATCCAGGCCTACAGCCAATCGGCTGCGACCCTCAACCTGCTGCGGGCGTTCGCACAGGGCGGCTATGCCGACCTGCACCGTGTGCACGCGTGGAACCAGGATTTCGTCGCCGACTCGCCGCAAGGCGAGCGCTACCGGGCGCTTGCCGACCGGCTGACCGAGACGCTCAATTTCATGGAGGCGTGCGGACTGACCTCGGAGACGACGCCGCAGATCCGCGAGACCGAATTCTATACCTCGCACGAGGCGCTGTTTCTCAGCTACGAAGAGGCGCTGACGCGGATCGACTCGACGACCGGCGACTGGTACGACTGCTCGGCGCATCTCGTCTGGCTCGGCGACCGCACACGGCAGGCCGACGGCGCCCATGCCGAGTTTCTGCGCGGCATCAAGAACCCGATCGGCATGAAATGCGGTCCGACCCTCGAACCCGACGACCTGTTGCGGCTGATCGACCGGCTCAATCCCGAAAACGAGCCGGGCCGCCTGACCCTGATCACCCGCATGGGGGCCGACAAGGTTGAGGCGCGGCTGCCCTACCTGATCCGCACCGTCCAGCATGAAGGGCGCAATGTCGTGTGGTGCATCGACCCGATGCACGGTAATAGGATAACTCTCAGTAACGGGTATAACACGCGGCCGTTCGACCGGATACTCGACGAGGTGCACGCAGCGTTTGCGATCCATGCTGCCGAGGGCACCTACGCCGGCGGGATCCATTGCGAGCTCACTGGGCAGAACGTCACCGAATGCATTGGCGGCGCCCAAGCCATCAGCGAGGCAGATCTTTCCGACCGATACTTGACTCATTGCGATCCGCGGCTCAACGCCAGCCAGGCGATCGAACTGGCCTTCGAACTCGCCGAGGCACTGAAGCGAGAGCGACAGGGCGACGGTGGCTCGAACCGACTCGTCGTGGCTACCTAGAGCCTGTTATTGCGAGGAGCAACGCGACGCAGCAATCTCGGCCCCGGCGCGCAACGCGCGTGGAGATTGCTTCGCTCCGCTCGCAATGACAGCATGGGTGCTATGGACGACCTTGCGGCACAGACCGATAGCTACTTTCTGAAGACAAAGGCGATCGTCGGGCATTTCGGCGATCGCCAGGCGACTTACGCCGTGTTCCTCCGCCGCCCGGTCATCAGCGCACCGCGCTTTGCACTCGAATTTCTCCAGAGCATGGCGGCCGAACGCGATGTCGGCTTCGATATCGAGATCAGTCACCCCGAGGGCGCCTGGGTCGGCGCAGGCGACCCGATCCTGTACGTGACCGGCCCTCTGTTCCACCTCGTCGATCTCGAAACCGTGCTGCTGCAGAAGCTCGGCCCTCCGTGCGTTGCCGCTTACAACGCCTATGCAATGTGCGCCGATCTGCCGAAGGTCGCCTTTATGGCGATGGATGCGCGCCACTGCGCCGGGCCCGAGATGGCGGCGATGATGGCCTATGCCGCTGCCGTCGGCTCGGCATTGGCGCAGCGCGAGGCCGGCGCCGTCGGCTTTGTCGGCTGCGCGACCGACGCGACCGCGCAGTTCTTCGGGCAGGCCAAGGGTCTCGGCACGATGCCGCATGCACTGATCGGCTATGCCGGCTCGACGGTGCGCGCGGCGGAAATGTATCGCGAAGTGTTCCCGGACGAGCCGATGACCGTGCTCATCGATTATTTCGGGCAGGAGACCTCGGATGCCGTGGCGGTTGCGTGCCGCTTTCCGGAGCTCGCGGCCGCGGGCCGGCTCTCCGTCCGCATCGACACGCCTGGCGGCCGCTACTGCGAGGGCCTCGACCCCGCCCGCTCTTACGAGGTGCTCGAACACCACGCGCCGCATGCCATCCGCGGCTACCGCACGGAGGAGGAATTACGTCATCTGGTCGGCACCGGGGTCTCGGCCGCGGCGATCTGGCGGCTGCGCCAGACATTGGACGAGGCCGGGTTCACCGCCGTCAAGATCGTCGCGAGCTCGGGGTTTGGTCCGGCAAAGTGCCGCATGATGGCGGCCGCCAATGCGCCGATCGATGTGATCGGCACGGGCTCGTATCTCCCCGAACTATGGAGCGAGACTTACGCGACCGCCGACATCATCGCCTATGACGGGGTGCCGATGGTCAAGGCCGGCCGCGAATTCTTGCTCCGCCACCGAAGAGAGGGATAGCGCGGGTTCCCCCGAACCGGTTCGGTTTCGTGGATGACAATGTCGTGCGGCCGGACTAGGTTGCGAATCCGGCATCTTTACCATAAGACGAGCGGCTCGAACCGCCTTCGCAACCGAAGCAGGAGCCAAGTCAATCTGGCGGTGCAGGGGCTGCCAAAATCGGTGAGGCGCCAGCGAATGCGTAAGCACTAAGATCCAGAAGTTCTGCGTTAAAAACGAAGTGCTGGCCTCGATCGTCGCGGCGTCCGCCTGGTTCCTCCGGGTTCGACGATCTGGGAGGTCGCCATGGCAGCAATTCGCTCGACGTTCGGATCCACAATATCCGGCCGCCATGTTCTCGGCGCTAAACTCGACAGCATCCCGTTCAGCGGTTACCACATCTTGATCATCGCCGTGCTCGCCCTCGTCGGTTTTGTCGAGGGCTATGATTTGGCGATTACCGGTTCGCTGCTGGTGCTGGCCAAGGAGCCGCTGCATCTGACAGGGACCGACATCCGCTGGCTCGCGGTCGGACCCACCTTCATGTTGTGCATCGGCGGCTTCGCGTTCTCGGCGGTATCCGACCATTGGAGCCGCAAGACGGTGATGCTGGTGGGCTTGATTTCCACTACGTTTTTGACCTTGTTGATACCACTGGTACAGAACGCCGAGCAGCTGATCATCCTGCGTCTGCTGACCGGTCTTGGCGCGGGCGGCGTAGTTTCAGCGCCGTTCCCGATCGCCGCTGAGCTGATGCCGGCGCAGCACCGGCGCACCTACGGTGCGGTTTATGAGGTCGCGTTGGCGAGCGCCTTCACGTTGCTGCCGTTCATCGCCTTTCTGCTGGCCGGCAACCCGAACGCGTTTCGACTGTTGGCATTGCCCGGCGGGTTGGCGCTGTTCGTCGTGCCCGCGCTCCTCTTTTTTGTGATTCCCGAAAGTCCGCGCTGGCATTTGCGTAGAGGCCACCCTCAGATAGCGGTCGACATTGTCAACCGGATCATCAGGCGAGCCGGCAACCGCGTGGCGCCGCTGACGGTGGAGGAGCTTGGCGACCTCCGGGAAACCGCGGTCGAGCATCTTCCGCCCTATTGGGCCTTGTTCGCTCGCGGCCAGCTGCGCTGGACCACGGTCGGCATTCTGGCCGGCGTCTTCGCCGGAACCGCGTATTTTTTGATTTCCGTTCTGCTGCCAAAGGCGCTGGTCGATCAGGGTGCAGCCGTCACCCTAAGCTTCGGGCTCAATTCGCTGGTGTTCTTCGCGAGCATGCCGGGAAAGGCGTTCACCGGGTTCCTGATGGAGATCATCGGGCGGCGCTGGACGATCTTCTATGCGCTCGCCGGCTCGCTGCCCGGCCTTGTCCTGATGCTGCTGGCGCACGGGACGGGGGAATACGCTACGGTCGTCATGGTCCTCGGCGCTGTGATCACCGGCTTCACCGTGCTGTCCGCTTTCACCGCCACCCGGGTCTATCTCTCCGAGCAGTTCCCGACCGTGCTGCGCGGCCGCGGACATACGTTCGGCGAGTCGACCGGGCGGGTCTTTGCTGGCGTCCTGGCGCCCTTCCTGATGGAACCGTATGTCGCCTCGCCGACGATCTTCTTCGGGACGATACTGGCGGTCGTGGCGATCGGCGCCTTCATCCCGTTGGTCTTTGGCCGGGAGACCGTCGGCCAGCTGGAAGTGGTGACCGCGGGGAGGCCGGCGTTGGCCCTAAGAGCGGCATAAACACGATCAGCCCGAGGTAGCCGGTAGCCGCGGCGCAGCGAGCAGTGCGGCGGCCAGCACCGAGAATGCCCGCTACGTGACAGCGCTGGCGGAGAGCAGAGGTAACTGACAGCGGGTCCGCGGAGTGGCATGATCTCGCACAGCCAATCCGTCCAAGAATTGTGCGATGGCAGCTCGGCAGAGTCCTGGTCTCGTCCGCGCATGTAGGTCGTTTGCAGCGGGCGCAAGCTTCGCGGCTGTCCTGCTCGGTGGGCTGGTTCTCGTGGGGTGGGTGTTCGACCTCGCGGCTCTCAAAACCGTATTTCCCGGGCTGGTCGCGATGAACCCTGCGACTGCTCTCGGCTTCGTCCTCGGAGGTACCGCCACGTGGATAGAAGCGGCTGAACGATCGGCCTCGCCCCAACGACGCCGGATAGCATGGGCATGTGCCGGTGTCGTCTTCATAATCGGGGTGGTGCGAATTCTCGGATACCTGTTCGGCTTCGATCCCCTTGTCGACAGTTTCCCTTTCCGATCGCAGCTCGATCGCGAGGTGCCGCCCAACCGAATGGCGCCGAACACGGCACTGGACCTCCTGATCAGCGGGCTTGCGCTGCTGAGTATAGACGTGGAGCTCCGCCGGGGCTGGAGGCCCGCGCAGTTCCTGGCATTGACTGCCGCGATCATCGCCGCCCTCGCGTTCATGGGCTACGCGTACAGCGTCGTGCTGCTCTCGCGTGTGGCTTCCTACATCCCGATGGCGCTGCACACGGCCGTGGGCTTCCTATTGCTGTCGGCAGCAATCCTGTGTGCCCGACCGGAGCAGGGCACCATGGCGGTCGTCGTGTCTGACGCCCACGGTGGTCACATCTTCCGTCGGCTGCTGCCTGCCGCGGTGTCGACGCTCTTCGTCATTGGGTGGCTTCAGCTGATGGGCCAGAGTGCCGAGCTTTATGGACCTCAATTCGGGGCGGCGCTCACAGTCGCTGCAAGCATCAGCATTCTCGGCTCTCTGATCTGGTGGAACGCGCTGACCGTCAACCGCGCCGAAGCCGAGCGACAGCAAATTGAGCTGGAGCTCGCATTGGCACGCGAGAACGAAGTCGAGATCGGCTTCAAGATCCAGCAGACGCTGCTGCTCGAGCAACCGCCGCGCGATCTCGCAGGGATCCGGGTTGCGGCGCTTACGATCCCATCGCAGCGGATCGATGGCGACTTCTATGACTTTTATCGGCACGGCGACCACTGCCTCGACGTGGTCATAGGCGATGTCATGGGCAAGGGCATTCCGGCCGCGCTACTCGGCGCGGCGACGAAGAGCTATATCCTCCAGGCCCTCAGTCGCCTCGTTACCCTCGCCGGCCCCCAGGATCTCCCGCAACCCCGCGAGATCATATCCCTTGCGCACGCCGGAATTGTGAAACAGCTGATCGAGCTCGGCAGCTTCGTCACGACCAGCTACGCCCGCTTCGACCTCGACCGGCATCGGCTGGACCTCGTCGACTGCGGACATACCGAGGCGATCCATTTCCGGCATGCCGAACAGGCCTGCGCCATGCTGCGCGGCACCAACCTTCCTCTCGGCGTGATCGAGGGCGAGATCTACGACCAGATCACCGTCCCTTTTGAGCCCGGCGACATCCTGCTCTTCTACTCTGACGGTGTGACCGAAGCCCGCAACCGGGCTGGTGAGTTCTTCGGTACGCAACGGCTTGCCGAGCTCGTACGCACGTGCAACCGCCTAGAGCCGGAGCAACTCGTCGAGCGCCTGCGTGAGGCAGTGGCTTCTTTCTCCGGATCCGGACGCTTCGCCGATGATCTCACCTGTGTCGCGGTTACCTTGGGAGAGCGTGAGGCGACACGGAGACGGGCGGAACTCGAGCTTTCGAGTACCCTTTCAGAGCTCGCCTCGGCGCGCGCCTTCGTACGCGACTTTTGCCGAGCGCTTTCCGATCCACCGGTCAACGAGGAGACCGTCGCGCAGCTGGAGCTCGCCGTCACCGAAGCCACCAGCAACATCATTCGTCACGCCTATGGCGGCCGCACCGACCAGCGCATTCAGCTCTCGGCCGACGCCTTTGCCGACCATGTCGTGCTCAGGCTCCATCATCTCGGGGCTAGCTTCGACCCCGAAACGGTGAGCCCGCCAGCCTTCAACGGTTCCCGCGAGGGCGGCTTCGGCGTGTACCTCATCGCCCAATCGGTTGATGATGTGCGTTATTATCGCGATCAGAGGGGCCGGAATTGCATCGCGCTCGTGAAACGCCGGCTAGCGTACGCATAGGAGGGGGCCGTCCGATGGACATAGCCAATGCCCTAGTCGACGCGATCTCGCCGGTCTCCAAGAGAGGAGAGGGAACTGGCAACGGGCTCCGCGGAGTGGCATCACCTCGCAGAGCCAATCCGTCCCAGAGCGGTGCGATGACAACTCGTCAGAGTCCTGGTCTCGTCCGCGCGTGTAGGTGGTTTGCAGCGGGCGCAAGCGTCGCGGCTGTCCTGCTCGGTGGGCTGGTCCTCGTCGGGTGGCTGTTCGACCTCCCAGCTCTCACCAAGATATTTCCCGGGCTGGTCGCCATGAACCCCGCCACCGCGCTTGGCTTTGTCTTTGGAGGCGCAGCGACGTGGGTGGAAGCGGGCGAACAACCCACGTCCCACCTGCGTCTGCAGATAGCGCGGGCATGCGCCGGGATGGTCGTGATCATCGGGGCGGCGCGAATTCTCGGATACCTGTTCGGCTTCGATCCTCTTGTCGATAGCCTCCCGTTCCAATCGCAACTCGATCGCGAGGTACCGCCCAACCGGATCGCGCCGAACACCGCACTGGACTTTCTGATCACAGGGCTTGCGCTCCTGAGCATCGACCTGGAGGTTCGCCGGGGCTGGAGGCCCGCACAGTTCCTGGCATTGACTGCCGCGATCATCGCCGCCCTGGCCTTCATGGGCTACGCGTACAGCATCGAGCCCGGAACCGGCGGCGGCGAGGTCAACATCGTCCAGGACATCTGCTGCGGCCCCGATGGCGAGGCCTATGTCCCGCTCCTCTCGCGTGTGGCTTCGTACATCCCGATGACGCTGCACACGGCCGTGGGCTTCATGTTGCTGTCGGCAGCAATCCTGTGCGCCCGACCGGAGCAGGGGATCATGGCGGTCGTAGTGTCTGACGCCCATGGTGGTCGGATCTTCCGTCGGCTGCTGCCTGCCGCGGTGTCCACTCTCTTCGTTATAGGGTGGCTGCAGCTGATGGGCCAGAGGGCTGAGCTTTATGGCCCCCAGTTCGGGGTAGCGCTCACTGTCGCTGCGAGCATCAGCATCCTCGGCTCTCTGATCTGGTGGAACGCGTTGACCGTCAACCGCGCCGAAGCCGAGCGGGAGCGAATTGAGCTGGAGCTCGCATTGGCCCGCGAGAACGAGGTCGAGATCGGCTTCAAGATCCAGCAGATCCTGCTGCTCGAGCAGCCGCCTCGCGATCTCGCAGGGATCCGGGTTGCGGCGCTCACGATTCCGTCGCAGCGGATCGGTGGCGACTTCTATGACTTTTACCGGCACGGCAACCGCTGCCTCGACGTGGTCATAGGCGATGTCATGGGCAAGGGCATTCCAGCCGCGCTGCTTGGCGCGGCGACGAAGACCCATATTCTCCAGGCTCTCAGCCGGCTGGTCGCGCTCGCCGGCCCCGAGGATCTGCCGGAACCTCGCGAGATCGTCTCCCTCGCGCACGTCGGAATTGTGAAACAGCTGATCGAGCTCGGCAGCTTCGTGACCGCCAGCTACGCCCGCTTCGATCTGGAGCGGCATCGGCTGGACCTGGTCGACTGCGGACATACCGAGGCGATCCATTTCCGACATGCCGAGCACATCTGCGCCATGCTGCGCGGCACCAACCTTCCTCTCGGCGTAATTGAGGGAGAGATCTACGACCAGATCACCGTGCCGTTTGAGCCCGGTGACATCCTGCTTTTTTACTCGGACGGGGTGACCGAAGCCCGCAACCGGACTGGAGAGTTCTTCGGGTCCGAACGGCTGGCCGAGTTCGTGCGAGGTTTCAGCCATCTCGACCCGGAACAGCTCGTCGAGCGCCTGCGCGAGGCGGTGGCTTCGTTCTCCGGATCCGAACGCTTTGCCGATGATCTTACCTGTGTCGCGGTGACCCTGGGAGAGCCTGAGGCGACCCGGAGACGGGCGGAACTCGAGCTTTCGAGTACCCTTTCAGAGCTCGCCTCGGCGCGCGCCTTTGTACGCGACTTCTGCCGCGCGCTTTCCGATCCACCGCTCGACGAGGAGACCGTCGCACAGCTGGAGCTGGCAGTCACCGAAGCGACGAGCAACATCATTCGTCACGCCTATGGTGGTCGCACCGACCAGCGGATCCAGCTCGTCGCCGACGCCTTTGCCGACCGGGTCGTGCTCCGGCTCCACCATCTCGGCGCCAGCTTCGACCCCGAAGCGGTGAGCCCGCCAGCGTTCGACGGTTCCCGGGAGGGCGGCTTCGGCATGTACCTGATCGCCCACTCGGTCGATGATGTGCGTTATTATCGCGATGAGAGGGGCCGGAATTGCATCGCGCTCGTGAAACGCCGGCTAGCGTACGCATAGGAGGGGCCGTCCGATGGACATAGCCGTCGAGAACTTTGGCGCAGTGACGATCGCGACGCTCCACGGAGACGAGCTCGATGCCAGCAACGTCCAGGATTTCAAGCGCGATGTCGCCCCGGTGCTGGCCGAAAATCGCAACGTGATCCTGGACCTCAGCCATCTGCGCTTTATCGACAGCTCCGGGCTGGGTGCGATGCTGTCCTGCCTGCGACAGCTCAATGCGACGGGGGCCGAGCTCAAGCTCTGCGGGATGGCCAAGGCCGTGCGCGCGGTGTTCGAGTTGGTACGCATGCACCGGATCTTCGATATTTATGACACGCGAGAGCAGGCAGTGAGCGCCTTCCAGCGCTGATTTTGCGGCGAAGCAGAATGGTCTCGGACGATCAGTCGTCGGAGTTCACCGCAGCTGTCGAACAGCTTGGTGCTGGCGCGGCTTCCGAGCCGTTGGTACAGCGTCCAACGGAACCATGCCTCTTCGTCATCTTTGGTGCGAGCGGCGATCTCACCGGGCGGAAGCTGATTCCTGCACTATACAACCTTTGGTGCCAGGACTTCTTGCCGCCGGGCTTTGCCGTGGTCGGGGTGGCCATTTCGCCAATGACTGACGACGAGTTTCGCGCCCTCATGCGCGAGCGGGTACGCCAGTCGTCTGAGGTCTTGGCTTTTCGGCCGCGTCTTTGGGACGAATTTTCGTCCTCGCTGCATTACGTCACGGCAGATTTTCAGGCGACGGCCGCGTATTGGCAGCTTGCTGAACGCCTGCACGAAATTGATACGGAGCATGGAGCCTGCGGCAATCTTTTACTGTACTTGGCTACTGCGCCGAGCCTCTTCGCATCTATCGTGGAGCATCTCGCCGCCGAGACGGTCATCGAGCCGCAGGGGACCGGGACACCTTGGGCGCGTCTAGTCGTCGAGAAGCCGTTTGGTCAGGACCGCAGCAGTGCGAGGCGCCTCGATGCGGCCATCCACAAGGTCTTTGATGAAGCCCAGGTCTACCGCATCGATCATTATCTCGGCAAGGAAACGGTGCGGAACATTCTCGCCTTCCGTTTCACGAACTCGATCATCGAGCCGATCTGGAACCGCCATTATATAGCCAATGTACAGATCACCGCCGCCGAGACATTGGGTGTGGAACACCGCGGGCGTTATTACGAAGAGGCGGGATGTCTGCGCGACATGTTTCAGAACCATCTGCTGCAGCTACTCGCGCTGATCGCGATGGAGCCGCCTGTGGGTTCCTACGGCGAGTCGGTTCGGGACAGGAAAATTGACGTCCTCCGCACGATCGTTCCGCTCGATCCCGCGCATCTCAACAACGCGGCGGTTCGCGGTCAGTACAGTGACGGGGAAATTGACGGACGTTCCGTGCCGGCTTATCGCGAGGAGCCGGACGTCAGCGCCGAGTCTTGGACCGAGACCTTCGCGGCACTCAGGCTTGAGGTCGACAACTGGCGGTGGGCTGGAGTGCCCTTCTATTTGCGTTCCGGCAAGCGGATGTCACGCAAGCTGACGGTAGTCAGCATTGAGTTCGAGCAGGTGCCGCACCTGTTTCTTGCCGAGCGACGGCAGCACCACATCAAGCCCAACGTACTGACACTCCGGATACAGCCGGATGAGGGTATTTCGCTCCAGCTCGGAGCCAAAGCCCCGGGCCCGGAGATGAGCATCCGCCAAATGCAGATGAACTTCTCTTATGGGGAGGCCTTCGGAGAGTTCCCGGCCACTGCGTACGAGACGCTCCTCGTCGACGCCATGCATGGAGATCCGACACTGTTCAATCGGAGCGATGCCGTTGACGTGGCGTGGCGCATCCTCGAGCCTGTCCTCGAACATTGGCGTACGACGCGCACGGCTGCGTCCTTGCCGATCTATCCCGCAGGCAGTTGGGGCCCGAGGCTTGCCGACGACCTTCTTGCTCGTGACGGCCATGCCTGGCGGAACACGACGCGGCTTCCGAGATACGTGCCGCCGCCATGAGCCACCTTCCCAAATCACCGGCCCTTTTACCAGCAGAGCTCCAAGACGCGATCGGTCGGCACGCGCGGTACTCGCTCGGCAAAGCGGCTCCGGATATCTCTGCGCGTGATCTCTTCCAAGCGGTCGCACTCGCCGTGCGGGATCGGCTCGTGGATGGCATGCTCGAAACTGAGCATCGATACGAGCAGCTCGACTCCAAGAGGCTATACTACCTATCGATCGAGTTTCTCATTGGCCGTTCACTCCGGAATAACCTGACGAATCTTGGAATTCTCGATCTCTGCCGCGAGGCCCTGCGCAGCTATGGGCCAGATCTGGACGCGATCGAAGATGCCGAGCCGGATGCAGCGCTCGGCAATGGCGGTCTTGGCCGGTTGGCAGCCTGTTTCCTCGACTCCCTCGCGACGCTCGATCTTCCAGGATACGGCTATGGAATCAACTACGAGTACGGTCTGTTCAAACAGGAGATCGATAAGGGTTATCAGAAGGAAAGGCCGGACAACTGGCTTGCTGAGGGCACACCTTGGGAGATTGGGCATCCCGAGGAGGCATGCGTGGTCCCCATCTATGGGAGGATCGAGCACGCGACGGATCGGCACGGCCACTACAACCCGATGTGGATGGACTGGAAGATCCTGATCGGCGTGCCCCATGATATGCCGATCGTGGGTTATGGCGGGCGTACAGTGAACTTCCTGCGCCTCTACTCCGCGAGGGCCTCCCATGAATTCGACATGCAGATCTTCAACGATGGGGACTACTTCAAGGCCGTAGAGCAGAAAATGACATCGGAGACCATCTCCAAGGTTCTTTATCCTTCAGACTCCGTTGCCTCTGGTCAGGAGTTACGGCTGTTGCAGGAGTACTTCCTAGTAGCCTGTGCCATTCGCGACGTCATCAGACGTTACCGTCGTCGCCATGATAAGTTCGATCAATTGTCGTCCAAGGTAGCAATCCAACTTAACGACACTCATCCTGCCCTCGCCGTGGCAGAATTGATGCGAATCCTCGTCGACGAGAACGACCTGCCTTGGGAAGAGGCGTGGGAATCGTCGTGCGCCACCTTCGGGTACACAAACCACACACTGCTGCCAGAAGCCCTCGAGCGATGGCCTGTCGCGCTCCTCGACTCCGTCCTGCCCCGTCATCTGCAAATTATTTACGAGATCAATCGTAGGTTCCTTGACGAGGTGGCCGCCCGCTATCCCGGCGATCAGGGGCGCCTTCGGCGCATGTCGCTCATCGAGGAGGACAAGCGTAAGCAGGTACGTATGGCGCATCTGGCGATCGTCGGCAGCCACTCGGTAAATGGGGTGTCCGCCCTCCATACCGAGCTGATCCAGAGCTCGCTGGTGCCGGATTTCGCACAGCTCTGGCCCGAGCGGTTCAACAATAAGACAAATGGGGTAACGCCGCGTCGTTGGCTGCTGGGCGCCAATCCGCAGCTTTCGGAGCTTATCAGCGGGGTCATTGGCCGCGGTTGGGTGAGCCAGCTCGAACAACTCCGTGCCTTGGAGCCGTACGCCGACGACGTCGGGTTTTGTGACGAATTCCTCGGGGTCAAGCGCGCGAACAAGGAACGGCTAGCGCGGGTGATCAGAGAGACGACGCGCGTGAGCGTGGATCCGGATTCGTTGTTCGACGTACATGCGAAGCGGATTCATGCCTACAAACGACAGCTCCTCAATGTCATGCACATAATCGACGACTACCTTTGTATGCGCGAGGGAGCAAAAACACCGAACGCACCGCGAACCTACGTCTTCGCGGGCAAGGCGGCACCGGGCTACTGGGTGGCGAAGCAGATCATCAAGCTGGTGAACAGTGTCGCCGGTATCATCAATTCAGACCGAAAGGCGCGGGAGTGGATGAGGGTAGTGTTCATCCCGGACTATCGCGTTTCGCTTGCCGAGCTCATCATCCCGGCCGCTGATCTAAGCGAGCAGATATCGACCGCCGGAAAGGAGGCGTCGGGCACGGGCAACATCAAGTTCGCGATGAACGGTGCGCTCACGATCGGCACCCTGGACGGCGCCAACATCGAGATCCGCCGCGACGTGGGCGCGGAGAACATCTTCATCTTCGGTCACACGGCAGAGCAGGTGCAGGGCCTGACGGCGGAGGACGGGTATCATCCTTGCGAACACTACGAACGCGACCCGGCGGCAAGGCGGGTTCTGGATGCGCTAGCCTCCAACCTCTTCTGCCCACGTGAGCCGGGGCTATTCCGATGGATCCGCGATGCCCTCCTCGACCCAGCCGACGCGCACGTCCACCTCGCGGACTTCCCGAGCTATCTTCAGTCCCATGCCGATGCCGGTGCGGCATACACTCGGACCGGCACCTGGGCGCGCAAGGCCATCCTGAACGTCGCGCGTATCCACAATTTCTCGAGCGACCGGACGATAGCGGAGTACGCCAGGGACATCTGGCACCTCTAACCCGCCACTCCGCGCTCAGGCTAAACTAACAGCGCCTATTATTGCAGGCACAGGGTTATTCGCCCTTGCGCCTGCCCGGGCGCTATGCGGTGAAACCGAACCCAATAAAAGGCGCTGATTTCCTAACTTGCGCACCAGTCGCAAATCCGAACACGATCGAAGACGCGGTCAGAATGCCGTGATCACTGGAGCGGGCACGTCGTGTTCCTGGACGCCGCGGACGCCGGGGATCGTTTCCGCCGCGACCCGCAGCGCCCGCCTATTTTCGGTCGGCTCATCCTCGGAGATCCAAAAATGAACAATCCCGTCGCGGACGATGATGTCCTCCGGCCAGATCCGCGCCCACTCCTCGCGGCCGAGTTCGGCAAGCAGACGGGCGCGGATCGAGCGGTCGTCGCCCTCACCCTCGCGCGGCGAGGCACCCTTCGTCGCCCCTAAGGCGCGGACGATGTTGGCGCGGCTGATGATGCCGACAACCTTGCCGTCGTGCATGACCGGCACGCGCTTGACCCGCTTCGCCTCAAGCAATTCCGCCACTTCGGCAAGTTCGGTGTCTTCGGTGACAGTTACGACATCGGGCGACATGATCTCCTTGACGGTACGGCCGTGCGATTTGACGTAATCGCGCGCGAGATCGGACGCGAAATCGTCAAGCCACCACGAGCGGCGGCGCACGCGATGGCGACGTGCGGTGCCGATTTCAGCGCGGTGCAGCAGGTCGCCCTCGCTGATGACGCCTACGAGGCGGCCGCCGGCATCGACCACCGGGGCGCCGCTGATGCCGCGTTCCGCGAGCAGTTTGGCAAAGTCTTGGACCGTCATATCCGGATCGACGGTAATCACGTCGGTCGTCATTACGTCCATCGCACGCATCGTGCGCCTCCCGCCTGTTCACCACATCGACATCCCCCGGATTACCCGGGTTCTGGCGCGATTTTGGTGACTCCTGCGCCTGCGTGGCAAGAAGGTTGTCATTCCTGAAAGCCCGCGCTGGTACCCGCGCAAGGGCCAGACGCGGAGCGCGGTTCGGAAGGCCGTTCGCCGGTGGTCTCGCGTCTTTTCTGATGGAGCCGCACACTGGGTCGCCGGTGATCTTTTTTCGCCACGATATCGTCGCGATCGGCGCTTTTATTCCGGTACTCTTTGGTAAGGAAACCGTGGGCCAGCTCGAAACTGTGAGCGAAGTCGTGCCCGCGCTGGCCTGAGGCGAGGAACGAGACGGGCTTGCCGTGGCCCTCCCCGGCTTGCGCCCGCTTGCGGGGGAGGGAAGGGTGGTGGCCAGATTTCGGGAGGTCGGGATGGCGGAAATTCGCCCCGCCGGCAGATCCGCGACGCCGGCAGCGTATGTGCTCGGACAGAAGCTCGACAGCATCCCCTTCAGCGCCTATCACCTGTTGATCATTGCGGTACTCTCCCTCGTCGGCTTCGTCGACGGCTACGACCTCGTGATGACCGGCTCGCTCTTGGTGCTGGCCAAGCAGCCGCTGCATCTGGCGCCCGGCGAGATCCGCTTTCTTGCGGTCGCCTCGACGATGATGATCGTCGTCGGCGGGTTCATGTGCTCGGCGATCTCAGACCATTTAAGCCGCAAGACGATCATGCTCATCGGCACCGCAGGTATCACCTTTTTCACGCTGTTGATCCCGCTTGTGCAGACCGGCGAGCAACTGATCGCGTTGCGGCTGCTGACCGGGTTGGCCGGCGGGTTCGCGGTTTCCGCGCCTTTTCCGATCGCCTCTGAATTGATGCCGGCTCGGCACCGCCGCACTTACGGCGCCATCTACGAGATGTCGCTGGCAGCCGCCTTCACGACGCTGCCGCTGGTCGCCACTCTGCTTTCCGGCGACCCGAACGCGTTCCGCTGGATGGCCTTGCCCGGCGGGTTGGCCTTCTTTGTCGTGCCGGCGGCGATCTATCTGCTGATCCCGGAGAGCCCCCGCTGGTATCTGCGCAGAGGCCGCGCCGAGGCTGCGGTCGACACCGTCAATCGGATTGTGCGGCGGGCAGGCAACCGGGTGCCGGCGCTGAGTGTCGCGGCGCTGGGGGACAAGCTGGAGATTGCCTACGAGCCTCTGCCGCCTTATCGCGCGCTGGGGGGTCGCGGCCAGCTGCGTTGGACACTGGTCGGGATCTCCAGTTACGTCTTCGCCGGCACGGGTTTTTTCCTCATTTCCGTGCTGCTGCCGAAAGCCTTGGTCGACCAGGGCGCCGCCGTCGCAACGAGCTTCGGTGTCGCCACGCTGGTGTTTACCGCCAGCATCCCTGGCAAAGGCTTCACCGGCTACCTGATGGAGATCATCGGGCGGCGCTGGACGATCTTCTATGCGTTGGCCGGCTCATTGCCCGGGCTATTGCTGATGATGCTGGCGCATCACGCCGGGCCCTTGGCGACGACGGCGATGGTCACCGGCGCGCTGATCACCGGCTTCACCGCGCTCTCGGGCGCCACCGCCTTCCGGGTCTACCTGTCGGAGCAGTTCCCGACGGCGCTGCGCGGGCGCGGCCATATTTTCGGAGAATCGGTCGGCCGGACTTTCTCCGGCGTGTTGGCGCCGTTCCTGATGGAGCCGCATGTCGGCTCGGCGACAATCTTCTTCGGCACGATCCTCTGCGTCGTGTCGGTCGGCGCCTTTGTTCCGCTGCTGTTTGGCCGAGAAACCGTAGGCCAGCTCGAAACCGTGACGGAAGGTGTTGCGGCGCCTGCCTGATCAGCCGCGCCGCAACATCGCCGCCTCGCGCAGCCCGGGTCGGATGAGGTATACGTCCCGTCTCTAGTCTAATTGGGTGCGGGGCCGAAGCCTTTCTTCGAATACGCCTGGCCGTCGTCGGTGCGAATGCCGGTGGCGCCTGATGCAGTCTGGGGCGAGGGATTAGCTGGGATCCACGCCCAATGACCGTTGCCGTGTCCAGGCGGTCCGGCGTTGACATTGGGCACGCCGGGATTGGCTGCGACCTGCGGCGGGTTTTGCGTCTGTGGCTGTGATGTCGGTTCCGCCGCATACGCGGCAATTGTCACAACCGACGCCATTGCCGCACTCAACATCGCCGCCTTGCAACCCTTTGTCATCGTATATGTCCCCACAAGTTCACGTCAGCGCCTAATAGGGCCAACAATCGGCGAGCGATCAAGTTTCAATGACTTGCATTTGTGTTTATGCTGCTATGCAGCAGCCGGGTAGATTGTTTCTGGGAAATCTGTCATTTAATGAGAGCAAGGGAAATTACCTTTACGTTGTTCAGGCTTGGCGATTTTGGATTCGTGAGGACGGCGGACTACGCCGCCGCCCCACGCGGATCGACTCGCGGGATCTAACTTAGGATCCCGTCCTTTGCCGCTGTTGATAGGGGACGTAAGCGCCGCCGGGATTTGATGCCGACTGAGGCGGTGCTGAGGGCGGAATCCAGTTGTCGCCGCTTGCTTTGGGCCCAGGAAGCCGCCCGTAGGAGTACGGCGCAGTAGGATAGGTGGGTGCGGCCTGGGTCTGGCCGATGGGGGCGGGATATACCTGATCGGCTGCGTGTGCCGCGGCACCGGCAATCGACAACGCCAGACCACCCGCCATCACTGCTTTGACCAATGCCATATAACCACTCCAAGTGATTTCTACGATTTGCCGCGGGCATCGCCACGGCACCCCGATATCGTCGATCTTAGCCCATGATGCATCACAAGTTTTCTGGATGCTGCTATGCAGCGGAATATCCGTTGATCGTCTTGTCTCCATCAATATTCGTAACATGGAAAACACGAAGTTGATGACTTCATGAATATAATATGTCGTTGTGATGACAAGATTAGCAACTCTTATGGATTTGTATCGCGATGCAACACAAGCAGGTGCCGGCGGCAGCGGCGCCGATCGGCCCGCAATTGCGCCTTAATTCCAGGGCAGTAGAACCCGCCAGCGGACCGGTGATGTGGCACATTGAGGGCGAATTTTCATATGGCGGAGGCGGATGGAACGGTGGCGTGGTCCGGTGCTTCGATGCCCGATACCGGCATTGTCCAAGGCTTGTTGGGTAAGACCGGCGGATCGGGTTCACCGCGGCTTCCGGGTAAGGCAGATGGCGTTCCGTCGCTGCCTACTCGGTTTCTCGAGCCGCCCGGTTTCCTCTGGGGCAGCTTTGCAGCGCCCGACGGTGCAAAGCTGCGCTGGGGGCATCTGCCGGCTGCCCGCCCTCGGGCCGAATGCGTCATCGTCGGCGGCTTCAGCGAGTGCATTGAAAAATACTTCGAGACCACTGCCGATCTCGCGGTTCGCGGGCTCTCGGTGTGGTGCCTCGACTGGCGCGGACAGGGCGGCTCCGACCGTCCGCGGCGCTGGCCGAGCCGGCCACGGCCGCGCCACTACGGGCGCGATGCCGCCGATCTGATCGGATTCACCGAAACTCTGCCGCTGCCGAAAGCGCCGCGCCTGCTGCTCGGCCAATCGATGGGCGGCGCCATCGCGCTTCTGTGCTTGCATCGGGCTCCGGGTCTGTTCGATGCCGCGATACTCTCGGCCCCGATGCTCGGCTTCCGCACGGGGCGCATTCCGCACCCCCTGGCGCGCTGTGTAGCCGTCACCGCGCGCGCTTCCGGTCTCGGCCTCTGCTTTATTCCTGGAGCCGGCCCGTGGCGTCCTGACCGCATCCCCGCGCCCGAGATCAGCCGTATTTCGAGCGATCCCACACGTTGCCGAGTGCAATATGGTTGGTTCTTGGCGCGCGCGAGCTTGCGCGTCGACGAACCCACCTATGGCTGGCTCGACGCGTCGTTTCGGCTCGTCAAAAAGATCCGCCGGGCCGAATTTCTGCGCGACATTCGCACGCCCATTCTGCTTGCCAGCGCGGGTATCGAGAGCTTTGTCGATCCCGAGGCGCATCGCCGCGCGGCGCAACTGCTGCCCGATTGCACATTCGTCGAATTCCCGGATTCCAAGCACGAACCGTTCCTCGAACAAGACGCAATTCGCAATCGCTGGCTCGATGCGATCGATCGGTTTGTCACCGAACGCGTCGCATTACAGGAGCGTGGCGGGGCGGTTAAATCGCTGTAATGCGTGCGTTTGCGGGCATGCGCCAATCGCCAGGTCCCTAAAGTCAGGGGTGAGGGCGAGCACGCCCCGTTTGTGACAGAGGTTCAAAATGATCAGGTTGCGTACACCGTTCCTTGCCGCGGCGCTTTTGACGGGTGTCGCTGCGGTGGGCCTCACTCCGGCCTTCGCACAACCCGCGCCGGCTGGCGAGAATCCCGGCGCGGCGCCAGCCGAGGCGCACCATCACCGCGAGACGCGGATGCTGCCCGGGCAATTGGTCGACGGCCGCATCGCGTTCCTCAAAGCCGAGCTGAAGATCACGCCGGCGCAAGAAGCGCAGTGGCAGCAGGTCACGGCGGCGATGCGCGACAACGCCAATGCGCTCGACCAGGCAATCACGACGGCCCGGCAATACCGCGGCGATATGAACGCGGTGCAGCGTCTCGAAACGCGCGAACAGTCCACCAGGCTGCGTGCCGATAATGACGTGCGGCTGCTGGCGGCCTTCAAGCCGCTCTACGCGGGCCTGTCAGCCGAGCAGCGGCAGACCGCCGATCAGCTCGTGCTTGTCGGGCCGCACCACCACCACGGGTGGCACCACCGCACCTGAACCCGTAAGGTGAGAGGAAAGCTGCCGACCAGACCGGCAGCTTCTCCCTCGTGCATTACTGTAGGATCACAAGTCCTCGGTTACCATCACCGAACGTTCCTGCAATTCGAAGGTCTTGGATAGCTCTCCGTAGATTCTCTTATAGTCTGGATCTTCCAAAAGACCCTGCATTGCTCGGCCGTAGCTCGCCCAGTCGGCGAACGTCAGAACACCGAAGATCTGCCCGGCATAAGCACCGGCAGTGCAATAGCCCAACCTTACGGCCACAGCACCATGTTTCTTCAAGATCGGCGCGATGTCTTTCGCCAGCGCAGTTTTCTCGGGATCACCCTTCCAACGGGATACGCTAGTCACCGCCATCGTTTGAGCCTCCTTGTTGCGCGTGTTTGCTTGTCAAACCGCTGCGCCGAAAATTTTTTTGATTAGCAATGACTTCTCGGGACGGCTCAGCGGCCCGACCTCGAGAGCTTAACCGCTCGCGGGTGTCCCGTCCACTTGATCTCGTAGAAGGGGGCCTCAGCCCCGCTCAAACACATCGTCGCGGTCGCTCTGAGCCGATCCTGGTGAGCCATTGCAGCACGAGCCGGCGCATGCGGTTGCCGCCTCGGCGTTGTGAAGTTCAGGCAAAAATCTGATGATAGTTTCATGGAGCCAGTTGCGGCGGACACGGAGAACAATATGGCTGTCATTCGCGCGCTTGCCGAAGCTGATCTGCCGCAGGCGCAACGCATCGTCCGGGTTGCATTCGGAACCTTTCTCGGCGCGCCCGACCCTGAGCATTTCTGGAGCGACCTCGACTATGTCTACGGCCGGTTCGCTGCCGAGCACACCGCCGCCTTCGCCGCAGAAGACGACAATAGGGCGCTGGCCGGGTCGAATTTCGCGACGCGCTGGGGCAGCGTCGGTTTTTTCGGTCCGCTGACCACCCGG
>Ga0126381_100000861_pt1 | contig 32982 bp, 29 predicted proteins | sample PanSoiMetPlot_28_FD_96465 | JGI IMG/M metagenome (GOLD analysis project Ga0126381, IMG submission 96465) | Tropical forest soil microbial communities from Panama - MetaG Plot_28 | ecosystem: Environmental > Terrestrial > Soil > Tropical forest > Bulk soil | place: Panama | collected 2016-02-17 | reverse complement strand
GTCCAAGGATCGCCGGCAGCGTGTCGAGGCCAGGCTGCGCGACGGGGACCTGCGTGCGCTTGTGGCGACGGCCTCACTCGAGCTCGGCATCGATATCGGGCCAGTAGAGCTGGTCTGCCAGATCGGCTCCCCACGCAGCTTCGCCACGTTCCTGCAGCGGGTCGGCAGATCAAACCATACGAGTAACGGGGTACCTAAGGGGCTGGTCTACCCGACAACGCGCGACGAGCTGGTGGAATGCGCCGCCCTGCTGCGGGGGGCTCGATCCGGACGGCTCGACCGGCTGCTGATCCCGGCATGCCCGCTCGACATCGTGGCCCAGCAGGTGGTCGCCGAGTGCGCAGCCGCGGAATGGGAGGCCGGCGAGCTACTCGCCTTGGTCCGCCGTGCGGCCCCGTTCGCCGAGCTGTCCGCGGACGATTTCGCGGACGTCGCGGACCTGGTGTCGGAGGGGATTCGCACCGGCCGCGGCCGTCGCGCCGCCTACCTGCACCGGGATCAGGTGAGCGGGCAGCTTCGCGGGCGGCGCGGTGCGCGGATGGCCGCGCTTACCTCGGGCGGGGCGATCCCCGAGCTCGGCGACTACCGGGTGCTGGCCGAGCCCGACGAGGCAGTGGTCGGCACGGTGAACGAGGACTGGGCGATCGAGAGCATGGCCGGCGACGTATTCCTGCTGGGCACGACGTCCTGGCGGATCCGCCGGGTCGAGCCCGGCATCGTCAGGGTCGTCGACGCGCAGGGCGCTCCCCCGTCGGTGCCGTTCTGGCTCGGGGAGGCTCCGGGTCGGACCGCGGAGCTGTCCGAGGAGGTCTGCGCGCTGCGCTCCGCCGTCGCGGCGCAGCTGGCGGCGGGCGGGCTTCCGGCGGCCGTGTCGTGGCTGGTGGCCGAGTGCGGGGTCGGCGACGCCGCCGCGGAGACGATCGCCGCGTACCTCAGCGCCGGGCTGGCCCAGCTCGGCGTCTTGCCGACGATGGACACGATCGTGCTGGAGCGGTTCTTCGACGACGCGGGCGGCATGCAACTGGTGGGGCACACGCCGTTCGGCGCGCGGCTGAACCGCGCGCTCGGCCTCGCGCTGCGGAAGCGGTTCTGCGTGACGTTCGACTTCGAGCTGCAGGCGGCGGCGAGTGACAACGCAATCCTGTTGTCGCTCGGGCCGCAGCACAGCTTCCCGCTAGACCGGGTGCCGAAGTTCCTCGCCTCCGGCACCGTCGAGGAAGTGGTCAGGCAGGCTGTCCTCACCGCGCCGCTGTTCCCGGCCCGGTGGCGGTGGAACCTCAACACCTCGCTCGCCGTACTCCGCTGGCGCGGTGGCCGGAAGAACCCGCCCGCTATCCAGCGCATGGAAGCCGACGATCTGATGGCGGCGGTGTTCCCGACCCTGGCCGCGTGCCAGGAGAATGTCGCGCCGGGTCCGCTGGAGATTCCTGACCACCTGCTCGTGCGGCAGACGCTGGCGGACTGCCTGCACGACGCCATGGACATCGACGGCCTGAAGCAGCTCGTCGCGGGCATCGAGGCCGGCCTGGTCACCGTTGTTGTACGGGACACGACGGAGCCGTCGGTGCTCGCGCACGAGATTCTCAACGGCCGGCCGTTTACCTACCTGGATGACGCGCCGCTTGAGGAGCGGCGCAGCCGTGCGGTCCCGCTCCGCCGCGGGCTGCCCGTCGAGCCGCACGAACTAGGCAGGCTGGACAGCGCCGCGATCGAGCAGGTCGCCGACCAGGTCCGGCCTGATCCGCGCGATCAGCACGAGCTGCACGACCTGCTGCTCAACCTCATCGTCATGCGGCCCGTCGCTGCCTGGCAGCCCTGGTTCGACGAACTGGTCACCGGGCGCCGTGCCGTCACGATGGCTGCGGCCGACGGGGACCTCTGGGCTGCGGTCGAGCGGCTGCCAGCCGTGCAGGCGCTGCTGCCCGGAATCAGCCCCGTTCCCGACTATCACTGCCCTGTCCCCGCGGAACCGCCGGACGAGGAGAGTGCGGCTGCGGACGCGCTCCGCGGTCACCTTGAGTGCCGCGGACCGTCGACGGCCGCGGCGCTCGCGGCGGCTTGCGGACTGCCCGAGCCGCTGGTCGCGCGCGGGCTAGCCGCGCTGGAAGCGGAGGGCTTCGCGATCCGCGGCCGGTTCAGTGCTGCGACGGCTGCCACAGCGGGCGGGGCTGAGGAATTCTGCTCCCGGCGGCTGCTGTCGCGCATCCACGCGTACACGCGCCAGCGCAGGCGCCGGGAAGTCGAGCCGGTCACCGCGCAGGACTTCATGCGGTTCCTGTTGCGCTGGCAGCACGTCGCTCCCGGCACGCACCGCGAGGGCCGGTTCGGCCTGCTGTCGGTCATCGAGCAGCTGCAGGGCTTCGAGCTGGCCACGGGGGCGTGGGAGCGGTCCGTGCTCACCGCGCGGGTCGAGGGCTACCGCCGCGAGTGGCTGGACGAGCTGTGCATGTCCGGGCAGGCGTGCTGGGGCCGGCTGTCACTGCGCGACAGCGAGCCCGACGGTGAGCCGCGGCGGAGCGGCCTCACGCCCTCGCGGGCGACGCCGATCACGCTGGCACTGCGCGACGACCTGGCGTGGCTACTCCGGGCGGCTCGAGGTGACGCTGCGCCAGCCGAGCCGGCAAGCGGCCGGACCAGGGAAGTACTCGACGCGCTGCAGGCGCACGGGGCGCTGTTCCGAACCGACCTCGCGACGCTGACCAGGCGGCTGCCGTCCGAGATCGACGAGGCGCTCTGGGATGCGGTGGCCCGCGGGCTGGTCACCGCGGACGGGTTCCGGGCCGTCCGAGTCCTCCTGCGTCGCGGCAGCCCGGAGCGGTGGGCCCCGACGCCGGGTTTGCGGCGTGGCCTGCGTGCCAGCACGGGAGCCTCTGGCCGCTGGTCGCTGCTGCCGCCGGCGATGGCCGATGCAGACCGGGACGAGCTGGCCGAGGCGGTCGCACAGCAGCTCGCCGCGCGCTGGGGCGTGGTCTTCCGGGACCTGGTCGCTAGGGAGAACCTCGCCGTGCCGTGGCGCGACGTGCTCTGGGCGTTCCGGCGGATGGAAGCGCGGGAGACTATCCGCGGCGGTCGCTTCGTCAACGGGTTCAGCGGCGAGCAGTACGCGCACCCTGACGCGGTCGAGGTGCTCAAGGCGGTCCGGCGTCAGCAGCACAACGGCGAGGTCGCCCACCTGTCGGCCGCGGACCCGCTCAACCTGACCGGCATCGTGCTGCCCGGCCCGCGGGTTCCCGCCATCGGCGCGAACACCGTCACCTACGTCGACGGCGCCGCCGCATAGCGCGGGGGATGCGCAAGTCCGGCTTCACCCCGTACTCAGCCCGCGCAGGCGGGCCTGGGCGGGTTTCAGCCTTGGGCTGTCGGGCTTCCGCGCGTCCCGGTTACCGACCGCGGGCGTGCGTCCCGATCCTCGGCTGGGCTGGGAGCTGTGGGCGGGCCTGGTCTTCCGGCGCAGCTCGGCGTACTCGCGGCCGCTGAGCACCAGCCGCGCGAGACCGAGGACGTCGTGCCGCGGAAGCTCGCAAGGCACCGCGACGATGACATCCACCGGGGTCTCGACGCGGACGACGGCCGGAGGGCCGGACCAGCGTACGACTCGCATAACGAACCACTCCTGCGACGCTGTACGGCTAGCTTTCTGCCCCCTTCGTTTCCTCACGCTAGGGGCTGCGGAGATCGTCCGCTAGGGGCCAGGCCGGCAAATGTGGCTGACTGGTTAGCGCATGCTGTCGACGTGGTTAGGACGCCGTCTCCGACGCGGCCAGCATCGAGCGGATGAGCGCGGCGACGTGCGCTCTGTCGGCCGGGCTGAGCCGCGCGAGTGACGCGACCAGGACGTCAATATCCGGGTCATCGCTGGCGGCGGTCTCCAGGACCAGCCCTGCGGCCGCGGCCGCTGCCCCACGGACCACGTTGACCGGAAGGTCGAGTCCCGCGGCGAGGCGCTCCAGCGTGGCCGGGTTGGGCAGCCCGATGCGGCGGTGGGTAGCCAGGTGATGCACGGTCGAGCGAGGCAGCCCGCCGAGACGCGCGACATCGCCGTAGGAACGACGCAGTTCCCACATGCGGTCAATGATCAGGCGCTGCAATGCGTCCGGCTGCACATCGTCCATTTTCTCTTCGCTGGCCAGATTACTGCCACGCCCGCCGGCGAACGGATGTGCGGCCGCCCCTTGCCGAATGCCGGCCAACCCGCTACTGTCCGATAAAGTTGGACGCTCATCTGGTTATGCCGGACGTTCGGCACGGACGACCGGCAGCGAAAGGAGGACTCGGCTATGACTATCACGGCACCGGGCCTTGGCGCGCCAGCTCTGGCGAGCCCGGGTATCGGCTACCACCAGGGTGTCAGCCCTGGGTTCCCGGCGCCCATCGGCGCGGAGCAGATCTTCGGTGTCGGCCAGCACTACGGCTTCCAGCCGTCATTCTGGCCGCAGACGCCCTACGGCGTCCCGGATGTCTTCAGCCGCTCGACCGCGGGCCAGGTCATGCCGCAGCAGGCTCAGCAGCTGGTCAGCCAGCTCACCGGGCAGATCCTCCCGGTGGCGGAGCAGATCGTGCTGCCGCAGGTCATCGCCCTCGCGGTGCAGCTGGTACAGCAGCAGGTACACCAGCTCATGACGCAGGCAGCTGTGCCGCTGATCATCGGGCAGTACCCGGGAATGGCGCCGCAGTGGCAGCAGCCGTTCTGGGGGCAGCCGCCGTCAGCATTCGGGGCGACCGTCCGGCCATACGCAGGCCTGTCCTGAGGAGGGCCGGTGAGCATAGGTGCTTGGCCGGCGACGCCGGGCGAACCGAGTCGCGAGCAGGTGGCCGCCCTGTTACAGCACACCTATCAGTGGACGCGAGCCGCCGCCATAGCCGCTCCGCCCGTGGCACAGCAGGTGGCGCCGGCTCTGACGGTCGCTGCGCAGCTGTACGAGGCGCAGCAGTACCCGGCAGCCATCAGCCAGCTGGCGGGTGTGGTGACGCAGGTGCAGCAGGCGCGCCAGACCTACCCTGCGCTTCCCGACCTGTGACGTGATGCATCCCGGGGCTGCGGGGTGCATCCGCCGCGACGGGCGCGGCACGGCGGCAGCACGGAGGCCGCCGTCGTCGCGCCCCGCGCGGCATCCAGTAGCGAGCTGGAGGCACGACGATGACATCATCGGATAAGTCGCCCGGCGGAGTGCCGGGCAAGCCGGCGGCCGGCGCGCGGGCCCGGCCGGCGCAGGCAGCACGAGACGATCCGGCCACGGATGGACCGCGCCGGGAATCCGCGGCGGAGCAAGCAGGTGAGCGCCGCACCCGGCACCGGGCCGGTTCCCGGCGGGAGCGCTACCTTGCAGGGGTCGCCCCGCCGTCCGAGGCACGCACTCTGGCCGGTCAGTTCGAACGGGATCCGCAGGTCACGGTGCTGCGGGCAATCGGGCGGGCTCAGGCGGGCGGAGGCTATCCGCACATCGCGGTGATCGAGACCACGGCGCAGCGAGCTGCAGCGCTGGCCACCATACCTACTCTCCTGGTCGAGCCTGACAGGCGGCTCGGCTGGGATCGGGCAGCCGATCACCGCACCCCCGAGATGCCCGGCCTGCCGGTAGATCCGAACGGCGCACTGCACCGCGTGGTCGTCGCGGTGGACGATGACGGCGGTCACCCGGTAGAGAACGCGGCAGTCTGCCTTACCGGCCAGGGTTTGCCGGCCATCGGGTTCACCGGCAGCAACGGCCGGGCTGAGCTTGCGGTGACGGCCGAGACTGCGGCCGCCCCGGACCTGCTCGTCGTTCAACCCGGACGAGGCTGCTGGCCTGCCCGGGTAGTCGGCCCGCACGTGCGCGCAGGCGAGCCGCTATCCGTCAGGTGCGAACGGATCATCACCACATTCCCGGGATTCCCCGACCGCCCGCTGGCCTCGTGGGGAGCGCAGGTCATGGGCTTTGACATGCTGCCTCCCAATCTGCGCGGCCAGGGCATCCGGATCGCGCTGATCGGCTCCGGCGCTGCCGCCGGCCACCCGGATCTTTCGCAGCGGCTCACCTTTGGCCGCGACGTGGTGGGCGAGGACGACAAGAGCTGGCGGGAGGATCTCATCGGCACCGGCACCCACCAGGCGGTGCTGATTGCCGGGCGGGACAACGGCAGCGGCGTGACCGGCCTGGCACCCGAGGCTGAGGTCCACGTCTGCCGGATCGCACCGGGCGGGAGATGCGGCGACCTGATCGAGGCCCTGGACTACTGCATAGAGCAGGAGATCGACATCGCGCTGATCTCGGCCGGAGTCACTGTCCACTCGAGCCTGCTGGCCGCGAAGGTCGCTGAAGCAAGCGGGCACGGTGTCGCCTGCATTGCCGCGGCGGGCGACGGTGGCCGCGAGATCGCTTTCCCGGCTGCGCTGCCCGGCGTGCTGACGGTCGGTGCAATTGGCCAGCTCGGCTCCTTCCCGCCAGGCAGCGGCATCGCTGCCGAGATCGCCGCGCCGCCGGCACCCGATGGGCTGTTCGCGCCGCGGTTCGCCAACCACGGCCCGGGCCTCGACTGCTGCGCCCCCGGTGTAGCGATCGTCTCCGGGCTCCCGCCCGCCAGCTACGGTCCGCTCAGCGGCACCGCGATCGCTGCGGCACATGTCGCAGCCGCCGCCGTGCTGATCGCCGCCCAGCACGCGGAGTTCCAGCCGGAGTCTGGCCGGGTCCCGGCGATCCGCGATGCCAGCCGGGTAGATCGGTTGTTCCGGCAGATCATCGGCTCCTGCCGGCCGCTGCCAGACATCGGCCCGTCCCGGTCGGGGGCTGGCATACCGAATGTCGCGGTCGCCGCCGGCATCGCGCCGTGGGGCAGCCACGCCACACCGCCCGGGTTCTCGGCAGGGTCAGGCGAGCCGGCGGCACGATCGCGGGCATCGGAGGACCCCGTTCAGGCAGCCCTTGCCACGCTGGAGGCCGCGATGCGGTCTGCGGGCCTGATCGACGGATTGACGTCGGCTACCTGAGCGCGCAGCGTCGTCGGGGCGACGCTGCCAAGAGCCTGGCTCAGCTGTCGCCTGGGCCAGGCTCTTTTCCGGCCCGGCCGGGCAGCTAACGCACGCGTTCGCGGCCAGCCGGAAGGTCGGTCACGAGGACGTCAGCCACGACCGACTCGGCACCGGAGTCACGCGTCCGGGCTACCTTGCGCCATCCCCAGCTCTGGAAGGCCTGCTGCGCAGCCGTGGCCTCCGGCCACACGACGAGCGTCGCTCGTTCCTCGCGCCGGCCCCGGAGCAGCAGGTCGTGGAGGGTCTCGCCGATGCCCTGGCGGCGCCAGGCCGCCCGGACCAGCAAGTCGGTCAGGCTGAAGGTGCGGCCTGGGTACTCGGTGACGACCTCGTCCGGCAGCGGCGTCGTCAGCGCCCGCCAGAAGGACGTCGACTGCCGCAGCGGCAGGCCGGCCGCAAAGCCCACGAGATAGCCCCCGCTCCGGGCCTCGGCCAGCGCAAAACCAGGCTGGCGGCACTGCACGCGGAGCCGGCGGGTGAACTCGTCGGCGTCCGCGCCCCGGCGGTAGGGCGGTGCGCCGTAGACCTCGGCGTGCAGTGCCTGGAGCTCGACGGCCCGCAACATGGTGTGCGGCCCATCCAGCAGCGCAAACTCCGTGTCAGCGGCGGGCACAAGAGCCAGTATCCGGTTCACCTGCGTGGTACGGCCGGGCCGCGTAGCCGTTTCCGCGATGTTCCGTTAAGTCCAATCAGCGCCGCCAGCAGACTGTCAGTCTGAGCTCATGACCGGAAGAGTGCAGCCGGCCCTCTCAGGGCTGCGCCAGATCCCGGCGCGGCCGGAAGTCCAGCTCGCCACCGCCCTGACCAAGGCTGACCGCCGGATGGCCGCCGGATGGTGGGCGATGCTGGGGGTGCGCGGGCTGCTGCCAGCCGGGTTCTCGATCGCCACCGGAGTGCTCGTTGCCGCGATCCAGCACCGGTACAGCCTGGCGGTCCCGCTCGCAATCGTCGGCATCCTCTTTGTCCTGCTGCAGGTCCTGGGCCCGCTGCATACCGCGCTCAGCGCTAACCTCGGCGACCGGACAGCGACCTGGCTGTACGACGAGCTGACCGTCGCCTGCGCAGCGGTACCCGGTATCGGCCATCTGGAGGATCCCGGTCTGACGGCTGACCTCCAGCTCGCCCGTGACTTCGACCGCGGCCTGACTGCCCCGCCGCTCGCCATGTCGATGGACTTCATAGCCGGCGGCCTGGTGGACATGGTGGCGGGCCTTGCCCAGGCGTGCGTACTCTTCGGCTTCGCCTGGTGGGCCCCGTTCGTGCTCGCCGGCGCGTGGCTCTCGACGCACTGGCTACTGCGCGAGAGCGGCGTCTGGAAGGACCGCAACACCGACGAGGTCAGGCTCGCGGCACGCGACGCCGATTACACCTACCGGCTCGCGGTCGATCCGCCCGCGGCCAAGGAACTGCGGATATTCGGCCTGCCAGACTGGGTGCTCGAGCGGTTCATCGCCACCCGGCGACGACTGCACCTGCTGCAGTACGAGGCAACCCGGATGCGCGAGCGCTCTGTGCTGGCGAGCCTCGGGCTCGTCCTCGCGGCGAACGTGCTGGTGCTGTGGATGCTCGCGTCCGCCGCCCTCAGCCATCGGATCTCCCTCGGCGGGCTCGTCGCCTACGCCTCGGCCGCGGTCGGCGCGTCGGTGATCGCTTTCGGCGGGCTCAACTGGGCGCTCGACGGTGCCGCCGCTCCGGTCGCTGCAATTAGCAGGCTCAGGGCAGCGATGGTGCGCGCTGGCACGATCACGTCGGGAACCCGCCCGGCGGGCAGCATGCCCGTGCGCGACATCAGGCTCCGGGATGTCACGTTCGCCTACCCCGCCGCGCCCGGGCGGCAGGTTCTCGCGGGCCTCGACCTGGAGATCCCGGCCGGAAGCTCGCTCGCCATCGTCGGCCAGAACGGGGCAGGTAAGACGACCCTGGCGAAGCTGCTCTGCCGTCTTTACGATCCGCAGTCTGGCGCGATCGAGGTCGACGGCGTCGATCTGCGGGAGCTCGATCTCGAGGGCTGGCGCCGGCGCATCACGGCCGTGTTCCAGGATTTCGTGCGCTTCGAGCTGAGCCTCCGCGAGAACGTCGTGCCCGGCGCCACTGCGGCCGCGACCGCCGCCGGGTGCAGCAGCGCTGCCGAGCTGGACGAGCTGATCTCGGCGGCGCTCGCGGACTCCGGGGCGCACGGACTGGCCGACCTGGGCACCGTGCTCGCCAAGGGATACTCGGGCGGCACCGAGCTGTCGGGCGGGCAGTGGCAGCGCGTCGCGCTGGCCCGGGCGCTTGCGGCCGTCCGGCTCGGCGCGGGCCTGGTCTTGCTGGACGAGCCGACGGCACAGCTCGACGTGCGCGGTGAGGCAGAGATCTTCGAGCGCATCCTGGCGGCAACGCGATCGTGCACAACCATCCTGATCTCGCACCGGTTCTCGACCGTCCGGCACGCCGACCGGATCGCGGTCGTGGAGAACGGCGCTGTAGCCGAGCTGGGCAGTCACGACGAGCTGATGGCGCAGCGCGGTCGTTACTGGACGATGTTCACCCTGCAGGCCGAGCGGTTCGCGACCGGCACGCCGGAGGAAGGCGAGGAGGAGCTGAGTTTCGATGTCCTCGCCTGATACCGCGCTGGCGTCCGGAGCGGGTCCGGACAGGCTGCCGCCCGCACTGTCCTCGATGTGGCGGCTGTGCCGGCTCGGGTTCCGCTGCGAGCCCTCGCTTATGGGCGTCTCGTTCGTGCTCGCCCTGGTGTCCGCCCTGCCGGACGCGCTGCTCGCCGTCTGGCTCAAGCTGCTCGGCGAGGGCCTGATCGAGCGGAAAGCCGGCCTGCTGCGCTTCGCCGTCATCGCGCTAGCAGTCTCAGCGGTAGCCACCTGGCTGCTGCAGACAGTCTCGACGAGGGTGCAGCGGCGTTTCCGGGACAGGGTCACGATCGCGCTCGAGGCGCATGTCGCCCGGCTCCAGGCCGAGATCTCCACGATCGCGCACCAGGAACGGCCGGAGTACCTTGACCGGCTGTCCGTGCTTCGCGAGCAGATTTACACCCTTGACCACATGTACATGTCGGTCTTCTCGACCGCGGGCTGGGTCCTGCGGCTGGCGGTCACAGTGGTGCTCCTCGCCACCGTCAACCCAGTGCTGATCACGCTCGTCCTGTTCGCTATCCCCACGGTGGCGGCGACAAGCTGGCGTCCGGTCGTGGAGCGGACCGCGCAGGAGCGGGGCGCGCAGGCCGACCGGCTCGCGCGGCACCTGTTCTCGCTGTCGACGAGCGCATCCGCCGGCAAGGAACTGCGCGTGCTCGGGATCGGCCAGGCACTCGCCGGCCAGCGCCGCGCCTCCTGGGAACGCTGGTATGGCCCGGTGGCCGCGGCCCGGTCCCGGTCGGCGGCCTGGTACGCGGGCGGCTGGGCCATCTTCGGACTGGCCTACACGGCAGCAATCGTGCTCGTGGCCACCGGGCCGCACCCGAGTCCGTCTGCTGCGATCCTGGTGCTGACGGCCGGCGCCCGGCTCTCCTCCTACGTCGGCGCGACGGTGAGCGAGATCGGGTTTCTGCGTGGCGTCTGGATGGACGGCTCGCGGCGGCTGGCCTGGCTGGAGGACTACGCCAGGGCTACTGCCCAGCAGGCCGACCAGCCCGCGCCAGCGCGCATCGCGCATGGCATCCGGTACGACCACGTCAGTTTCACCTACCCGGGCTCGGACCGGCCCGCGCTCGAGGATGTCGATCTGTTCCTTCCCGCCGGGGCGGTCGTCGCGGTCGTCGGGGAAAACGGTGCGGGCAAGACGACGCTGATCAAGCTGCTGGCGAAGCTCTACGCTCCGACGTCGGGCCGAATCCTGATCGACGACGCGGATCTGGCGCGCATCGAGGCCGCGGCCTGGCGGCGCTGTCTGTCCGGCGCGTTCCAGGACTTCTTCCGGTTCGAGTTCCGGGCTGCCCACACGATCGGCATCGGCGACCTGCCGCGGATGGATGCGGAGCCAGCGCTGGTGACCGCCATGGACCGGGCCGGCGCCAGGGACGCGGTCGAGACCCTGCCGTCAGGCCTGCGTACGCAGCTCGGGCCTACCTGGCCCGATGGCGTCGACGTGTCCTACGGCCAGTGGCAGAAGCTGGCCCTGGCCCGCGGCTTCATGCGCGACGAGCCGCTCCTCACGGCGCTGGATGAGCCGACCGCGGCCCTGGACGCAGAGACCGAGCACCAGCTGTTCGAGTCCTACGCATCCCGCACTGCTGATCAGCGGCAGTCCGGGAGCATCACGATCCTGGTGTCACACCGGTTCAGCACCGTGCGGATGGCGGACCTGATCGTCGTGCTTGACGGCTCGCGCGTGGCCGAGGTGGGCACGCATGACGACCTGCTGGCCCGCGGCGGTCAGTACAGCGACCTGTACCGGATCCAGGCCCGGGCATACCAGTAACCGGCCAGCCAGGCCCGGTACGATCTGGCCCCATGGCCGCCACAGCCGTGCATACCGACCCCGGCATCGTGTTCGAGGCTGCCCGCGTGGACCTGGTCCGCGACGACCGGCTGCTCCTCGATCAGGTAAGCGTCGCGATCCGGGCCGGCGAGCACTGGGCATTGCTCGGTCCGAACGGGGCTGGCAAGAGCACCCTGCTGCAGATCATGGCGACCTACGCCTACCCGACGCGAGGCCACGTCGAGGTGCTCGGCCACCGCCTCGGGCGGGTGGATGTGTTCGAGCTCCGGCCCTGGATCGGACACGTCAGCCCGCATCACCGCGTAGATCCCCGCCGAACCGTTCGGGAGGTGGTGCTGACGGGCGTTACCGGCACTATCCAGCTCGTGCAGCGCCGGGAGACCAGCGCGGCCGAGCTCGCAGACGCCGCGGCGGTTACTGAGCTGATGGGCCTCAGCGGCCGGGACGACGCGCCGTGGCGAGTGCTTTCCCAGGGCGAGCGCGGCCGGACGCTGATCGCGCGGGCCCTCATGGCACAGCCGCGGCTGCTCCTGCTGGATGAGCCCGCGGCGGGCCTGGATGTGGCAGGCCGAGAACAGCTCCTCTCGAGCCTGGACGACCTGCGCGAACGGCAGCCAGACCTGGCGACGGTGCTGGTGACGCATCATCTGGAGGAACTACCCGCCAGCACGACGCACGCGCTGCTGCTGCGCGACGGCCGGGTGGTGGCTGCCGGAACCGCCGACGATGTGCTGACAACGGAGCTGGCGACCGCGTGCTTCGGCCACCCGGTGGCGGTGACGACGCGCGCTGGCCGCTGGGCCGCCGTCTCCGGCCGCGCCTAGTGCAGGAGGAACGTTGACCGAGGTGTTGGTGCCGGGCTCCGATACGCGGGACGTCTGGGAGATCTACCTGTCGCCGACCTGGCTGCCGGCCCTCCTTGTCGCCGACGACCTGGGCGTCCTCGTGTCGATCGCGGGAGCACCCGGCTCGGCGGACGAGGTGGCGTCCCGGCTCGGCCTCAACAGCCGGGTCCTGCGCTCCGTGCTGACTTTGCTCGCGGCGCTCGGATACCTGGTTCCCCGCGGCGGGCGCTACCACATCACCGACGCCGCTCGCCAGCACCTGCTGCCGTCGAGCCCGCTCTACTGGGGCGGCGTCTGGGCATCGATGCGCAAGGGCAACTCGCTCTGCGAACGTCTGCAGGAAGCGCTGACAACACCGGATCCGCCCGAGGAGATCCCGCACGGACACGGCGACCGGAACGTGGACGAGTGGGCTAGCGGCCACATGTCCGCCGAGGCGGCCGCCTCGATGACGCGGTACATGCACAGCCACTCGGCCGCTGCCGCGATCACGGTGGCGCAGAGCGACCTGTTCGCCTCGACCCGCCGCCTGCTCGATGTGGGCGGGTGCTCCGGCGTGTTCTCGATCGCGCTCGCGGCGCGCCACCCCGGCCTGGCGTGCACCATCATGGACCTGCCTGCCGTCTGCGCGCTCACGCCGGGTTTCGTGACGGGGCGCGCGCTGGCGGACCGGATCGACACCCACGCCGCAGACATGTTCCGGGACCCGTGGCCGCCTGGCTACGACGCCGTGTTCTTCTCGAACATCTTCCACGACTGGCGGCCGGTAACGTGCCTCGGCCTCGCCCGGCGGGCGTTCGCTGTGCTGCCGCCCGGCGGCACCATCAATCTGCACGAGATGCTGCTCAACGACGACGGCTCAGGGCCGCGGACCGCCGCGGCATTCTCGGTCCTCATGGCGCTCGGCACTCAGGGGCAGCAGTTCACGTTCGGCCAGCTCGAATCGCTGCTCACCGACGCCGGCTTCACCGGCATCGAGTGCTGCTCCACGTCGCCGCTCTACTCCCTGGTCCGCGGTCGCAAGCCCGAGTGACCGCGCCCGCCGCTGACGCGATTGCCACGATGCTGACCGACCTTCGCCTTCAGCCCGCCACCGGACGCTGCCGCGCAGTTCAGCCCTCTTCCGGCGGCTCAGCCGGGCCAGAGCCGCCGGACGCGCCGGGGTCCGGGGCGATCTTGTTGAGCCAGCAGACCGCGCAGAGCGCATGCGGCCGGCCGTGTCGACCCTGCTCATGTTCCCACGCGAAATAGGCCGCTCCAGCGACAGCGACCACGTTCAGGCCTCCGCCGAAGGGAAGCCCTGGGAATCTCGGTACCCGACGAAGCAACGCGGATCACCTGCCCATCGATAAGGTGCCGGGAGCGATCGCAGGCAGCCGGCCCGTTCCAGTGTGGATGCGCCACGAAGGCTTGTCGAGAGTGCAGCGGATCACCGAGAGCGGCCTGCGAGCCCCAGTCAGAGCCCGACCCGGCCGTCGATGCGTTCCCGCAACAGGTCGGCGTGTCCGACGTGGCGGGCGTACTCCTCGATCATGTGGACCAGCACCTCCCGCAGTGACACCTGTCCTGCGTGCCCGCTGCGGCCGACATAGGGCTTCGCGAGGCCCAGGTCGGCGCTGTCAGCGACGAAACGCTCGGCGAATGCGACCTCGGCTCGCCAGTTCTCCCAGGCCATCGCTACCGCAGCCGGATCGGCGACGGCATCCCTGAAGGCCCGGTCGTGATCGTCGCCGGCGCTCTGCCGGTAGCGAGCCGGTGCGTCCTCGCCCGCCATCACCTGCCGGAACCAGTACCGCTCGGCGTCCGACAGGTGACGCACCAGGCCGAGCAGCGAGAGGTCAGACGGCTCGACCGAACGGCGTGCCATGGCATCGGCGTCGAGGCCTGCGCACTTGAGCTCGAGGGTGAGCCGGTAGTCGCGCAGATACCCGGCGAGCACGGTGCGCTCGTCACCATGATGGACGAAGATGCCGCCTATCCCTCGCGGGTCGGCATCCGGGCCGACGAACATGTCCTGCCAGCCGAACTGCCGCTCGGCTCTCGGTCCGAGACCATGCTCAGCCTCGTCGCCCGGCCGCGGTTCCGTGGATGTCATCGTGAACATCATGGCTGACGAGCAGGTTCAGTACCAGGGAAGCCACCTGCCGGTCGAGCTGCGCTTCCGCGGAAACGCCCGTCTGCAGACGGACACTACCGCGCAGGCCGCGCTAGCGTGAGCCCGAAGTCGCCGCCGGAATCCGTCCAGAACCGCACCGTCTCCAGACCGGCTGCGGCGAGTTCAGCCCGCAGCCCGTCCCTGCGGAACTTGGCGGAGATCTCGGTCCGCAGTTCCTCGCCGGCCCCGAACGTGACGGTCAGGTTGAGATCGCCGATGGTCACCCGCTGGTCGCTGACCGCGCGCAGCCGCATCTCGATCCACTCATTCGCGTGATCCCACAGCGCCACGTGCTGGAAGGCTTCCGGCCTGAAGTCGGCAGCCAGCTCGTGGTTCACCACGCGCAGCACGTTGCGATTGAACTCCGCCGTCACTCCGGCCGCGTCGTCGTAGGCCGGCAGCAGGCGGGCGGCGTCCTTCACCAGGTCGGTGCCAAGAAGGAAGGTGCCGCCTGGGCTCAGGACCGAGGCGACCTCCGCCAGCAGGCTGGCCCGCGCGGGCGGCTCGAGGTTGCCGATGGTCGAGCCGAGGAACGCGATCATGCGCCGGCCGCCGGGCGGGAGCACGTGCAGGTCGTGCTCGAAGTCACCGACGACCGGCGCAAGCCACAGGCCCGGATACTGCGCGGCCAGCATCTCCGTGGCGTCGCTGAGCACGGCGGAGTCCACGTCAAGCGGCACGAACTCGCGCAGGGTGCCGCGGTCGAGCAGCGCACGCAGCAGCAGCCCGGTCTTGGCCGAGGTCCCGCTGCCGAGCTCGACGAGCGACTCGCAGCGTGACAACTCGGCAATCTCGCCCGCGCGCTTACGCAAGATCGACGTTTCGGCCCTCGTCAGGTAGTACTCAGGCAGCCGCGTGATCTCGTCGAAGAGCATGCTGCCGCGCTCGTCGTAGAAGTACTTGGGCGGCAGTGTCTTCGGTACTGCCGTCAGGCCGGCGCGGACGTCAGCGCGCAGCGCGTCCCGGTATCGCTCGGGCCGTGCTTGCACATGGTTCTTCACTGGCATTGTCACGCCTCCAGGTCGGTTGGGGTCGACGGCGGGTCCAGCCGGTCGGGCTATTCGCGGTGACATCACGTGTCAGGCTGCGTCCCAGGCCAGCCGGACACCGGTAAAGATCTGCCGCCGTATCGGGTAGTCCCAGTTGCGGAACGAAGGCCGGATAGTCGAGCGCGCGACCGCCCACGATCCGCCGCGAAGCACTTTGTAGTCGCCGTTGAAGAACGGCTGGCTGTAGTCGCGGTAGATCATCGGCGTGAAGCCCGGCCACGGCGCGAAGTCCGACGACGTCCACTCCCACACGTCGCCGATCATCTGCTCGGCGCCGTACGCGGACGCGCCGCCCGGATACGCGCCGACCGGCGCGGGTCGCAGCCCGGCCCCGCCCAGGTTGGCCAGCTCGTCTGTGAGGGGTGCCGAGCCCCATGGCCAGGTGCGCCGCGTGCCGGTGCCGGGATCCCACGCGCAGGCCTTCTCCCACTCGATCTCGGTCGGAAGTCGGCCGCCTGACCACGTCGCGAACGCCTCGGCCTCGAAGTAGCTGACGTGCTGCACCGGCTCGTCGGGTGGCACCTCCTCCTCGACGCCGAAGCGGCGCCGGGTGCCGTCGTTGCTCCAGTACTTGGGCCGCTCGAGGCCGGCCTCGACCCGGTGCGCCCAGCCGCGCTGTGACCACAGTTCCCGCCGGTGGTAACCGGCGTCGCCGATGAACTCGTGCCACTGCCTGTTGCTGACGGGCGTCCGCCCGATCCAGAACGGCGCGACGTCCGCGGTGTGCGCGGGTCGTTCGTTGTCGAGCGACGTCGGCTCGGTCGCGGCATCCACGCCCAGCGTGAACGGGCCGCCGGCGACGAACACGCGGCCGGGCTCCACGTTCCGCCCAGGTGGCAGAGTCCGTCGCGGCAGCAGCACCGGCGGTCCCTGGCGCAGCTGCAACGTGGCAAGCATGGTCTCGTCGTGCTGTTCCTCGTGCTGCACGACCATCGCCGCCGTGAACAGCTCCTCCTCCCGCGTGCGCTCGAGCAGGTCGAGGACGCGGCCCCGCACTTCGTAGTCATACGCGCGCGCTTCTACCGGCGGCAGCAGCGGGAGGGACGGGCGCTCGGCCCGCGGGTGCTTGAACGCGTCGTACAGCGAGTCGACGTCGGGATGGAGCATTCCGGGCCGGGCGGGATCGCCGCCGCGCAGCAGCCATAGCTCCTCCTGCTGCCCCACGTGGGCGAGGTCCCACACGAGCGGGCTCATCAGCGGGTCGTGCTGGGCCACCAGAGTTGGCTCATCGAGATCGGTCAGGCCGAGCGTGCGGTTTCTGGCGCGCTCCAGGTCGCGGACGATTTCGTCACGCATGTGCTAGCTCCTCAAGTGCAGCGAGCGGGCCGACTTGTTCGATGCGGCTGGCCAGCAGATCGCCGGGACCTCGCCCCGACTCAACAAGCTCGGCCAGGTCTGCGACTGAAGGCCTTAGTTCCGCAGGCGCACGGCTGGCGGCGATCGCCAGGCAGCGGCGGGCGGAGTCGGCGAGCAGCGCGTCGCGCAGCCCGTGCCGTGCCGCCTGTTCCCAGCGGCGGGCGGTCCGTTCCGTGGCCTCCCTCGCCTGGTCTGCTGCGGTTTTGTCGTCCAGCAGCGTCGCGGCAACCGCTGCGAGGGCCGGCCACCACCGAGGTGCGGTCACGTCCATATACCGCAGTTCCAGGTATCCGCGCAGGCGCACGGGCGGGAACAAGGTGCTGAGGTGTATGTCCAGGTCGGCGGCCGTCGGCTGTCTGCCGCACAGCTGAATGCGGCCGCTGGCCCACTGCCCGAAAGATACCGATGTGCGCACCGGCTGGGCGTTGTCGCCATGACCGCGCACGATGATCACCGGCGCCGACATGGCGAAGTGAGCCCAGGCTGCGGCCGGGTCGCTGTCTGCTGTCGAGGGCGCGGGTCCTGCGTCGCAGCCAGGGACCGGGCCGCAGGCCCGCGGGTCAAGCTGTGCCCAGGTTGCCTGGCGGGCGGATTTCCAGCCTGTGGGCTGGCCGTGCAGCCACGGCGAACACGCCGCGATCGCGACCATAGTGGGCCCGATCCGGTGGGCGAGTTCCACTCGCGCGGGCCATCCGCCTCTGGGGCCCGCCTGCAGGTTGAGCTGGAGTGCTGCGGTGGAATTCATCATCGCCGCGCCCGGCGCCGCCCGGCCGGTGGCGGCGAAATGCTGCTCCATAGCCTCATATCGCGGGCGCGGGTTGATACGCCGGGACGGCCGTAGCGGATCAGCGCCCGCGAAGGCAGCGCCGAGGCCGTAATCAGCCAGCGCCAGCCGCGCGCCCTGCCAGTCGCGACGCAAGCCCGCTACCGCGGTCACGATGTCCCGCTCTGGCCTGCCGGATAGCTCGAGCTGGCCACCCGGCTCGACGGTGACTGAACTGCTGCCGACAACGGCGCGGACGTCCTTCATGACCTGCTCGACCCGATGCCAGGCCACCGCATCAGGGACGGCGTGCAGGTCGACAAGGTGCGCCTCGATCTCGAGCCCGACCGTGCCGATGTCCGAGTCCGAGAGCGCGGCCTGGCACGACCGGGCGTGGGCGGCGTCTAGCGTCAGCGGTTCGGCCAGATCGACAGCATCCTGGGCGAAAGCGTTGATCACGGGCATAAAAATGGCCCCTCCAGGTCCGGGCCGGCGGACTTTGACGTCCACCGCGGGTCGGTGCGGGGCGACCGGAACAACAGCCGTCCATGTGCTGGCCGCCGTGGTAGCGACCGTTAACTAGCCTACGTCAGGGGTCTGACAGTGGTTCAGCGCTCACGGGTTCAGCGCTCGCGCGGACCGGGCTGCAGGCCCAGCCTAGGCGCCGCCTGAGCATGGCTTGCTCCGCCGGGTTCGTGGTGAGCTCGAGAGCGCGGCGGTCCTCGTGGCGGGCCAGGCCGGGCTCGCCCAGCTCACGCAGCAGTTCAGCGCGGCTCGCGTGGTACAGGTAGTACTCGTCGAGAGCCTCGGCCAGGTCATCGAGCTCGGACATCGCTGCGGACGCTCCGCTGGCATGGCGCACCGCAACCGCACGATGCAGGCGCGTGACCGGTGAGGGCGCCAGGTACAGCAGCATGTCGTACAGCAGCACGATCTGCTCCCAGTCGGTGTCCTCCCATCGGCTGGCTTCTGCGTGGCACGCGACGATCGCGGCCTGAAGCTGGTAAGGGCCGGGGCGGTGCCGCCGGGCAGCGTGGGCGAGCACGCGGGCGGCATCCGCGATCGCCCCGGCATCCCACAGCGATCTGTCCTGGTCGCGGATCAGTACGATGCCGCCATCGCTGCTGAAGCGCGCGGCTGAGCGCGCGCGATGCAGCCGGATCAGCGCAAGCAGACCGGCCACCTCCGGCTCGGCTGGCATGAGCTGGTGCAGGAGGCTGGCCAGCCAGTCCGCCTCCTCAACCAGGTAGCGGGACTGGGGCGGCCCGGCCGTGGCCAGATAGCCCTCGTTGAACAGCAGGTAGATCACCGCTAGCACACCAGTCAGCCGGGTTGCGAGCTCGTCATCATCGGGCACCCGGTACGGGATTCCCGCCTGCGTTATCTTCCGCTTGGCGCGGGTGATCCGCTGCGCGACGGTCGTCTCCGGAACCAGGAACGCGCGCGCTATCTGGGCAGTAGTCAGTCCGCACACGACCCGGAGGGTGAGCGCGATCTGAGCTGCCTGAGGCAGCGCCGGGTGGCAGCACGTGAAGATCAGTCGCAGCCGGTCGTCGGCGGCTGGCTGGACGGGCCACTGCAGCTGGGCCAGCTTCGCCCGGTAGTTATCCGCGCGGCGGATGCCGTCCAGCGCCCGGCGCCGCGCGACGGTGAACAACCACGCGTCGGGCCGCTCGGGTATCCCTTCGGCCGGCCAGTGCTTCAGCGCAGCGAGCACGGCGTCCTGAACCAGGTCCTCCGCGGTGCCGAAGTCGCCAGTCACTCTCATCAGCGCAGCGGCCAGGTGGCCGGCGTGCTGACGGACCACGCTGGCCAGCTGGTCGTAGGACGCCTCGCTCATGCGTCACTCCAGCGGGCGGATCTCGACGATCGGGCAGCCGGGCCACGTCTTGACCATGCGCAGCGCCTCGTCCAGATCTGCGACCTCGATCTCGGTGTACCCGCTGACGACCTCCTTGCCCTCGACGAACGGGCCGTCGGTAATGATCGGCTCGCCGCGATCGAGTCGCACTGTCGTGGCTGTCTCCGGAGCCCGCAGCTTGTTGCCACCCCGGATCTTGCCAGCGTTGGTGGCCATCCAGTCCATCACCTGCTGATACGCCCGCTCGCGATCTGCCGGGCTCAGGGCGTCCAGATCACGGGCGAACTCCTCGGTTTCGACGAACAGCAGCACGTACTTCATCTGGCTGTCTCCCTTCCAGGCCGCCTAGCCGTACAGCTCCGCCATGCGGCGCATCATCTCTTCCGGCGTCACGTCCTCGACGTGCGAGGCGACGGTCCACCCGTGTCCGAACGGATCGATGAGGTGTCCATCCCTGTCGCCGTAGAACTGATCCTCCGCCGGGCGCCGCACGGTAGCCCCAAGCTGCTGGGCATGGGAGATGACCGCGTCGACGTCGTCGACGTAGATGAACAACGACGCCGGCGAGCCTGGCAGGCCGCCGGGCGGCGGTGCCTTGGTCCCGCGCTGCGGGTCCTCGTCCTCGACGATCACGACGGAATCCCCGATCTGGATCTCGGCGTGCGCGATCGTCCCGCCCGGCCCGGGGAAGCGCATGCGCTCGGAAGCGCTGAAGACGGCGGCGTAGAACTCCAGGGCCTTCGCGGCGCCCTGCACGGTGAGGCAGGGCGTGATGCGCCGATATGAGTCCGGGATCGGGCTGGGCTTTGCTGGCATGGTCATCCGGTCCTCCGTCCGGTGAAGTGTGCGGACCTCTACCCGTCTGACGATCGAACTGCGGCCCGGTACGACAACTGGCCGGGATCTTCACTCAGTACCAGTGTGCCGGGGCCACGACAGCAGCCGCGGCCTCATCGCTCGCGATAGAGCTCAGTTAGCAGGGCGACCGCCGCGGGCGTCGAGGGATGCGGTTCGTGCCGGCGCCAGATCATCTGCACAGGTATGAGCGGGGCGTCGCGGAGGGGCCGGAAGACAACGCCATCGCGCTGGTACTGGGCGGTGGTTCCCTCCGGCGTGATGCCCACGCCACCGCCTGCGGCGATGATCGCGAGCCAGTCATCAATGTCGCGCGTGTCCTGGATCCGGGGCCGGGCGTCGGCCGGCCACAGTTCCGGGGTGGTGGTCCCGGTGCGCCGATCGACGAGAAGCGTGCGCTGAGGTATCTCGCTGAGCCGGATCGACCGGCGGCGGGCCCAGGGGTCGTCCGCCGCGATCGCGCAGTACCGTCCCTCATATCCCACTACCACGCTCGCGAAGAGCCTGCTGTCCGCGGCCGTACGCACCACAGCAACGTCGCACAGCCCTTCGGCCAGCCCTCCCGTCGGCGAGTTGGTACGGATCAGCTGCAACTCCACGTCGGGATGTATGGCAGCCCACCGGCGCTGAAACTCGCGGGTGTGCCTGCCCATGGCCGACCACGCGTGCCCGATGCGCAGCATGGTGAGGCCGGTGGTTGCCTCGGCGACCAGGTTGTCGGCAGCAGCCAGCACGTGTCTGGCCTGAGCCAGCGCGTGCACCCCTGCGGTGGTAAGGGTCACGCTCCGGCTCGTCCTGTGCAGGAGCCGGACGCCTAGTACCTGCTCTAGCGCCATCAGATTCCGCGACACAGCAGCCTGCGATACGCCAAGGTCTATCGCGGCGTCCGTAAAGGTTCCCGCATCCACGATGGCGACCAGGCAGCGGAGATGCCGCAATTCTAGGTCCATAACTAAATCGTATAGCTGGGTCGATGCATGCATTTTTCGTATGGGTCCCAGCGGTACATGCTCGATGCCATGACCGCCCGAGCGAGCCAGCTGGACCTTGAGGCAGTTCCCGCGATCACGGAGGCAGCCGCGCGAGATCAGGCAACAGGGATCGCGCTGATGACCGGCAGTGCCGTGTCGAATCAGCTCGGCGCCGCGACCGCCGCGCTGGCCTTCCCCGTGCTTGGCCCGGCCGGAGTGGTGGCGGTACGGCAGTGGGTGGCCGGTATCGCGCTGCTGGCAGCCGTCCGGCCACGGTACTCCTCGTTCACGCGCCAGCAGTGGTATCCGGTAATGGCGCTGGCGCTGATATTTGCCATCATGAATCTGTCGCTGTACATGGCGATCGACACGATCGGGCTCGGGCTGGCGGTGACGCTCGAGTTCCTCGGCCCGCTGTCAGTGGCGCTGCTCGCATCGCGGCGCGTGATCGACCTCTGGTGCGCCGTCGCCGCCGGAGCCGCCGTCGTCGTCCTTGCCAGGCCGCAGGCGGCCACTGACTACGGAGGCATCTGCCTGGCACTGCTCGCAGCCGTCTGCTGGGCCAGCTACATCCTCGTGAACCGGGTCGTCGGCGCCCGGCTGCCTGGATCACAAGGCCCCGCAGCAGCAGCCGGCCTCTCGGCGATGCTGTACGTCCCGGTCGGGATCTGGGTTCTCACCAGCCATCCGGTGACCGTGGCCGCGCTCAGTCGGGCTTCTTGCGCTGGCATCTTGTGCTCGGCTGTCCCGATGGTCGCCGACCTGCTCGCACTGCGACGCGTGCCCGCGAGGTTCTTCAGCGTCTACATGAGCGTCAATCCGGTCTTCGCTGCGCTGATCGGTCTCATCGTCCTCGGCCAGTCGCTCCGGCCCGCCGACTGGCTGGCCATCGGCACGATCGTCACGGCCAACGCCGTCAGCGTGCGGACAGCCGGCCGTACTGCCAGTGCTGGCGGCAGCTCACAGGCTTAGCCACACCTGACGACCGCATCCGTGTTATTCGCCGGCAATTCACCCGCATATGAAGCCAGTACGGTGCGACCGGCTGGTGGCTCCGCATAGCGTGAGCCAGCAGGCCATCATGCGCGACCGGAGGAGCCGTTGACCAGTCCGTCGAAGTTCCCGATCAGGCACATCATCGTCTGCTGTCAGGAGAACCACTCTTTCGACAGCTATTTCGGGTCCTACTCCGGCCTGCCCGCCGGGTACGGGATCCCGGCCGGCTACACCCAGCCTGACGGGAAGGGCGGGACGGTGGCGCCGTTCCACTTCACGAATCTCACCACTAACAACACCGATCCAGGTCACAACTGGAACGACATTCACGCCGAATGGAACAACGGCGCCATGGACGGGTTCTACACCACCAATGGCCTGGCCACCATGGGGTATTACGAGGCAGCCGACTTGCCCTACTACTACTCGCTGCTGGCGAAGTACGCGCTCTGCGCGAACTACTTCTGCGGCTGCCTCACCGAGACCTACCCGAATCGGCTCGTCCTGTATGCGGGGACCAGCGGCGGGAACACGAGCAACAGAATCAAGAAGGGCACACTCACGTACCCGTGCATCCTTGACCTGATGTCGTCCCGCGGCATTACGTTCAAGAACTACAACTTCTACTGCCCGGACAATTACTCAAACCTGGCGCTGTTCCAGAAATGGGCGACTGGCGGGCCGGCCAACGAGCTGAACCAGCCGATGGCACAGTTCTTCACCGACTGCACGAGCAATACGCTGGCGCAGGTGTCGTTCATCACCGAGGCGCCGCCCTACGACGAGCATCCGGCGGCGAACGTCCAGGCCGGCATGAAGATGATCGAGTCCATCGTGACCGCTGTGCAGCAGTCCGGTGCCTGGTCAAGCACCGCGATCCTTATCACCTATGACGAGGCGGGCGGATTCTTCGACCACGTTGCGCCGCGACAGCTAGACGCCTACGGGCCAGGCCTGCGGGTTCCGCTGATCATCGTGTCGCCGTTCGCAAAGCCGGGCCACGTGGACACGACTTTCTCTGACCACACCTCGGTGCTCAAGTTCATCGAGACGGTGTTCGGCCTGCCGACGCTGGCGGCGATCAACCATGAGTTCGACACGAGCACGCCGACAGCCAATAACCAGGCGAACGGAGCGCCGTTCCCGCCGCGGGACGGCAACCCAGCGCTCAGCGACCTAATCCAGTGCTTCGACTTCACTCCGGCCGGCCCCGGATACTCCGCCCGGCGCAGCCCTATAGGGCAGTAGCCATTTCGCAAGCCGACCAGGGCAACTTTTGGCGTCGCGGGCGGACCGCTGCGGTGCCGGTAGCAGCGTTTGCTCGCCTGGTGGCGGCGCCGCCAGTCAACCCGTGTCCGGCGTGGCCGGGCGGATCGGCCCGGCTCAGCCGGGCAGTCCAGCGCGTTTGCCCCAGACCCCGATGAACGCGAATCCGCAGCCCAGGAAGTCGGGGTCGCCGGGCCTGGCGGCCAGGCGGGCAGCTTCGTCCGTAGTCATGACCCCGCCGGAGATCATGGGCTCGGCCAGGGCCGCCATGCTCAGCTGGTAGAACTCCGCCAGCGCCGTACCGGGCTGGACGACGTCGAGTTCGGCATCCGCGCCGACGCCCTCCAGGCTCAGCTGATGCATCTGCCGGAGCAGCGCGCGGCCCTGGCCCAGCGACCCGTGCGGGAAAGCTTCATGCCAAGCCGCAGGCTGAGCCGCCCAGATCGGGTCGTAATCAGCCAGCCACAACATGCCCGCCTTAACTGGCTAAGTGCGGCTGACCGAAGCTGTGCAGGCAGAGATCGCGGCAGCCTTGCCGAGGCGCCGACGAATGGCGCGGACGATGGGGCGCCCGTTGGCCGCCAGCGCGACGGCAGCAGGTATGGTCAGCGCCCAGCCGCAGAACCCGAGCATGACGATGACCGCGAGCGAGGCCGGCAGGGCGGCGAGCCGCGCCGGGCCGCGCAGCACTCGCGCGCCCGCGACCATGGCACCGAGGTAGACCATAAGGAACAGCGTCGTCGGCACGGCGACTAGCGCGGACGTGCTCACGATCCGCAGCCCGTACAGGCTTATCAGCAGGAGGCCAGCTGCGCCGATGGCGGCGAGCAGACGGAGCACGGGACGGGAAGCCTGCCCCCCGGGCGCAGCATGTGCGAGCTGTCCGGCCATGGCTGCGGCGCCGTTGATGTAGGCATTGGTGGCACCCAAGGTCAGCACCACGGCAGCCACCGCGGCGATGTCCCGCCCGGCCCCGCCGACGGCGTGGCTCAGCAGGCCCGCCAGGGGCACGTCCGTGGCTGCCTGCGGCCCGAGGACGCTGATGGTCGCGATCGCCAGACTGAGATACAGCGCGGTCGTGACCACCAGGGCGATCACGACAACGCGCGTGAGCTGGCGGCGAGGATCAGCAAAGCGTGTCGTGAGCGGCGCGACGGCCTCCCAGCCAACGAATGAGAACATAAGCGTCGCTGCCGCGCTGCCGACCGACAGCCAGCCATGCGGAGCGAACGGAGCCCAGTTGCTTGTCCGTGCGCTGCTCGCTGAGCCAGCAGACGCAACGACCACCACGACCGCCAGCAGGCTGACGAGAACAAGCTGCGCCACGGCGCTGGCTCGCAGCCCGCCGACCGCGAGGCCGATGACGGTAACGAGGAGAGCGCCGGCGACCCCCGCCCGGACAAGCTGGCCGCCGCCGGTCAGGTCCGTGACGTAGCCGGCGCCAATCAGGCAGACGATCGGAGCCCCGCACACGACTCCGGCGAGGAACATCCAGCCAGTTGCGACGCCCGCCCGGCGTCCCAGGCCAGCGGTCACGTAGCCGATGACGCCGCCAGCGGAAGGGCTGTGTCGACCCGAGGCGGCGAAAACCGCGGCGAACATGCCCGACAAGATAAGTAAGGCCAGCCAGGCAATAATCGAGGCCGGACCGGCCTCGGCTGCTGCGAGGCCTGGCGTGAGCAGCAGACCTGGCCCGAGGAGTGCGCCGATGTAGAGGGCGGCCCCTCGTGAGGTCGTCAGGTGCGGCGGCCGACTCGACGTGTTCGCGGATGACTGGGCCATAGCTTCACCATGGCCGAAATCGGATCGCACGCGATGGCAAATATTGCGCCGTGGCGGGACGTCTGAGCAACATTATTGCGCCAGAAGAACGCTAAGCTGAGTTTCGTGCCAGAGCATAGCCCGGACAGAGTAGATCGTGCCATCGTAACGACGCTCCAGCGCGACGGACGCATCGCCAACGTCGATCTAGCGGAGGCCGTCTCGCTATCACCGTCAGCCTGCCTGCGACGCGTGAAGGCCCTGGAAGCTAGCGGCATCATTGCCGGGTACCACGCCGAGGTCAGCAGGCTGCGCGCCGGGCTCGGCCTGACCGTCTTCATCGGTCTGAAGGTCGAAGGGCACTCACAGGAAACCTCGTCCCGGATTGAGCGGGCGCTGCTGGCGATTCCCGCGATCGTTGCGTGCTATCTCGTCTCCGGGGCGAATGACTTTCTCGTCGAGGCTGCCGTCCCTGATCTGGCGAGCTACGAGCAGCTGCTGCTGGGCGAGATCCTCACAATCCCGTCGATCGTCGAAGCGCAGAGCACGTTTGCCATCCGCAGCGTCCTCAGCCGCGGCCCGCTGCCGCTTGATCACTGGCGACCCTAGAGCGCGGGAGACCTGCAGGAAGACAACCTCAAGGCGCTCCGCTCAATCCAGTTTTGGCATCACTGGCAGTTGCCAGCACCCGGCTCGCCGGTACCTGTCACGTAGAAAGTGACTGGCTGGCGCCCTCGTCAGCTTTACTCGACAGCCGCGGGTCAGCTGGCCTGAGCGGCGGCAGGCCTCTGGCCAGCACGTCCATCAGGTCCTCAAAAACGTCATCGGGCACTCGGCCGCCTGCGGTCCACTCCGCCCACCGCATGCCGACGAAGTGGCCGAGCCCCGTGTAGATGTAAGCGATCACCTCAGGGTCATACAGGGGGTCGACCTCGCCGACCAGCTGCGCTGCGCGGACACCTCGCGCGTATCCGCGCGCCAGCCGTTCGTAGTAGCCACGGAACTCCGCCGGGGCGAGGAACTCTGCCTCGCGCACGATCCGGTAGATCCATGGGCGCTGCGACATCAGGTCGAAGTAGGCCCGGAACGCGGCCCGCTCCCGTGCGCGCTGATTGCCGGCAGCCGTGCGTAAGGCGTCCACCATGGCGGCCCGCACGTCAGCGTTGATACGCCTGATGACGCTGGCGAAGAGGTCTGCCTTGGAGGCGAAGTGAGCGTAAAAGCTGCCGGTCGCGATACCTGCGGCCGCGCATATGTCAGCGACCGAGGTGCGCCGGTAGCTGCGCTCCCCAAATAAGTGTTCCGCAGCCGCGAGCAGTCGCTCGGCCGGCGGCTCCGCGGTTCCGGCGACCGGCCTCCGGCCGAGAGGGCTTACCACAATGACCCCTGACTACGACGAGAACAGCCGCCCCGGCTCCGGCCGCCCGCGAGCTTTGCGGGCGGCCAGAGCCTCCGTTCAGTCAGGTTACGGTATGCCGTTGGTCGGCGCGGGAGGCTGAGCGGTGCTGTCGGTGTTGACAGCGCCGCCAGCAGAGCTGTCGGTCACCTGCACGGGCCCGAGCGCTGTGATGACGCCGTTTTCGACTTCCGCCATGAACGCCCCGGTGATGCCGTCGTGATCGCCTGACGAGTATGCATACGGGGCTACCGACACGCCCTGGGGCAATCCTGCGTTGACCGCGCCGACCAGGTCCTGCCGGGTCGGGTTGCGCCCTGCTTTGAATAGCGCCTGGACGAATGTGTAGCCGACCGCCATGCCGTACAAGACGTTGCCGTCCAGTGGCAGGCTCGGAATGTACTGATTGTGGATCTTGGTGAACAGCTGGATCCAGCTGTCATTGCTGCCGAGCGAAGGCAGGTAGCTATCGGTAACGATCCCCTGGATCAGGGTCGTACCAAAGCTGCCCGACTGCTTGGCGAAGGAATTCAAGAGGCCGGCCAGGGTCTGCGGATCCGAGCCTACTGAACTGCTCACAATTGTCGGGTTGTAGCTGAGGCCAAGCTCGGACAGCCGCAGGAGAGCCATGAACGCCGGGACTGCGAAGGTCACCACGACCTGAGCGCCCGAGGCCTTTAGGGCTGCTGCCAGGGTGCCGACTTCAGCGGCCGGGTTTGCCGCGGCAACGTTGTATGGCTCCTTCGCTACCACCTGTGCCGCTGGGATCTCATAGTCAAGACCCTTGACGCCATCGAGACCGAACTCGTCGTCCTGGTAGAAGTAGGCGATCTTCTTGTCCTGGAAGTGCGTAGCGATGTACTTCCCGAGGATCTTCCCCTCCCTGATGTAGTTGATCTGCCAGCCGAACGTCTGCGGCCAGCTTGATGTGGCGTTCCAGCAGGCGCAGCCTGACGCGACGAAGAGATCAGGCACCTTCTCCGCGTTGATGAACGGTGCCACCGCCAGGTGGGTGGGCGTGCCAAGGCCGTTGAAGATCGCGAATACGTGGTCCTGCAGGATCAACTGCCGGACGTCCGTGGTGGTGATGGAGGAGTTGTACTGGTCGTTGAGGTACTTGTAAGTGATCTTGCGGCCGTATACGCCGCCGTGCGCGTTCACGTACTGGAAGTAGGCGTTGGACGCCGGGGCGATCTCGTCGTAGCCCGGTGCCGCGATGCCAGTTAGCGGCTGGGTGCTGCCGATCGTGATGGTCTTGGCGGTGACGCCGGGTGCCGAGGCCTGTAACGCACCGTTCGAAGACGAGGTGCCGCCGCATGCTGCCAGCAGCATGCTCGTTGCCGCCAGGGCCGCCATGGGCGCGAGGCCCAGTCTGTGCGATCTGTTCATGGAGTACCTTCCTCTGTTACCCCGTTCTTCCCAGCTGCCTCCCTGGCAGCTATCTGGTCGCCGGCTGTCCCATAGCCGGCTGGATTGCCAGCAGCTGATCTCCCGCCAGCTGGCTTCCACGCGAACTGCCAGCGCCGGCCGATGGCACTGACGTGTCCGGCTGCGGTCGGCCCTGCCAGGCCAAATAGGCGGCGGATGCCGCCCTGGATACCGGCCGGGAACACCAGCATCACGACAATGAGCACGAGTCCGTACCCGACGATGGGAACGCTGGCGCTGCCAGCAGAGAACCCGTGGCTAGCCGCGGTGTTGGTCAGGAACGGCGGGACCAGCACCAGGATGATGCCACCCCAAATCGCCCCGGCCAGGCTGCCAAGGCCGCCGAGCACGACAGCCGTCAGCAGCTGAATAGAGAGCGCCAGGGTGAAAGCCCCTGGCGTCACGTTGAGCATGGTCACAGCGAGCAGGGAACCCGAGACCCCCGCGCATGCCGCGCTCACTATGAACGCGCGCACGCGTAGCTGCCCGACGTTGAGTCCAGCGAGCGCGGCCGCAGTGTCGTTGTCGCGCAGCGCCCGCCAGTTGCGTCCCACTCGGCTGCGCAGCAGGTTGGCCAGCATGACCAGGACGATCAGCGCGCAGACGCAGCACACCCACGCGTCCCACTCGGTGAGCTGGAACGACGCACCAAGGAAACCCGGTGTGGTAACGGTGAAATCCAGTCCCTGGTCGCCGCCGAAGGCAGTCTGCCATTGAAAGGCCACTGCGGGCAGCGCAACCGCGAGCATCAGCGTCGCCCCGGCCAGATACGGCCCGCGAAGCCTGGCCGCCGCCACTCCCATGATCGCCCCGGCCACCCCGGCCACGAACGCGCTGGCCACGATCGCAGCAACCAGCGGCCACTTCAGGTGCATCACGATCAGGGCGGTGGCGTAGCCGCCGATGAACATGAACGCTCCGTGGCCGACGGATAGCTGACCGCTGATCCCGATCAGGACGGTGAGTCCGGCGACCGCGATGACGGTGGCGGCGACTTGAGCTAGCTGGTACTGGCGGAACGAATCCAGCTTGCTGCTCAGCGCGAGAAGCACGACGCCTGCGACGATCGCGATCCCCGCATGCCGGGCGAGCGTCATCTAGCTACACCTGCCTTGTGGCCGTCGAGGCGAACAGTCCTGATGGCCGGAACATCAGGACAAGCACCAAGACTGCGAGGCCAGCGAGTTCGGGCAGGTTACTGCCGACATATCCCGTTACGTAGTTGAGCAGGACGCCGAGAATCAGCCCGCCAACGATCGCGCCGACGGGGCTGTCCAGCCCTCCGATGACCGCTGCGGTAAATCCCAGCACGAAGATCGAGTCCATGCTGTTCGGGTAGAGGAAGGTCTGCGGCGTGACGAGCATCCCGGCCAGCGCGCCGATCAAGCCCGCCAGAGCCCAGCCCAATGTGGTCATCCGGCCGACCCGCACCCCCATCAGCTGCGCCACAGTGGCGCTGAACGCGGAAGCGCGCATGCGCAGCCCGATGGGCGTGAACCGGAAGAGCACGGCAAGCAAGACGGCCGCGCCCAAAACCGAGGCTGCGGTGAAGATGGCGCTTGGCGACGACCCCGCTCCCAGTGCGAAGTTCCCGACCTTCGCTCCGACGATCGAGTAAGCGGCTGGGAAGGACCTGTTCTTGCTGCCGTAGATGATCCCGGCTACCCCCTCGATCAGGATCAGCAGCCCGATTGTCACGATGACGGCGTTCAACGGCGGCTTGCCGGCCGTTGGCCGCACCACGACCCGCTCCAGTACCGCCCCGAGGACGAGTCCGGATACAAGCGCCACAGCGAAGGCGAGCCAGTAGCTAGCGCCCGCGTTGATGACGATCAGCGCGATGTAGCTGGTGAACATCGCCATGCCACCCTGGGCGTAGTTAACCACCCTGGTGCCGCGCCAGATCAGTACGAGTGACAGGCCTACGGCTGCGTAGATCATGCCGTCGCTCAGTCCCCCGAGAGTGAACTCGATGAACTCCTGCATGCCGGCCTCCGCTAGAAACCCAGGTAGTGCTGCCGAAGCTGGACGTCGGCCGCGAGCGCTGCAGCATCTGCCTCGGCGACGATCCTGCCGAGGTTGAGCACCACGCCGCGGTCCGCGATTGACAGCGCGCCGCGCGCGTTCTGCTCGACCAACAGCACGGTGAGCCCCGACTCATCCCGGAGGCGCCTGATCAGGTCCAGGACCTGTGCAACGATTCTCGGGGCCAGGCCGAGTGATGGCTCGTCGAGCAAGAGCACGCGAGGCGCGGACAGCAGCGCCCTGGCGATCACCAGGATCTGCCGCTCTCCGCCGGACAACGTTGCCGCCAGCCTGCGCCTGCGGTCCGCCAGGCTGCCGAACCTGCGGTACACATCGTCGAGCGCTGCGGCACGCTCTGCCCGGGTACGCAGGAGTAACCCGAGCCTGAGGTTCTCCTCGACGGTCAGCTCGGTGATGACGCCCTGACCCTCGGGCACATGAGCGACGCCGGCTCTGGCGATGCGATCCGGGGCGAGCCTCGTCAGGCTGACGTCGTCCATCGTCACCTGGCCGCCGCGCGTCCGGACGAAGCCTGAGATGGTCCGCAGCAGCGTGGTCTTCCCCGCGCCATTTGCTCCTAATACCGCGGTGATCGTGCCTGGCAGCGCGCTAATCGAGACGCCATTCAGGACCGGAGCGCTGCCGTAGCCTGCTACCACGTCGGTCACCGTGAGCGATGCTGCCTCAGTCACCAGCTCGCTCCCCTGCCAGAACCCGGCGCGGCCTCGTTTGCGTCCGTACTCGCGAGAGACCCGAACTCGCTTGGTGCCTGGGTCACATCTGTGCCGAGATAGGCGGCGGTGACCGCTGGATTGGCTTGCACCTGCTCGGGCGTTCCCGACGCGATGACCTTGCCGAAGTCGAGCACGAAGATCTGCTCGCAGACCGACATCATCAGGTCCATGCGGTGCTCGATGACCACCACCGTGCACTGCTGCGCGAGCGAAGTGATCAGGTCGCCAAGCTCGGCCAGTTCAGACTCGGCCAGTCCGCTCGCTGGCTCGTCGAGCAGCAGGAGCCGCGGCCGTGCTGCCAGCGCTCTGGCCAGAGCTACGCGCTTGCGCTGGCCATGCGCCAGCGCGTCGGGCATGGCATCGGCGTAGTCGCCGATGCCCACTAACTCAAGTGCCTGCTGGGAGTGATCACGAAGCCGCTGCTCATCCGCGTCGGACCTGGGCAGCCCGAGTAAGCCCGACCAGAAGCCGGCCTTGGCTAAGCTCGTCGCGCCAATCATGACGTTCTCGATGACCGACAGACCGCTGAATAAGCCGATCCCCTGTAGCGTCCTGGCGATGCCCATCTTGGCTAGGTGGTGCGGCCGGATCCGCCTGAGCTCCTGCCCGCCGAAGCTGACGACCCCCGCCGCTGGCCGCACGAATCCGCACAGGACATTGAGCAGAGTCGTCTTGCCCGCACCATTCGGGCCGATGATGCCAGTCACCTGCCGGGAGCCGGCCGTTAAGGACACGTCATCCAGGGCCAGGAGACCGCCGAAATGAACCGTGATCCCCTGCACCTCCAGGCGATCGCTGCCTGCACTGTAAGGATTGCCCGCGTCCACGGCTGAACCGTCATTCATCGGCCATGATCCTCGCTCACAAGCGCGATCCGGTGATGCAATGAACCAAGATTCACGACTAGTTTGGCGGCACGCAAGGTCGCCTGTCTTTTGTGGCCAAAACGAGACCCCCAGGTGACTGGAGCACTGTGCGTTCCCGCGTGGACGGGTCTAATGCTGCTCCCACCATGGCAGGGTCGGCGGTTCATCGCCGCTGGTACCTGGTGCGGCAGGCTGGCTGGGGTGACCTGCAACGTGCCGGGCGTGCGCAGCCCGGGTGTCGAGGAACGGAGGCGGCTCCATGAGCTGCAGGTCGGCGCCTGGTGTTCGCGAGCCGACCTTGGCGTATCCCAGGAACAACACACCGCTCACGAGGGTGACCAGGATCCACACGACCTGCCCGTTGACCCGGCTCCAGTCGTTCAGGCCGTGCAGGAGCGCAGCAGCGGCCAGACCCATCCAGCCCACGGCGTACCACTTGTGCCGGCTGGTGACGGCAAGGCCGATGAAGTACCCGGTCAGGCCCGACCAGCAGGCGTGGCTGATGGGGTCGGTAAGGAACCTCCAGACGAAGTTCAAGATGAAGTCGAGGACAGGCCCGACGAGCGCGGCGAATAGCGAGACCGCAGCCGAGTTCCCGGCGCTGATTAGGTGCCTGATGGTGGGCAACGCCGACTGCACCGTCAGGTAGAACTTCTCGACGTCGTTGATCGTGAAATACCGCACGACCTCGCTGGCACCAAAGGCCAGCCCGCTGACCGCACCGAGGAACAGATAGTCCCGAGGCGCCAGCTTGTGACGACCTCGGTAGATGAGCGCGACAATCACGATCGGTAGTGCTTTCGCCAGCTCTTCCGGCAGGCCGATGGTGAAGACGCTGCTGTACAGCCTCACCGTGCTGTCGTGCAGCGCGTTCTCCAGCATCACCGCTAGCGGTATTTCCGTCAGGAGCGCCGTGACGATGATCAGCGCCAGCATCGGCCGGGTCACGTGCGCCGGCCGCACGATGACTCCCAGCAGGAGAAGCCACGCCAGCGCGAAGTAGGCAGCGAAGATCCACGCAACCTCGGTGAAGGTACGGGCGCTCGCGCTGGTTCCGAGGATGACAAGGGCGATTGAGGGGATGCAGATGAGCGCCAGAAACAGCAGCACCGGCCAGCTGCGCAGCGAATCGTGGCGTACCCAGTCGCCGAGCGGCAGCAAATCGCTCGGTGGGGGCATTCCGCTGCGCGCGCCCGTCGGCGGGCCCTCCGGCTC
>Ga0126381_100000860_pt1 | contig 33008 bp, 29 predicted proteins | sample PanSoiMetPlot_28_FD_96465 | JGI IMG/M metagenome (GOLD analysis project Ga0126381, IMG submission 96465) | Tropical forest soil microbial communities from Panama - MetaG Plot_28 | ecosystem: Environmental > Terrestrial > Soil > Tropical forest > Bulk soil | place: Panama | collected 2016-02-17 | reverse complement strand
TCTTCACCACAGGACGCGGCAGCGCTCGTGGAAGATACGATCGGCGGCGCACTGGGCAGTGTGGGCGTTACCCAAACTGTCGCAACGGCCAATGTTCCCGGAGGGAACTTCATCCAGTGGGTTGCTCTGGCCGCAGAAATCAAGGCTTGAGGTGGTCTTAGCCGTTTCGCCAATGAGGTGAGGTTTAAGCGTAGATTCCGATGTGTCGCGGAGTTTAAATTATTGTCATTGCACCTTACTGGGACTATGCTTGCCCGGTCAGAGGAGACATGGCTGAAACAGCAACCCAGGTGGCGACCGCCCGCGAACCGGAAATGAATTACTGGATTTTCCAGTCCACGGTTGATCGCAAGGATTTACGAGAGATCCTGCGAGAGGGCCAGGAAGACACCCGCCTAGCCTCTCGCTATCGCCAACAAATGTCCGAAGGCGACATCGTATATTTCTGGCTCGCAGGTCCCGACGATATTAGAGGCATCTATGGCTGGGGCACGATGCTTTCGGAGCCCTATCTCGCTGAAGACGAGTATCGCGTTAAAGTTCGGTACGATAAGCGGCTCCGATCTTACATACCCGCGAGCAGGATTAGGTCTGCTGGGGTATTGGAAGATCTGCTGATCCTACGCGCACCGCAAGCGACCAACTTCCTTTTATCTGACGAAGAGGCCCGCGCAATTGCACATTTGATGGACGCGGATGAGAGGCCGCAGATTTAGGTATGCCCCTCGATTTGAAGTTTCTTCCGAAGACGGTCGCTGCGGTCAAGAGCGAACTGGCATTCCTGACTGTCGTGGTTGTAATAGCAGGAGGGTTTTTTATCGCCGTCGCGGAGGGAAAGGGACCGCAACAGCCCATCGTGATTTGGGCGTTCGCGCTGATTGTCGCACTCTTGGTGGTGATGGTCGGAGGGCGTTTCGTATATCAATCCCGGCGCAGCTACTTCGAAAATGTGAGTGAGAATACGAGTTTCGCTCATGCACTCGGCGAAGAGATATATTGGGTTTTGGAAGGTTCGATCCAAAACCTCACGGCCAAGGACCAGCAGCAGTGCTACGCTACCCTCGTTGAAGCGGTACCGAACTCGAAACACTTCCATTCAGATGCCCAGAAAGAGTTTTCCATAGCCCTGGTCGAAATTATCGAAGAAAGGGCTAAGAAAAGAGCGCCTCTGCTTGCAAAGAGAAAGAGGAAAGTTCAAAACGACGCCAGCTTGGAACATTCTAATTAGGTCACCCCCGCTGGGCAGAGAGACACTATTCCCCATTCAGCAACGTTCGAAATCCGCCGCTTGGCGTGACAAAACCGGGATCGTTCTATGCTCAGAATGGATCAAATCGGATCAGAACACCTCAGGTGATCTTCAAAACCGGCGGGTGGTTGGGCGCCTTTATTGCGCATTGTCAACCGACCCTCTGCAACGTTATTTCGCTTTCTGCTCAGCGATCCACTTGTTGGTGCGCGCTTCCAGAAGATCGAGTGGAAGCGCACCGCCGTCGAGAATCTCGTCATGAAAGGTCCGAATGTCGAACTTTGGCCCCAATTCCTTTTCGGCCAGCTCGCGCAATTCGCGGATTTTCAGCTGACCGAGTTTGTAACTGAGGGCCTGGGCAGGCCAAGCGATGTAGCGGTCGGTCTCCGACTGAATAGTGGGTTCATCGACGGCACCGGATTTGCGGAAAAAATCCACCGCTTGCTCACGTGTCCATCCCTTCGAATGGATTCCGGTATCGATGACTAGACGCACAGCACGAAACAGTTCCGATGACAAGCGCCCGTAATCAGAAATCGGGTCTCGATAAAACCCGACTTCCTTGCCGAGTTGCTCGGCGTACAAGGCCCAGCCTTCGACGTAAGCATTGAAGCCTAGACTGTGTAGCCGAAACTGCGGCAGTCCCGTGAGCTGTTGCTGCACTGAAAGCTGCATGTGATGGCCAGGGACGCCCTCGTGATAGGCGATTGCCTCGTCGTCAATCAGCGAGCGCTCGGCGAAGTTGGAGGTTGCGACCACTACACGTCCAGGACGTTTGCCGTCCAGGGTACCAACAACGTAGTGCGTCGCGGCCGCCGCCTGGAACGGAGGGATTGCCTCAACAGTTACTGCCGACTTGGGCAACAAAGTGAAGAGTTGCGGGAGTTTCGGCTCCATTTGGGAGATATCGCGGCGGAAGTCGTCCAGTATTTGCTCGGCCGAAGTGGGAATGTACTTGGGATTGTTCTTGAGAGAAGCGCGGAAGGAGGTGAGGTCGGCGGAGCCTTCCTCCTTTGCGATCGCCGCCATCTCCGCCTCGATGCGTGCGATTTCGTGCAAGCCGAGTTGATGAATTTCGTCGGGATGCATGTGCGTTGTCGTGCGGCCGTAGATATCGTTGGCATAGCGTCTTTCGCCATCAGGCAGCGAGGTTACGGCGAGCGTAGTACGCCCATGCGGGGCGTATTCGGTGCGCAGGAAAGCTGCGAATCTCCTGTAGGCAGGAATGACGTCGGTGTTGATTGCTTCGGTGATCTGTTGCGTTAGTCGTTTCTGGTCCTCCGCAGAGATGTCACTCGGGTACTTCCTTGTGGGGATTAGGAAAGGGTCGTTCTCGACAATGCCATCGCACTGCAGCGGAAGCTTCTCGATCAGGAACCGAACCGGCATCAGGTTGTCTCTCATTCCAGCACGCAGTACCTCGGTGGTTTGGTCAAGCACGCGCGGAATCTGGTGAAGACGTGAGATGTAGTCCTCGTATTGCTTCACTGTAAAGAACGGAACGGCCAACGGCAGATCGGCAAGGCGCGTGTGGACGCCGTTCTGCTGGTTGATCGGCATCTCGTATTCCTTCAGATCGAAGTCGGCGATGCGCTGCTGCAGGATCCGGACCATCAGATCGTGAGAAAGCTGGTCTTGATCCGAGAAAGCTGTGGTGGGAATCGCTTGCAAGCGGGTGAGGAAGTCGACATCCGTCTGGTGCTGTTCCTTTATGCGTGCGAGGGAGTAGTCAGCAAGTTTGTCATTGTAGCGGTAGTCGCCGAAACTGGTGGCACGCTCGGGGAAATTTCGCAGATCTGACTCGTACTGCTCCTCGAAAAGCTCGTTCTGTGCGGAAACACGACCTTCCATTGAGCGCAGCCTTTGGGAAGAGTTTTGACTGACCGTTTGTGCCGCATGTTGTGGAATGACGAAAACGCTTAGAGCGGTAACAAGCAAAACCCAAGGATGTATGCGCATGGTGATAAGCAGGGTACCAGAAGTGCGGCTGAGTTTTATTGCCACTGAGTCGCGGCTGTCGCCATCCTTCCATCCGCAGTCGTTGTGTTCTGTCTCATAGCCCTCATAACTCCCCCTTCGACCAGTGCCGCTCAACTCGGCGTCGATCTAACTGTAAATGTGCAATTCAAAGCGGAATTAGCTCACGCGCTTCGGAAAAAATTGGCGTTCGAGTAATTGGAGAGACCGATTGTGAGAATCGCGCGCACTTTTTTGCCGTTTGCGCCAACCTAATGCAGCAGATCTTGGTCCAGTAGGCTCGTCGTCGAAAAGCGGCAAAGCGAGATGGCGGATACAAGCTCACACTTGACGATGCCTTACCGCTGCCGCAGAGCCGGGGCGTCGATCTCATCGCACTCGACGACGCGTTGATAAGGATTGGCCGAGCTCGACCCGCAGCAACCGCGAATTGTCGAGTTGCGATTCTTCGGCGGCCTTTCGATTGAGGAAACGTCGCAAGCTTTAGGCATGTCGCCGTCCACCGTTAAGCGTCATTGGTATACTGCAAAACTTTGGCTGCATAACGAGATCAGCGAAGCCAATCGCAATGATGGGTAAGCAGTTGCGGCCACCTAGGAATTCTCGCCGATTCAGTGAAACCGGAAGGAGCAGCATTCTTAGATGGATTCGAAAACTGGATAACACCCAGATCACGGGCACGCCGGAAACTGGGAGTAGGCGCAACCCCAACTAAGGTTCCGGGGAAAAAAGACCACGGTCCACTATCGCGCATCATTTCCCGAGAACCAGCGATCGAACCACTGAAGCGTGCGCAAAGTGTAATCGCGGCTGTCTGCGGGTCTATTGAACAGATGGCCCTCGCCCGGATATACAACGAGTTGTACCGGCACTCTCATGGTTTCGAGCGCATGATACCACTCGACTGATTGTTCCATGGGAACTTCGCCGTCGCTGTCGCCGACCAGAATGAGCGTAGGCGTCTTCACCTTCTTCACGAAGTGCAGCGGATCGGACTTCTCATACACAGCCGGGTCGTCGTACACGGATGCGCCAAAGAACGGGATCATCCATTCGTCAATGTCGTTCATGCCGTAGTAGCTCTTCCAGTCTGAGAGGCCAGCACCAGCAACGGCAGCGGCGAAGCGTGTGGTCTGAGTTTCGGCCCACATGGACATGTAGCCGCCATAGCTGTGGCCACGAATGCCGATCTTGGCGGGATCGATGGGAAACCGCTTGACCATGGCATCCACCCCGGCTACGAGGTCGCGATAGTCACCACCGCCGAAGTCCTTGAGGTTGCCCTGGGTAAAGGCTTCTCCCTGGCCGTAACTGCCGCGCGGGTTAGGGCATAGCACGAACCAGCCTAGCAACGATGCGGCGCGCATGTCGCCCATACCGGCCGCTCCCCATTTGGCGAGGCATGCCCAGCTTGGCCCCCCGTGAACAGTGACAACGAGCGGATACTTCTTTCCGGGATTGTAGTTCTTGGGGAACGTGAGCCATCCTTGAACTTGATGGCCGTCGCTTAGCCAGTGGACATTGCGGGTTTCGCCCTGGTTCGCCTGCACATCATCGTTGAGATGGGTGACTTGCTTCCATCGACCCGCAGGCCCGGCCCAAACTTCCGGGGGAGCCTTCGGAGACTGCCGAATGACTCCGCTCACGGAACCGTCTCGCGAAAATGAAGCATTCGGGACCCAAACTTCGGTCGTAGTGCCGATGACTTCCTCTCCGGTCCAGCCATTCCAGCGAGCCGCAGGCTTGAGCCCCTCGGTGCTAAGCACCGTATAGGCGGAGTTGCCGTCGGCATTGGCAAACACGCTGATGCGATTGTTAGAGTTCCATGACAGCGATGATGGGGAAGCATGGATTCCCGGTGTAAGATTTCGCGCCGGCCCGCCGGACACTGGCACCACGATTACGTCGCCACCGGTGAGACCCTCGTCGCTCATAAGACCTTCGATAAAGCAGACGGACTTGCCGTCGGGAGCGACACGGGGCTCGGCGATCTGCCACTTGGGCTTGTAGATTTCGCGCATGTTGCCGTTAGAGGCATCAATTGCGTAGAGGCGAGCGATCCACCAGTTGCTGTCGCCGGAACCGTGCGCTGCGGTGCCGACCCAACCGGAGGAGTCCGGCAGCCAATCGTATTCGTAAACGTAGACATCAGCGCGTGAGATTTGCTGGAGCTTATTAGTGGCCAGTTCAACCGCAGCGATGCGCTGCTCGTATATTTTCGAACCCACAACTCCGGCGAGAGGGGTCATTGGTTGGAGCGGACCAGCAACGCGGGGCATGCCTTCGATGTAGAGAACGGAAATAGTCTTCCCATCCGGCGAGTAGCGGGGAGCCTGTGCGTAGCCATTGAAGCGGGCGCGCGGTGCGAGTTCGGAACCGTCTACAGCGGCGGACCACAATTGTGAGGCGGGTTTGTCGGCGGACATATCATTGAGCCAGGCCACGTCATGACCGTTAGCAGACCAGGTCACCTCACGTGTCTGATTCTGGCTCGGCGCGATGCGGTGGGATGCGCCGTCAACGATTGAGGCCACTGAGAGTTCGCCCCCAACAATGTAGGCGACATGCGATCCGTCGGGCGAGATCGCAACCTGGTCGATGGACTTGACGGAGGTCAAGGAGTCGATCGCTGTCGCAACCCGATCTTGAGCGGAAGAGCTGAGTCCACAACAAGGCAACAGAATCATGACGATCCAAAGTTGTTTCATGGCGGGGGAAGTATACACAACAGTTCACTGCAGCGCCGGGGTCGTGACAGCAGGTTGCACTCTCGGTGCACCGGCTCACCTCTTGCCGACACCAGGAAGTCGTTGCTGAATTGCTGTTGGAAGGTGGAGCGGTCGAGCCAACCTCAACGTGCCGACGGATTTGAGCGTAAGCGAGATTTGACGACGGTTGGATGCTACAAAAAGGTAAAAAATGTGCTAACCGGTCTTTAAGCGTTACCGGACTCTGCCCCTGCGCTGCGTCCCAGCCAGATAGCCGCCTTCTCTTGTAACGCGGTCTCATTACGCTTGTACTGCATCGCAAGGAAGATCAATGCCATTCCAATCACGCTCAGAACGAACGGGAAAGCAATAGAGTTGCGAAAATGGGTGTAAGCTTCGTTGCAGAGGTATCCGAAAATACCGATAGCTCCGAATACAACAAACACCTTGCGCTTTAGAAACAGGGAAATAGCGACTAGCGCAACGTGAATCAGCAAGTAGCCAAATTTTGCCCACTCGCTGTTGCTCTCCATAAGGGATAACCCGCCAGTCAAGGCCAGTAGACCGAAGAGATAGCCCCAAAATGAGAAATCCAGCTCGCTCTTTCGTTCTACCAAATAAGCAATTATCAACATTGAAAGACCAAAGATCGCTGACACGATACACAACTGGCGAAAATCCCAGGTTTTTCCAAAAACAAGGCCGGTGAAGTCCATGGACATGTACCACAGCGCATAGGCCGCAGGTGCAGTGAGGAACGGAAATTTGAAATAGCGCAACGCCACCAGGGAGGCGAGGACGGTGCAAGCCTCCATTCCCACCCAGCTTGCATTAATGAGCGGATGAAAGCGCGTATACGATCCGGGATCGAGTTGTGGCCACAAATGAAACTGGCGCTCGAGGCCGTATACTGCGAGTGGCGTCATGCACACTGCCATCGCGATCAACAGCCCGCCCGCAACTCTATACATCGATGTGCGCCAGACACGGCATCCTGCCACCACAAACAAGCCGGCATAAACGAGAGCGATACTCGTAAGCTGCCAGCCAGCGAACCGGTCCCAACCATCCGTAATGAACCAGCCCATCGCCCCGATCACTAAGAGGGCGCCAAAGAAATATCCCACATGCGCAGGTTCGAACTGCGACTGCATGCCCGGTGCAGATTCCAGCTTGTTCCAAAGCAACGTTGATTGGTCGCGAGTGAAGCCTAGCTCCGACATTGCCCGCTCAAGCTGCGCTTGGTGGACTCTCATCAGTAATCTCCTGGACTGCAATGCGCCAGTGTGAGCGCAGTATAGTGGCCGGAGGGGCCTGCCACAAGATACAGGTTGAGAGCACCAAGGCGCACAGTAAAAGGGTTCAGGAGCCGATTCAGCCGCGAGGTTATTGCAGGCGGAGTTTCGTCAGCAGGCCTCTAAATCCAGGGTCAGAGCGCAACTCATCAAGATGCGGGTCAACTTTCAAATAACCCACACCACCCATCATTTCAATAGCACCAAAGACCTGATGGATGAAGTTGAAAAGGCCAGAATTTATGCGGGTTTTCATTACCATCACTCGGTCGTGCAAGGACGAGTTTTGGGTATGAAGGTTGCGCACAATATACTTGACAGGTACTTCAGACCAACCAAATGAGCAACTTATGCCAAGGGGGGGCTGGCCCCCCTGGCCCGCCCTTTCCCGGTCGACCGCCTCTCCTTGAGTGCTGCACCGAAGCGATAACAGTATGATCGCCGCTTGTATTGCGACCCTGTCCTTCCTCCTATGGCTCTATCTGCTACTTGGCAGAGGTCGCTTTTGGCAGGTCTCGACCCCACCCATCGAACAGAAGCTGCTTCTTATGTCCGCACCTCGGGTTGCGGTTGTTGTACCGGCACGCAATGAGGCGGATGTCGTCGGGCTTGCGGTGCGCTCATTGCTTGAACAGGATTATGCCGGCCGGGTACAGATCTTTGTGGTGGATGACCACAGTTCGGATGAGACGGTGAACGTGGTACGCCAGGCCACAGCGAGCAAGTCCGAACAACTCACGATCAGTTCCGCCATGCCTCTGCCCGTAGGCTGGAAGGGAAAAATGTGGGCGCTGTCGCAAGGTGTGCAGCAGGCGGCCCGGTTTGCACCTGATTACTTTCTGTTCACAGATGCGGACATCATCCATGCCTCCGATAGCATTGCCTCTCTGGTCGATCGAGCGCAGGGGGATAAATTTGACCTCGTGTCGATGATGCCGCGGCTGCGGTGCTCGTCGCTGGCCGAGCGTGCGCTCATCCCAGCATTCGTGTTCTTCTTTCTCATGTTGTACCCGCCGGAGTGGGTCTCTAACCCCATGCACAAGACTGCCGCAGCTGCCGGCGGTTGTGTCCTGGTTCGCGCCGAAGCGCTGGAGAGGATGGGGGGAGTCGCTGCCATCCGAAACGAATTGATCGACGACTGCGCCCTAGGTCGGAAAATAAAGCGCAACGGGAGGGTGTGGCTGGGCTTAGCGCAGAACACGCATAGTATTCGCGGGTACGACGGCTTCGGCGGAATTGGCCGCATGATCTCTCGCACCGCGTTCTACCAGTTGCGACATTCCAGTTGGCTGCTGATGGCAACAGTTCTCGGAATGGCGATCACATACTTGGCGCCGCCGGTGTTGGTCTGCTTTGGCGGATGGGTGGCGGTATTGGGGGGCACGGCATGGTTCATGATGATCGCTGCAGTCTGGCCAACACTGCGGTTTTACTCGCGCTCGCCCCTGTGGGCACCTCTGCTGCCTGCCATTGCGGCGTTCTACACTGGCGCGACGGTCCACTCGGCGGTTCGATACTGGCTCGGTCGCGGTGGCGAGTGGAAGGGCCGCTTGCAGGATGCAAAGTCACATTTGGTAGGCTAGTGGGGCCATCAATTTCAACAACTGCGGTCTAGGATCGTGGTACGAGGTAGAAAGTGTTCGGCACATTCAGAAAATGGCTGTTCTTGTTGGCTGGTTGAAATGTCGAGAAAATCAAAAAGAAATCGCTTGCAGGGCATCGTAGCGCAATTTCCTTATTGCTAATTTCGCGCGAAGGAGTTTTTCAACAGCCACACCGGTTAACAACAGTTGCCTTGCCCAACGGAAGGAACCTATCATTCCTTTATTCGAAGTCGGGGCTGATGCACGCCTCGAGTCAGAGACTTGCCTTGTCCAAGACCCAGTTCGTCAAATACGCAAACCGCTGCTTGTGGGCATACGATGTTGCCCTAGGTGTGTTTCTAAAGCACCTCATCGATGCGGCTGAAGCGAGCGGGGAGTCAGATACGGCATGGCTGTCCAGTGCGGTGCCGTCTTGGCGCAGGGTGGCCTGCATTTCGGATTTCACGCTCATGCTCGATGAAAATTGGTCGGCGACCCAGCGGGAGACTTTTGTCGTTCTGGCGGAAACGGCATGTACGAGGCTCGCGGCAAGAGAATCAATTACCGCCGACGAAATCGCCGGTTGGCCGCTACTGGAAGACCTGCGCATCTTTCCTCGCGGCGCAAACGAAGTCCACACAGCACCTGTCGTCGAACTTGGTCGTGCAATCATCGCGTTGGTCTCTGGAGAATTGCCGGAAGAACCAAAGGGCGAGACTTGGCTTTATGGCACGCCAACCGGTCGTTGCACGCTACGAACGCTGAATCGGTGATGCCCGGAAAGGACCTTGTCGAGCGGGAGCTTCTCTACGCGATCGTTGGCAACGAATCACCGTATCGCGCGCTCATTGAACCTGCGTAAACTTGTCCGCATCAGGTTCCTGAGGATTAGGAATGGCGATTTCGGGATTGTGAAAGTAGTGCTCATACGCGTTCAACATGCCTTCAAAGCCTCGATCCCAAGAAGTTGAAAGTGCATACCGGCGACCCGCCCTGGCCATCGCCGGCAGTAGGTCAGGCTGGGTAAGCACGAGATCGGTGAACGCGACAAACTCCTCGAAACTATTGGCGATATATCCGGTTTTCGAATGTTGCACGGTAAATTTTGGTCCCCCGACAGAACTAACCAGGGCAGGAACGCCCGAGGCGAGCGCTTCCAGAACCGCGAGACCGAAAGTATCCGTTTCTGACGGAAACACAAAAAAATCCATATTGGCGAATGCACGAGACAGATCCCTGCCGGTGAGGGCCCCCGTGAATTCGGCATGCGCCATGTTTTTTCGCAGCCATTTTCCTTCTGCGCCCTCACCAACGACCACGATGCGAAAATCCCGGTGGCCCCGTGCGACCAGGACGCGCTCGATCTGCGCGAGTAAACGCACGTTCTTCTCGGCAGTCAGTCGTCCCACATAGCCGATTGTGAATGGGCCTTTTTCCCTGTCCCGGAACTCCGGACTGAAAACGGTGGTATCCACGCTATGAGACATCAACAGACAAGGTTTGCCAGTCGTCTGTTCGAGGAGGGCAAGCATTTCCCGGTTGGGAGTGAACAGAAGTCGGGGGATCTTGTAAAAACGCAGTACGGCGCGCAGAGCCCACCGCTCCACAGCACTCAACAATTTGGTGGATAGAGACTTCGGAAACAGGGACAAAACCGATGAGAGACGACTCCGAGCATATTGATGCAGATTTGTCTGCCAACTGGCAGCCAACGGGATACGAAGTTTATGCGCAATCAGCGCACCGAGCATCCCCAGATCGCTCGGACCCGTGATCTGGACTACGTCTGGATTGAATTCCCGCACCAGGCTGGCCACTTCTCGATAGTATCGCCAGAATGCCAAGTCATATTCGTGGGCGCGGTCGAGCGGAAAGGTGAGAGGACTACGGGGAAGCTGCACCCTGGTTACACTACCGGTGGTCACAACCTGCTTGCGAGGACCGGCGTGGACGATTAGAAACGGGAGTTGACGGTTTTTCGCAAATGCTTCGAAATGTCGGCTGGTGTTGGCAACGCCGTCCACCTCGTTGTAGGCATCCGGAAAGAAGGCGACTCTCACTCTTCCACCATTCCTGCTTCTCACAATACTGCCTCGTACACACTATTCGAAGGCAGGCGTAAATCCACCTCGTTTCGGCAAATCTTTCTAAATGCGCCTCGCACCAAAGCGTTTTCGAGCAAGCGCATGACAAAGAACATCCGCTCGATGTAGGCCGGAGGCGCCTTCCATAGGGCAGAAATCGGTTGCTCGCTCTCTGAAGTCTGATGAGGATGGAAAACTCGATCGTCCCAACGGCGGCAGCCAGGGGCATATTCAGGATATTCGCGAATCACGTCGAGCACCGCCTCCATGATGCGGAGGCTCAGGGGTTCGTCATACTGCGGCATGATAACCACATGACTGCATTGCTCGGCGCGGATCTCGTGGACAAACTCACAAAAAGTTTCGGCGCGCGTGAGATTGAGGGCTCCACTTGGCTCGCATCCGTGCCGGTCTCCACCCGAGATCAGCAGTCGCCGCCAGCGACCAGCCAACTCAATGACGCCGTTGTTCTCAATCGGGCTACGGGTAGCGTTGACTTCAAAACCATGCAGGAAGGCCACATTACGACGCAAAAACTGATCGAGGATTTCTCGGTATCGTTGCGGACCCACGCCACCCAGGTCCCAAAGGGGATGATTGAAGATGATGAGTACTTCCGGGCACTCATCCAGCATCGTAAGCAATTCGCTCAGCCGTGAATCGGAAGGGGCTTTGGTATATGCTGCCAGATCACCGACTATCTGATGGGCCCGGCAGCTCGGCAGATTGTGAATGCCGAGGTGAAAAACGGCTTCCCCAAAAGGGACGCTCCACTCGAGGGAGAGCGGAACTTCCTTGGTGTCAGCAACCGTTCGCAGTAGAGCCGGCGCCGCAATGGTGTCATGATCAGTGATGGATACGAGGCCCAGCAAACCAAGTACAACTTCGATCTGATTCCTTTCTACCTCGAAAGCCGCCTTCGGATGCAATGGCGGCGTCCAGTACGCCTTGACGAAATCGACCGGAATCGTCGATCGCAGGGCCTGGCGCTTGAGCGCCCAGCGCAAAATAGGATGTTTCCGGGTGAACTCAGGAATGAAACGAAGACTTTCCTTGGAATGGTTGGTATGGCTATGAAGGGATACAGCAGACCTATACTGCCCGTCGATCTCGGTTTTGTTCCAAAAGGAAAATTTGTTCTGGGCCAATTATGGTCCTCACCCCAACTCTTTGGAAGCGAATTCTGACACACTTTGCTGCAAGAGTCGAGTTGACTGCCCAAACAACTTCTGCGCTCCGATCAGGCGCGGTTCACGCATTTTCGAATACTCGGCTTCGGTTGAGTGTTGTGGTGTGAGGACTTGGCGCGTTGTAGGCCAGCAGGAAACTCCAAGGGTAACAACGTGGTTGCAGCGGCTGACCGAACCACGCTAATTACACCAACGACCTCCGCCTAGTTCGTTCGCGAAGAGCTAACCTGGGCGATTCGCAGCCCCAAAAATGGTCCAGGATTTGCTCAAGGAGAAGATTCTACTGGTTTGTGGCCTCTGTCTTCGGTGCGGCGGCAGCGGCGCTGGGTTGGCGGGCGTCAGTCAGGCGGTAATCCCGGTATTCGATGGTCAGAGTGGCGCGTCCTCCCAGCCGGATATCGCTGACCGACTCGTTCCTGACTGGAAGCCAGAAGCCCTGCACTTTCCGATATTCGTGATGAATCTCGCTCTTCCTCGTCCAGAACGACGGGTTCTGAGCCGGCTCGGCTTCGATTCGAGTGACGGCGAAATCGGTCCCGTCCACCCACACCCGGCCGCGATAGGCATATTTACCGCGTGTTTTCGAGTCCACCTGCAACACGTATTGCCCACCGGTCTTTGAGGGCTCGTAGCCGATGAGTACAAAATTGTAATTATCGCGATTCAGTAGTATCTTCGCGCTCATGTCGGGTTGCGCTGCCTCTTTCTCGCTTTCCAGAAGCCTCTTGAAGACGTGATTCACAATGAGCTTCGATCCGCTCTGCGAAACTACTGTGAACTCTTTGGAAGAAGGGCTGTCATAGGTGGCATGGACGGTCATTTCGGCGACCAGGTCTGAGGGCAATCCGTGGTAAACGAGGTGGTAGACCCGCGTCGCCTCGGAATGTAGCAGCGCCTGCGCCCGCTCTTGATTCCTGCGCACCAGATTATCCACGACCTGGTCTCTGGAAAGAGGCGCTCTCGCGGTTGCTGGGGCCGGCGCTCCCGAATCTGCAGCGACCAGTTGCCAAGCACTGATCAGTGCAGCGAACGCGATCAGGGCGCGAATTATCCACCCTACTCTCATGTAGTCAGCTCACAGTTTAAACTCTGGTTGGCAGATTCATACCGATTTAATGACTCTTAAGTGTCGAAATATCGCCATCGCGTTCGTGGAAGCTAAGAGCTTCACCCTAACCCGACCTCCCTAGTCTTTGAGTTCCAGTTCTTGAATTCCATTGCCCAGCCGACCCGGGAACACTCTCTGTAAGTGATGCTGCACGCAGGTCTCGGCCCTATGGCTCTGGGTTTGTTTATAAGCTTGGCAGTGCTGAAGCTCTCGATGCGCCTTACTGCGAGCTGGTGTGGCCTTCTGCCGGTTAGAAGTGCGAAATGATTGGGATAGGCGATGCCAATCGCCTCAAATCATCCGAGAGGACAGTCATCGCGCGCCGACTTAGGCGTCACGGGCGTAAGCCTCAGTGGAAAAACGCGAGTCAATCTGCTCGTTGGGATGATGGATGGAGACGGATCAACGGACTTTCCCAGACGCGAAGCAGCAACTTCTTGAGCTCATTGAAATGCCGGGGGCTGAGCTCAGTGCTCCACTCGCTCTCGATGACGCGCAGAACCTCGTGGATCTTCGCATAGGCCGCGTGTCCTCGTTTGGTTAGGCGGACAACTCGCGCGCGGCCTTCATTCGGTGCGTCGGATCGGACGATATACCCAAAGTTTTCGAGACTCCGAAGCAGCTGATTCATGGCCTGTTTGCTCATGCCAGCACGCTCAGCGAGCATGCCGGGGCGGACTCCATCCGGACCCGGAAACTGCAGCACTGCCATATGCGGGACCACGAGTTCCCTGAAACCAGCCGCATTGAGCTCTTGAATGATGCGGCGCTGGATGACTTGACCCGGAACGCGCAACAAGGCCCCGATAAACATCTCCCCGGTTTCGATCGAGCTCGACTTTTTCCTTGACATGCTAGGTAAATCGAGTTTACATTCTAGCATGGTAAATGTAATTTACTAACTAAGGAGTCCTCGGCATGACCCAGCAAACCCGCGGTGTGCAGGTGAATCCGGCGGAAGAGGCCATTCTTCTGGGGCCGCTCACCGTTCGTTTTCTGATCACCGGCGAAAACTCGAGCGGCACCGTCGCCGCATTTGAAGTCGTGGTCCCGGCCCGGCAGCGTTTGGCCGCTCCGGCCCATAGCCACGACCATTACGAAGAGACCATTTATGGCCTCGAGGGAGTGCTGACCTGGACCGTCGAAGGAAAACAATTCGACCTGGGAACGGGGCAAGCACTATGCATTCCACGGGGCGCGGTTCATCGGTTCGATAACCATGGAATCAGCGCCGCGAGGGCACTCTGCCTGATTACCCCCGCCGCGATCGGTCCTCAATATTTCCGCGAGGTAGCGGAAGTCATCAACGCCGCGTCGGGAGGACCGCCGGACCGCGTAAAGATGGCCGAAATAATGCGCCGGCACGGCCTCACGCCGGCTCAGACGTAAGCCCCGGGTACGACATCATGCCAGGGACATCTAACTCCAGTACCCGGAAGATGCGGTCTGGAGAATAGGCAGGGCGACGCGTCCCCCCGTGGGTGGAGTTGTTAATTGCCCAATCTCTTCTAGAAGCAGGATATGATCGACCGGTCGGTCTACCCCCGTCTTTTCGAGGAGCATTGCATGGAACCGTACCGCTTTCGGTGGTTGGTATTTCTCGCCTCAATTCTGGTGCTGGCCGCATCCGCAGCGGTGGCTGAAGAGGCAATCGTGGTCACAGTGGACGCCACGAGAACTCAGCAGAAGCTGCTGCACACCCACTTGGTGATGCCCGTCAAGCCCGGCCCTCTAGCGCTCTACTACCCGAAATGGATTCCGGGGGAGCACGGGCCCGATGGACCCATCGCAAATCTGACGGGCCTCAAATTCGAGGCAGACGGGCATACCATTCCGTGGCAGCGTGACCTGCTGGATGTTTTTACCTTCCACCTGGAAATCCCTCGAGGTGTCAGCCATCTCGACGTCAACTTTGACTATATTGAGCCCGACGGCGTCTCCGCCACGGACAAATTGCTGGTTCTCGAATGGAATGAAGTCGTACTTTATCCGGCGGACGTTCTCGCTGAGAAGCTTACGTATCAAGCCAAACTCGTGATGCCGGATGGATGGAAATTCGGCACGGCGCTTCCTGTCGAAAATGTAGCCGGGAACCAAGCTTCATTCAAACCGATTTCTTTAGATTTGCTCGTGGACTCGCCTGTAATCACCGGAGAGTTTTACCGAAGCATCGACCTCACTCCGCCCGGCGAACCGATCCATCATGAAATCGACATCGCTGCTGACAGCGCAGAGGCTTTGAACATGAACCCGGAGAACCAGAAGCAGATGATCAATCTGGTTGCTGAATCGGGAAAACTCTTTGGCGCTCGCCACTATCGCGACTATCATTTTCTGCTCGCGCTGAGCGACCACGTGGCGCATTTCGGGCTCGAACACCACGAGTCAAATAACAGCCGTCTCCCGGAGCGAACTCTTCTTTTGCCCAGTTCCGGAATGGCGCTGGGGGGACTGCTGGCGCACGAATTTGCCCACTCCTGGAATGGCAAGTTTCGACGCCCCGCGGATTTGACTGTCCCTTACTACCAACAGCCCATGAAGACGGACCTGCTATGGGGCTATGAAGGGCTTACAGACTATCTTGGGCCGATGTTGGCGGCGCGCAGCGGCTTGTGGACGCAAGACCAATATCACGAGCACTTGGCCAGCATCGCCGCCATGCTGGGCCCCGGCCGCCCCGGCCGAACCTGGCGCCCATTGCTTGACACCGCAGTTGGAGAACCCGGACTTAGCTTCGCAAGAGGCGGCTGGCTGAACTGGCGCCGCGGTACCGATTACTACGACGAGGGCGATCTGCTTTGGCTTGAAGTAGCCACCATCATTCATCGTGAATCGGGCGGCAGAAAATCGATCGATGATTTCTGTCAGGAATTCCACGGCGGGCCCAATCATGGCCCAGAGGTAAAGACGTATACGGTCGACGATTTGGTGAAGATGCTGAACGCATTGGCACCGTTTGATTGGGGTGGATTTTTTCACACTCGGTTGACCTCCACTTCTGCGGAAGCACCCGTGGGAGGGATCGAAAACGGCGGCTGGAAAATCGTGTTCAGTGACAAGCCTTTGAGGTTGGAAGGACGCCGCGCCAATCCTGGCGATGTCTATTCGATCGGCCTCCAGGTGGGCGGCGACGGCGTGGTCACCGACGCAATCGTCGGGAGTCCCGCGTTTGAGGCCGGCATCTCTTCGCAGATGAAAATCATTGGCGTCAATGGCCGTGTCTTTACTCAGGAGTTGCTTTCGGATGCACTCAAGTCTGCGAAGGGCACTTCAAAACCGATTACACTGCTCGTCGTCGTGGATGATTATTTTCGAACGTGTACGATTACCTACCATGACGGCGCACGTTACCCGCACCTGGAGCGTGTAGAAGGACGACCGGACTATCTCGATGAGTTAATCAAGCCGCAGGTTGCGAGCCATTAGAGCTCGCCCGCCCGGTCCTTGATAACGCTCCAGTTGTGGTGCCGTAGCCTGCTTAGCGCGCTCGACAGGATAGCTGCGTGGACATCCCGGCACGATTTTCAAATGGTTCTACGTTCCGAATGGATCCCATGGGTTCGACTCCCTGGCCAACGAAGCGACAAATAACTCAAAAGTTGTAGGCGGCACGACAAATGGCGCTATGTTCGCATCTGCCACTTGTTCCCCTCCCAACAGGAGTGCATAATCTCGGCATTCTGCCACTAGGGGAGGGCATATGCACTCGTGTGTTCGATGGGTTTCTTTCGTGTTGTTGTGTCTGAGTTTTCTGCTTTTGCCAACGGAGAAGGTGGCTGGGTCGGACCTCTCCGGGAAAACGCGTACCTATTTCATCGCCGCCGATGAAATCGAATGGAATTACACACCGGAAGGCAAGGACGTGATGATGTCACGTTCGTTCGATGCTTACGCGCGTGTTTTCGCCGAACATGCGCCCGACCGCATCGGCTGTACCTATCACAAGGCAGTTTTCCGCGAATACACGGACGACACATTCCGCACACTCAAGCCTCGCCCGCCAGAACTTGCTCATATGGGCCTGCTCGGCCCGGTAATCCGAGCCGAAGTGGGCGACACGATTAAAGTCGTGTTTCGAAATAATGCAAGCTTTCCATTCAGCCTCCACCCGCATGGGGTCGCCTACACGCGAGACTCAGAGGGAGCAATGTATGCCGACGGCATGGAGCACCCTGAAGCGAATGGTTTGGTCCCGCCAGGCAAGACCCACGTATATACCTGGAGGGCGCGCGAGCAGGCTGGCCCTGGACCGCAAGATGGCAGCTCAGTGGTATGGATTTATCACTCGCACAACTATGAACCCAAGGATGTGAATGCCGGCTTAATTGGACCAATCGTGATTACGCGACGCGGCATGGCGCGCCCAGACGGCTCGCCAAAGGACATTGACCGCGAGCTTTTCGCGCTATTCATGATCGTTGACGAAAACCAGAGCCACTACCTCGAGCAGAACGTCCATGCACATGTCGCCGATCCAAGCAAACTCAATCGGCTAGAGGCGGTGCCGGGAGACCCCGACGGCAACGCCGACCTCCCGCTCGGCCACGGTTTTGCGATCAGCAACACGAAGGCCACGATCAACGGCTATATGTACAGCAATGGTCCGGTTATGACCATGCGGAAGGGCGACCACGTCCGTTGGTATGTAATGACGATGGGCAACGGCTTCAACTTTCACACCCCACATTGGCATGGCAATCTGGTCAGCGTCCGCGGTCAATACATGGACGTACTACCGACCATTGGCCCGGCGCAGTTTGTGACCGCCGACATGATTCCAGATATGCCGGGGACGTGGATGTTTCATTGTCACGTGGACGATCACATGAAGGGTGGCATGCAGACCATCTACCGAGTGCTCGACTCCGAAGAGAGGGAGTTAATAAGCAAGGGGCCCTCCCGCCAGCTGCCTCGCTAGGTGTAAATCACAACCGAGCCATGTCTGACGCGCCTGAGAGCCAGCGCGCGGCTCACTGGCTCGGTTTGTCTCTAAAAATGGAGTCAGGAGCGTGGTTGTTTTAGACGGCACGGGCCAGGTGAAGTTCTCTCACCTGGCCGAGGACGTAGGTTGCGACGTTAGGGCAGCCCCGAACGTCGCAAAACGTATTCCGTCAACTGCTCTTCCTGTCCATCGGGACGGATGAACCCTGTCTTGAAATCATTTGAGGCACGGTTGCAGCATATCAACGCGAGCTGCTACGCAACCTAGAGATGATGCAAACCAGGTCCTCGATGGGCAATGCTACCCGGCGCAGTAGCAACATCAACTGGCAGATGTGATAACCGGAAAATCTGCGAGGAATTCGCACTTCATTCGTACTCTGCGGAAGGAGTTCCTGAGCGGATGAGAAGCAGTGTCTGATCATCTTCTTTGATTCCAAATCGCGATGTGTGTTCCATCACCCGTTCTATGATCTGATTTAGTGGGAATCTCGCATTTTCGAGGATCAACTCTCGCAACCCATCCCAACCCAGTTCGATTCCTTTAGCATTCGTGACCTCTAGAATGCCGTCACTCATCAAGACCAGTACGTCTCCGGGGGCGAGTTCAACCGTGCTGCTCCTGAATTCAACGTTGCGAAACATGCCAATCGGGAATTGCTCCATTCCGAGCTGCGAGATCGTGTGAGTTGAAGCCTGGTAATGAAGAATCGGTGGATGGCCGGCTAAGGAGTATTCCACTCTATTGGCACCGGTGGTGCGAAGACATGCGAGGGTCGCAAACATGTTTGTATCTTTCAGGTCCACCAAGGATTCATTGAGGTGATTCATGAGTCCGATCAATGGTTCATGTCTCGATATGCTGGTTCTCACCGCGCTCTTGACCATGCTCATTAAAACGGCCGCGCTAATTCCATGTCCTGAGACATCGGCCAAATAGCAGGTTAGCTCACTCCCGAATAGCACGGCGTCAACTAGGTCTCCGCCCACGGTCTTGCTGGGGCTACTCTTGCCACAAACCTCAAAATCAGGGGTTCTCAGATTTATCGGGGGGACCAGTTCGGCTTGGACGCGCTGGGCCACCTCGATCTCGGTCTGCAGCCGAAAATACCTCGCACCCTCGGTACTTACGAAGGTAAAGACGAACATATATCCCAATGTCACCAAACCTAGAACCAACATGGCATCAAGAACATGGCGCTGGTGTAACTGAGCGACAGTTGTTCCGAGCGGTACCTTGCTGGCATAAAGAGGCAGCAGCTTCGGCAGAGCTACGATGCTTAGAACGTTGATAGCGAGGGCTACCGGCAACATGCGGACGGAACGGGTAGCGGCGAGGGCATACCCAACCGCTACGATGCCCGTAACAGCGGCATAGACGATTACCCACCAGTGCGGCGAAGGTCGGGGCTCAGCAAGATCGGAGACGAAGGCGACGGAGGAAAATGTAAGGAATACGGCCAAAGCCAAGATCGTCAAAGACAACAGTGGGATCGTCTTCCAGTATTGATTCTTCTCTCGGCGTTTGTGGAAACGCCACTCGATAGACATGGTCCTTCAGCCTCAGCCCAATTCCGGGATAGCCTTGGCACTGGAATGGAGATTAGCGACCTGCCGAATTCGCCTTCGCAGATTTTATGCCCCTTGGTTCTCAATGGCGAAGGCGCTTGCACAAGTGTGCGCTTCTTGCTCGCCGGCAAAGGCCGTCAAGGGTCCTTCGCTCGCGAGACGGACCTGGATCACGGTGTTTTGCAGATGTAGCAGAACCCGGCTCAGAACTGAGCATTTCGGATCGGAGGGGATCGAGACGTCTCCCCATTTTATTTTGGGGAAGAGGCAGATTCCTTTTGATATCCCGCGCTTAACGTACCCTTGGCTTTGGCAATCGGCAACAGGGTTGGATAAAACTGGACGAACGTCGTGTCCACCGCTCCGCGCTGCTCATGGCACGAATAGCAGGAGGCCGTTGTCGGCGTCATCTTTGCGGTCGCGGCATTATCGAATCCAAAAAATGCCCACTTGCCAGGAAACCGCGCTTCATCCTTCACATGCACCTCAACTCCCATAAGGTCCTCGGTCTGATAGTTGCCGCGCTGGTTGATAGACCCTTTGCTTTGCGCGCCCCGTGCCTCGAGCACCAGCATGGTTTTGTCGGGCCAAGTGCCGGTTCGCTTGAACGTGGCATAGGCCTCCGGATTCGCAAACACGTTGTCGAACATGTGGTGATCCATGCCCGTCTGTGCGGCAGGGCTATAGCTCATATCGATGCCCGTGCTCAGATACACCCATTCACGGTAGTTCTCCGGCATCTTTAGCTGGCCATCGCTGGTGTACTGGGGGACGTTGACTGGCGCTATCGTGGTCTGGTTAGAGGCCAGTAGGGAACACGCCACGATCGAACCCACGATCCAGATTCGCAGTTTCGTTGACATGGCCGCCAGTATCCCACAGCGACAATTCCGCGCACCAGACCGTTGCCTGCAAACTGACGGCGTTTGGCTGCATTTTTTACCGGAGTAACCCGCCGTAGAATACGATCTCATCTATGGAGTCGGCTTCAACTCACCAGTTTTCGCGCTGGTCTTGGATCGCCCTGCTTTGGTCTGGCATCGGCCTGTTCGATGCGACGCAGACGGTGATTGTAATGCGGGCGGAAGGCATGCACCACGCCTGGCCGCAGTTGTTTGCGACCGCGCTCTTTTCCTGGCTCCCCTGGGCCCTGGCCACCCCGGTCGTGATGTACCTCGCCCGCAGATTTCCCGCGGTGCGTCTAAAGCCGTGGACGACCTGGCTGGTTCACTTGCTGGCCGCTGCCGCGATCAATTTGGTTTACAGCGCCTGGAGAGCAGCTATGGAAGTGGCGTTGAATCCTTGGGCCAATCCCAATGGTCCGGGGAGCTTTACTTCGTTATGGTCGGTGTACTTCAACAACGCCATGCTCGTCACCGTGATCCTTTATGCTTCGATTCTGGGGGTAACCTATATCCTCGATTCCCGCAAGCGGCTCGCCGATCAGCAAATGGAAACCGCGCGCCTCAATGAGAAGCTTTCGCAAGCGCAACTCGAGGCCCTACGTCATCAGATCGAGCCGCATTTTCTGTTTAACGCTCTGAACGCGGTCGCGTCCTTGATACGCGAGAACAGGAACGACGATGCAGTCGGAATGATTGCCGGGCTCAGTGACCTCTTGCGGCATGTGCTCCGCGATTCCCGAAGACAGCAGGTTCCCCTGCGCGAAGAACTTGAGCTGTTGGAAAAATATATGGCGATTCAACAGGTCCGCTTTTCCGATCGCCTGCATGTCGAGGTCAATGTTCCTACAGACCTTCTACTTGCCCAAATACCAAGCCTTCTTCTACAGCCACTGGTTGAGAATGCGCTGAAACACGGCGTTTCCAAGAGCGCCCACGGAGGATGGGTACGCATAGCCGCTGCGCGCGAGAATGGCAATCTTACGCTCAGTGTCTACAACGATGGTCCGAAACTCTCTCCCGATTGGAAGACGACAAGCTCCGGCGTCGGACTGTTGCATCTGCAGAGTCGGCTGCAGGGCTTGTACGGCCGGCGATTTGGATTCGAGCTTGCGAGTGCCGCTTCGGGCGGAGTCGAAGCGCGAGTTTCTATTCCTTACGCCCTAGCACCTGAGGAGAAAATCGTTGAGCGCTAATTCCGGCAAAGCGGCGAAGATGCGCGTGCTGATCGTTGACGACGAACCTCCCGCACGCCGGAACGTCGCCATGTTGTTGCAGGCTGATGCTGATCTCGAAATCATCGGAGAATGCGGCTCTGGCAAAGACGCGATAGCAGCCACTCGCAAACTGCGCCCCGACCTGATTTTTCTCGATGTGCAAATGCCCGAGGGCGACGGCTTTGAGGTGCTCGAAATGCTCGGAACCGAGCTTCCTCCAGCCATTGTTTTTGTCACCGCGTACGACCAATACGCACTGCGAGCGTTCGAAGCTGGCGCGCTGGATTACCTGCTGAAGCCGTTTGATAACTCCCGTTTCTATCGTGCCTTGGCGCGCGCCAAAGCGAAAATCGCACTGGCGCGTAGGAACGCTCCGGCTGAGGTGGATCGTCTTGTGGTCAAGTCCGCTGGCCAAGTCTCGTTTGTACGGATCTCCGATATCGATTGGATTGAGGCCGCCGATTATTACGCCTGTCTGCACGTGGGCGCGAGAACTCACCTTTTGCGCCGTAGTCTCGCCGATCTCGAGCAGGAATTGGGGTCCTCCGTGTTCTGCCGCGTCCATCGGTCCGCCATCGTCAACGTCGATCGGGTTCGGACTCTGAAGCTGAATTCGGACGGCGAGTACAACGTCGTTCTCGAAAATGGCTCCGAACTGCGTCTGAGCCGGCGCTTCCGCAAACACCTGCAGGAACGCCTCGCGCTGATGATCACTCATTCCACTGCGGACGTACAAAGTTAGATTGCCCTCGCGTCGAAGCGCCGGATTGAGCATATTTCTGGAACGAAGTCAGGGCGTTGTCTCACCAATGTCCGCGGGGCGAGTCCATGGAGTGATACGCTAACTGTTAATAGACGACTGCCTCGGGTAAAATCCACGGAAAAGATCATGGAGGGCAGGAATGGAAAAGCACGGCCTTCATGCCTCCCCGGCTTCACCAATGGAGGCTGGGCCAAAGATTCAAGCTCGTCGAAAGCGACGATCTGAAAATTCCTTACATGGGATACGCCCTCAAGCCGTGCGCGTGATCGGGCACGTTCGGCGTGCGTGAGATTTCAGAAATCCTATATTCGGGAACCGATTTGAGACGATCTCGCGCGATCTCGTTGGGTAAGAACTGGTTGTCGATTATGGTCGGAGTTTTGACGATCTCATCGACGGCATTCGCGCAAACAGACGAAATCCAGGTGTACGACGCGCAGATTTCTGAGCCGGGGATCGTCAATTTGATGATCCACACTAATTTCACTCCGGTTGGCCGCAAACAGCCCGCCTTCCCGGACGCGATCATTGCCCATAACTCGGTCAATGGCGCCGCCGAGTGGGCCTACGGCGTGAAGCCTTGGTTCGAACAGGGACTATATCTCCCGGTTTACAGTCTCTACTCCACCAATCACGGCGCAACCATTAACGGTTTTAAGATCCGCGAACTCTTCGTTCGTCCCCACGCTCACGACCATAAATTCTTTTGGGGTTTGAATTTCGAATTCAGTGTCAACGCCTTGTACTGGGAGCCGAAACGCGTGAGTTCGGAGCTTCGGCCAATCTTCGGTGCGCACGTTCATCGTTGGGATTTCATCTACAACCCAATTCTGGACACGGACTATAGCGGCGGACTCAAAGGGCTGCAGTTTAATCCGGCTGGCCGCATTGCTTACAATCTGAGCCAGACGTGGATTGTGGCGGCAGAGGAATATGACGGTTTTGGCCCTTTGCGAAGCTTCTTACCTTCCGATCAGCAGTTTCACGAAACCTGGGCGGTGGTCGATCACAGCGTTGGATCGGTGAGTGTTGAGACCGGCTTCGGGTTAGGTTGGAGCGGAGGCGCGGACCGGCTGACTTTAAAGCTGATGTTATCCCGTGACTTAAAATCCCACTCCCAATAGACTCATTCTCAGTTATCGGCGAAAAATGTGGCAGACTGCTCCGATCGCCCCTTCCGCGAGCGGAGTCTACGCCTTCCGTCGTCAGGCAGCAGAACTTCAGCCTGCCTGGTGGCAGGTGCTCTCCATTCATAAAGAGTTTGTGTCTCCTCTAAGATCGTGTGAGCACGTTCTTCGATTCTGGGTGAGTCGATTCACGACCTAGACCCAGCCAGCGCGGGAAACGATCGTTTCAGCCCCCCCCAGGGGGGCGTGAACCCAAGCACCTGCCGTGAGGATGCGCGGAGCTGTTCCAGAGCAGCGCCACTCCGAACTACTCTCGCTTCGGTGAGCGACGACTCGATGCCGAATATATAATGACGCGGACCATGGCGATTACCGCGGGTACCAAGCTCGGTCCGTACGAAGTCCTGTCGCTGCTCGGAGCGGGAGGCATGGGCGAAGTCTACCGGGCCAACGATACGCGCCTTGACCGCTCCGTAGCCATCAAGGTTCTTGCTTCTCATCTTTCTTCTTCACCCGACCTCAAGCAGCGCATGGAGCGCGAGGCCCGCGCTATCTCCGCGCTGAATCATTCGCACATCTGCCAGCTTTACGATCTCGGCTCCCAGAACGGTACCGAGTACCTGGTGATGGAATTTCTCGAAGGCGAAACGCTCGCCCAAAGATTACTGCGAGGGCCACTGCCGCTGATGGAAGTTCTTAGGATTGGCACAGATATATCGGAAGCCCTGAATGCCGCGCACCGCCAGGGGATCGTGCACCGCGATCTCAAGCCGGGAAACGTCATGCTCACAAAGGGCGGCGCCAAGCTCATGGACTTCGGGCTCGCCAAGCCGCTGGGCGTAGCCGCAGGAACCTCTTCCGGATCACCGCCGTCATTTACCGCGACCGCCACGATGAGCGGTCCCAGCCCTCTGAGCCCGCTGACGACCGCAGGAAGCATCGTCGGCACGGTGCAGTACATGTCGCCCGAGCAGATCGAAGGAAAAGAAGCCGATGCGCGCTCTGACATCTTTGCGCTGGGCGCCGTGTTTTACGAAATGGCCTCCGGCAAGCGGCCGTTCGAAGGCAAAAGCCAGATCTCGCTGGCCTCGTCAATTCTCGAAAAGGATCCCGAGCCGATCACCTCGATCAATCCCCAAATTCCTGCCGCCTTCGAGCAAGTTCTCGCGACCTGTCTTCAGAAAAATCCCGACGACCGTTTTCAGTCAGCGCACGATCTCAAGTTGCAGCTGCAATGGATCTCCGCTCAAAAATCACCTGCAGCCCCAGGCGCGCCGCCAGCACGGTTATCACGCCCCCGGCTTTTGACCGTAACCACGGCAATACTCGCAGCGCTCGGTCTGGGCGTCGCCACCGGATTCCTTCTCTTCCGCCCTCGGCAGCCCGCGCGCACCATGCGCACCGTGATCAACCCGCCGCCGAAAAATTCCATCAATTTAATGGGAGATTTTGCCGGTCCGCCGGTGCTGTCACCAGACGGTACATCCTTGGCGTTCGCGGCCTCCGATCCTACCGGCAAAACCATGCTGTGGGTTCGCCCCATGGATTCGCCGGATGCGCGCATGCTTCCCGACACGGAAGGAGCCATCTTTCCCTTCTGGTCCCCCGATGGAACTTCGCTCGGCTTTTTCGCCAACAACAAGCTAAAGATTATCGACCTCAACAGCAGTTCTGCGCAGGTCATCGCCGATGCGCCATTTGGACGCGGCGGAGCCTGGAGCCAAGATGGCGTGATTCTGTTTTCGCCGAACACGCAAGCGTCGCTCATGCGCGTGAGCGCAAGCGGAGGAACGCCGGTCCCTGCCACCAAGATCGATCCTGCTCTGCACACCTCACATCGTTGGCCGTTTTTCCTTCCCGATGGCAAACACTTGCTATATTTGGCCATCCATCATGACCCTTCGAAAGCTGCGAACAATACTCTTTACTATGCCTCGCTCGATGGTAGGGAGAATCGTGCACTATTCCGCTCTGAGTCAAATGCAATTTACGCCAAGGGCTACCTTTTGTTCGCGCGCGGCGAACAGCTAATGGCCCAGTCGTTCGATCCCGCCTCTGGGAGCCTGAGCGGCCCGCCGAGGGTCATAGCCAAAGCGGTGGCGAACGATGTCAGCACTTGGCACATGGACGCGTCAGCTTCCGACAATGGATTGCTTGTCCTTGGGAGTGGAGGCAGCGCGGACTGGCAGCTAGTCTGGCTGGACCGGACAGGAAAGCAAATTGGTACAGTTGCCGACATGTTCCCTAACCTAAGTCTGGCGCGACTCTCCCCGCAGGGAGATCGGGTGGCCCTGCAGATGGACAACGGCCAGGCTGACATCTGGGTGCTGGACTTGGCGCGCGGAGTTCGCACACGGTTCACCTTCGGCCCGGTAGCGAATCAGTCGCCGGTCTGGTCTCCCGACGGAAAGTGGATCGCATACGCATCCGGCCGCAATGGTCATTCCGAGATTTACCGCAAGCACTCGGATGGCAGTGGTGCGGAAGAGCAGTTGATCACCGACGATCATGTGCTCGACACCGATGACTGGTCACGGGACGGAAAATACCTCATCTACTCGAAAGGCATGTCGGGAAGCAATTCGGAAATCTGGGCCTTGCCGCTCGAAAGTGATCGCAAACCGTTCATGGTCACGCCTCACGGGGCGACCTCCTCATATAGTTCCAACGCCGGCCTTTCGCCAGATGGGCGCTGGATCGCCTACCCTTCGGATGAATCCGGAACCAGCGAAGTGTATGTCTCGGCCTTCACGGGTGGCCAGGGTAAATGGCAAATTTCCTCCAATGGAGGAACGCAGGCGCACTGGAGCAGCGACGGCAAGCAGCTCTATTTCATGGATATTACTTTCAACTTGTACTCCGTATCCGTCAAGGAAGTTGGCAATGCGCTGCAATTCGGCGTGCCCCAACGCCTCATCGCCACCAGTAGCTATTCTGCACCCCAAGTTTTTTACGATGTCTCTCCCGACGGCAAAAAGATTCTCGTCGATCGCGTTTCCCAACAAGTCGGGCAAGAGATAACGGTGGTTACGAACTTCACCTCCGAGCTGAAGAAATAAGCAGAGTTCGTTTCCGGCGCCCGGCGGGAGTCATGGGTTCGGTCTGCCAGGTGGAGAGAGGGAATATCACGCCAGTCAGGATACGGAACGCCGCGCATAGCGCCATTCCAGCAGAAACGCGATGCCGACGCCGACAAGAACCAACAGCCAGACCGAACGCGTGTCGACGTGAATCACGCGTACTCCCGAGAGTAAGAGCATGACGCCACCGATCAGAAATAGTGGGCCCGTGATACTGCAGTGAAATGTGCGATTCTTACGCCAGTTGGCGAAGCAGCCGATGGCAATGGCGAAAAGACACGTAGCCCAGGACGACGCATGGAGAGGCCGCCAATAGATTCCTACAAGGCTGAGAACTCCCCACGCCAAAAGCGAGACGATGAACCAATAGCAAATCGCTGCTGGTGAGCTACAACAAGCTTTCGCTTGTGTTGTCAGAACGTTGGATGGTTTGTTCTGACTGGACTTCATATCTACCAACATCGTAGGCCATATTCGTAGCAGACACCAAGCGATGCCGAATTGTTCACAAGGCGATTTAGAATCTGACCTCCCCGGAACCCGGACAACGTTCCAACAATTGCTTCGTGAGCCTATCGCCGGCAAGATTCAAATACACTACCTCGCATGGGGATCGAGTTGGATCATCTATTCGTCTGCACTGCTGCCGGGGCTCCAGAAGCCGAAAAATTGGTTGAGTTCGGTCTGCTGGAGGGGCCTCCCAACCAGCATCCTGGGCAGGGTACGTCGTGTCGTCGTTTTGCCTTTGCCAATGCCATGATTGAGCTGTTCTGGGTGAACGACCCAACCGAGGCTCAAAATCAAAGTACAACGAACACCTTGCTTTGGGAGCGATGGGCGGGTCGGGACGGCAACGCTTCTCCGTTCGGCATTTGCCTGCGCCCGACCAATCCTAAAGAGGCAGGGTCACCACCTTTCCCGGCCTGGGAGTACCGTCCGGCTTATCTGCCGAGTCCGCTTGTCATGCATATCGGCGAAGCTGGAATTGAGGAGCCGATGTGGGTTTACTTGAACTTCATGAAACGAGCTCAGCGCGAGCATTGGTTCATTGAGCATCCCGTCGGCATTCGTGAAATAACCGGCCTAACGTTGACCACTTCGGTCCCGCTCCGTTCCGCTGTGTCACAGAGCGTTGTTGAGAGCGGAATTCTCTCAACCCGGACCGGAGCGGCTCCTCTCCTCGAAATAGAATTTGATGGCAGGCTGCGAAACCAGCTCATGGATTTCAGACCCCACCTGCCCGTCGTTTTTCAACTGTGATTGGATCGGAAGCGCAGAAACTGAATGCCCTACGTCTTGACTCTCATCGACATTTAGCCACGATGAGGGTGATGTCGTCTGCCTGTTCGGGAGGGCCGAATTGCCGAATCTGCTCGGCGACGGTTGCCACGAACTCTTCTGCGGAAAGCTTACGTTGGCGCCGCAGGGCTTCGAGCAAACGCTCTTCGCCAAATTCTTCTCCGGCACGGTTCGAGGACTCGGTTACGCCGTCGGTGTAGAGGACGAGGGTGTCGCCTGGGTAGAGTTGGCGCTCTTCAATCGCGCAATCCCATTGCGCAAACAGCCCCATCACTGTGCAGGTTGGCTCGAGCCGTTCCAGGGTGTCGTCGGCCCGCAGCAGCAAGGCGGGGGGATGACCGCAATTCGAGTACCACAGCCGGCGCGTTTGATCATCGTATGCAGCAAAGAAGATGGTTGCGTAGTCGCTCTCGGCGGTGTTCTGGTAAAACAATTGGTTTACTGATCGCAGGAATCGCTGCGGCTCGTCCCAAGCCGTCGCGCACTGGCTACGCAAATTCGCCTGGAGATTGGCCATTAGTAGGGCGGCCGCCATGCCTTTGCCGACGATATCGCCGATCATCAGGCCGAGCCTTCCGTGGCCGAGATTAAGGAAGTCGTAATAGTCGCCGCCCACGGCTCGAGCGGGGTAGCACAGCCCCGCATACGCGAGCGTTTCGAGCGCAGGCTGCTGTTGCGGGAAGAGGCGCGATTGCACCTCCTTGGCGATCGCCATGTCGTGCGCAGTCTCCAGACGGTCGAGGTGGCGTTCGAGGCGCTCCGCCTCCAGCCTCGCGGCGTTCGTGCGGCGCTCCGCCTCAAGAGCACGCGTCGCCTCGTCGATCTCAATCAGAAAGAAACGGTTCCCGTCCACATCTTCAAAAAGGGCGTACTGCGTCTCTCCCTTTCCCCGCGATGGCTCCCTCGGAGGGAATTCGAAACGGACTCCGCGCCTCGCCCATTCTTCGAATACCGCCCGCACGTCCTCGGTGAGAAAGCCGACTCCGGTGTTTTGGCCAATGCGTTGGGACTCAACCGACAATTCGGGGGGAACGACGAGCGCGACGCCGGGCAGGCCGGTGCGCGGAGTCACGATGATCCGGCGGCCTAGACCAGGAGTTTCCACGTCCACAGCCACCTGAAAACCAAGCTGTTCCACGAAAAAACGCCGGCTTCGCTCATGATCGCGAACCCACACGGTTGCAAAATTCAGCTGGACAAAAGGTTGCAAGAGGTCGGCGGCATGGGGCTGCGAAACCTTCGCTCCATCAGGCTGCGCTGAGTGTTCCATGACGGTTGATTATAAGAATTACCGGCCAGATCGAGATGATCGCGCCTTGGGCGAGCGATCGAAAGCGTCCCACCCTTCGATTCACGCCTTCTGACCCGTCTTAGGTTGCCAACTGGGCGTTTCAGCACCGAACTGCTTTGCGTACTCGGCGACCAATCGCTGCCAGCCGGCAAACTTCATGGCGTCGGCACCGGCGATGCGTCCAATCGGTTGACCGGCTAGAAGCCGATCCAGCACATCGAAGGAGATGTGCCAGCCCGCGGCGCCCCAGGCCACGAAGCGGCGATCGATGTTGGCCCACAGCGTAAGGCGCGTGCCGCCACCGAAGGCTTCGAGTTCCCACCGGGTATCGTTGTACTCAAGCACCTTGGGAGGATCGGCCCGGGTCACCTTGGTTTCGATCGCCGTGGGTGTTCCCACCCAGGTGAGGTTCACCTTTCCCACCGTACCCAGGGTCCCATCGGTCACAAACGGCGCCCACTCACGCAGATGGGCCGGGTCGGTTAGCGCCTGCCAGACCTTTTCTGGCGAGTGGCGCATTTCACGGACGAGAATGAGCGTCCACTTGTCTCCGCCCTTTTGTACCTGCGCCCCGCTGGCCGGGCCCGGCGTGTACTGCTCGTGATCGCTCATCTTGTCTCCTTGTCTTCCCTTTAACCGGAACCGCCCATGCGTCACAGGAAAGCATGGAAGGAGATCATAGAGCCGTACACGTCGAATGGCAAAAGGCAGACGTCCACTTTCCTGAGTCTTCGATCTGAAGTTGGCGCGCTGTTAACTAGAACACGGAGCCTTGCGGCTCCGGCTTGCTTCTCCAAACGGTAAAATCGGCATCATCCCAACTAGCTTCCGAGATATAGCACGTGACAATAGGTGCCCAGGCGGACATTGTAGGCAAGGTACCACCCTAGGTGATCGGGATCGTCATAGATCACAATGTCGTCGCTATCCCAAAGCCAATCGCTGCAGTAATCAGCATCATAGGGCGCGACGGAGAAGAAGAATCCGCCAATATCGAATCGGTCTGGCCGACCACCATGCAGGCGCCATACATGTTGAGGCCCGATCCCGCCCTCGAAGTGGCCATGTTGCCAGGGATGATCCAAATGGTAGTGCGCATCGGCGTGACCGGTGTCGTGTCCGACCCAGCGGTCATTTTCAGCGTGCACATGCGGAGCTTGCGGGTGGCTCGGTTGATCATTGAATTTCCGGTGCTCATTCTGCGGAGGCGCAGGCCGGGCAGCGGGAGCACCCACTGGAGCCGGACCGTGTTGAGGTATGTGACCATTCCCCACTCCGTGCTCGCCTCCTCCGCGGTGCTCGCCTTCTCCACGGTTCTGCTGTCCGGACAGCGGCAGAGCAAGGAACAACGCTACAGTGAATACCAGTAGGTGCAGGTTTTTCATTCTGATCTCCCTCAAAATGTCGTGCCTACCAAAGATTGTCTCGCCGTTTGTGCTCCCGCCGAGGGCAGTCACTTTCCCTTGCTACTGTGGTGATGTAGAAGTCCCGCCAGGCGCCGGTTCATGGTGATGTTCTTGCATCCGCTGTTCATGCTTGCTTTCCATCTCGTCCCACTTCTTCTGTTGGTCAGGATCGAGGAGCCCGCGGATCTGGTCGTTCGACGATTTGTGAATGTCCATGATTTTCGAATGGCGATCCTCGCTCGACATAGTGGTATCCGAGCGCAGGCTTTCCATTTGCGACTGTGCCGATTTTAGGATGTCTTCCACCTTCGCCTGTTGATCGGAATTAAGTTGCAATCGCTTCGCGAGCCTCGCGGCGCGCTTTGCCGGATCCATGTGAGCGTGCGCATGCCCGTGTTCAGATGCCGCAGGCTGCTGATCGTTGCTGGCTGCTGCTTGCGCAATCGCGCGAGGCGAGGCCATGTACAAGAGCGTAGCGACCGCGATCACGATAAGAGAATGTTTCAGCATACGAGCCTCCTTCGAGAACCCCGGCTTCCTGATATTTGCGCAGAAGGTTACCACTTGCAGGTGTGACAGACGGTGGCGTTTACGAAACTTTACCTGAGGGTCTCTTGGGACGGCCGTCGAACTAAATTGGGTGTACGCAGCACAAAATCGATCGGCAGGTTACGCAACCTATTCTGCAGTTGCGGATCGCGAATCGTTTTCCCAAGATCTCGAGCTCAGGGGCTTGAAACTGGCACCGACATGGAAGAAAATTTGTGGCGCAAGAGTAATGGCGGGTATCGCCTTGGTTGCCCGGTGGGATGGGACCTTAGATGTTCTCGCCAAGATTTTGAAGATCGGCTTTCAACTCTGCCAATTTGGACTTGACCTCATCGGCGTCCCTCGCCGAGAGCCTGGTAGTGGGAATGAATCGCAAGAGCGCATCATAAGCCTTGCGTGCGTTTATCCGATTGCGTTCGAATTTCGGCTGGTAATTCGCGGCTCGGGCGATTCTTGCGAATGTCAATCCCGCTAGCAGTTCTGCTCGAATGAACTGGACTTCTGCGGGAGTCGTATCGGTTCCCAGATCTGTCATTGTGAGCCTCTCGAAGCCGCTGTTTCTGAGTCTGCCCGGCGCGAAGCCGCTTTTAATCTCAAAGCATTGATCTGCTTTTCCAGGGCTTCCGCCTGACGCTGGTGCCGAGCGCTGTTACGGGCAACTCGTTCCGCGAGATCGTGAAGCCGAAGAGCTAGCACATGGTGGCGATCGCAATTCTGCGGAGCCGGAGTCCTGGTCTTATTCAGATTACCCGCACGAACGCGACCGGATGTCGCCAGCCAAAAGTTTAGCTCGGATACGAGCGCGTATACCGGGCTGCGACGGCTTCGCCCGATGCGATGTATAGGAAGGTGCGATTTCTGCTCCCATCGCTGCAGGGTGCGCACACCGCGATCGAGGTAGCAGGCAATTTCTTTCCATGAATTCAACCGCGAATGCGGGGAACCCGCACCTAGGCTTGCTTCGGAGTGATTCTCAAACTCCTGCACTCTAAGAAGCTCCTTGTCGAGCCGGCGCAGGAAGTCGCTACATGCCAGCAGCGGCGAGATGCGCTGTGAATTAACTATAACGCCTCAGAGCACCCTACGCGCAAAGTTTTCAATTCGTGAGCTCGCAGCTGCTTGTCCGCTCGGCTGTTTCAGCTTCATATTTTGGGTCGTCAAAAACCACGAAGGCCTTTCGTTGGCTGTGCTTAGCCCGGTGCTTGCGAGTTGTGGACGACCCCCCATAGCAAAAGGCGCCCACTTTTGGGATCGGTCGTGATCGCTCGCTTTGCCCGCCTGGGTGGCCTTTCAAGCATCCTCTGGTCTTGAAGTTACCGTTTTCGGGGTCTTCCGCAACTGGCTTCCGCAACAACTTCTTACGCCGTCGAGTTCTGACCGCGGTCAGAGAGGCACGCCGCCAACTTGGTAATCCCTGTTCTCACACGAGCGCTGACTTCGTCCGGGTAACCTGACTGTCCGGCAGGATAGTATTTACGCCACCATGAATGTTCAAGATCCTATCGCGGTGTTCGACCTCGGGGGTGTGCTGATTGATTGGAATCCGCGTTACCTCTACCGCAAGCTCTTCGCACATGACGAACCGGGCATGGAACAGTTCCTATCCACCATCTGTACCCATTCGTGGAACACACAGCAAGACGCAGGAAGGAGTTTCGCGGAAGGCTGCG